>ENA-OQBL01000210-OQBL01000210.1-human-gut-metagenome-genome-assembly--contig:-NODE-210-length-33811-cov-6.845416_pt1 | contig 33811 bp, 30 predicted proteins | sample MGYA00242747_ERZ504553 | MGnify/ENA primary metagenome ERZ504553 (study PRJEB26092, sample SAMD00036240) | human gut metagenome | host: Homo sapiens | study: EMG produced TPA metagenomics assembly of...
CAATATCAAAGTTGTCTATAAGCACATCCGGAAGGATGGCACGAAGGAGTCGTTCGGGTTTCATAAAACAAAGGTAAGCAAAGGTAGCTAATTTTAAAACTTAACAACCAGAAATTTCCGCTGAGCCCATCTTTGGTGGAATACATAAGGATGATTGGGAACAATTTGGGAACATCTCCGATAAAAAGAAAAAGCTAAGTATTGAATTATCAATTACTTAGCTTTTTTCTTCGTACCCAGACCCGGTACAAGCCATAGAAATAATAGGAAAACAAAAGAATTTATTTTCCTTATTATCAGTTATTTGCATATTTCCTATTTTCTCCATTTTTGCCCTATTTTGCCCGTTTTCTGTTATTCAGTACACTTTTAGTACACTTTGAAATCTCATTTTCTTTTGTACCTTTGCAATATCGGAAAACAAAAGAAAATCAACTATTTAGTGTAATTACCCGGTTACGGTACCTAAATCGGGATAAAACCTCTAAACAATGGCAAAGTTAGAAAATAAAACGAAAGAGAACCCCAAGTTGGAGCAAAATAAGCTCTCGGACGGTAGAATAAGCCTTTACTTAGAGTATTATTTAGGTAGAGAGGAAAAGCCCGTATTGGATGAAAACGGTAATCAGGTGTATTACGATAGTGGGAAAATGCAAGGCAAGCCCAAGTTTGCAGTAAAGCATAACAGGCGAAAAGAAAACCTTAGCCTGTATCTGATAGACAAACCCCGTACTCCTGCGGAACGGCAACAGAACAAGGAAACTTTGGAACTCGCCATGCGCATACGTGCAGAGCGTGAACAGGAGTTTAAAGAAAGCATGTTGGGTTACCGCTTAAAGAAAGACAGGGCTGTTAATTTCTTGGACTACTTTCAAGCCTATATCAATAGCTATACCAAGAAAGATATTCGCATGGTGCAAATTGCGCTTAGCCGTTTTAAGGACTTCTTAAAAGAGCAATACCCCATGAATGAGTTTAGTATCAAACCGGAACTTATCACCAAAGAAATGATGGAGAAGTTTGTAGCCTATTTGCAATCCCGAAGTGTGGGTGAAGGTGCTAAAAGCATTTACCAGCGTTTCAAGAAAGTTATTCGATATGCGATTGACCATGATGTAATGTTGAAAGACCCATGTAAAAGTGTTACCTGTAAAGTGGATAGCCAAATGCTTCGAAAAGATGTGCTTTCTCCCGAAGAAATACAAAAGCTGATAGCTTGTCATTATGACAACGAAAACCCCACAATCAGACGAGCGTTTATCTTTTGTCTGTATTGCGGTCTGCGCTTCTGTGATGTAAAAGACCTTACTTATAAAAATGTGGATTATGCCAACCGATTATTGAAATTCGAGCAAAGCAAGACCAAGGGACATTCAGCCAGTAGCGGTGTGGTTATCCCCTTGAATGACGGTCTATTATCCATTATTGGCGAAGCTCCGGCAGATAAGAACTGTTTGATATTCGATTTGCCTACATACGAAAGCTGCTGCAAATCAGTAAAACGTTGGGTAAAGAGAGCCGGAATAGACAAGCATATAAGCTGGCATTGCGCCCGCCATTCGTTTGCCGTGAACATTCTGAACAATGGGGCAAATATCAAGACGGTAGCCAGTCTTTTAGGACATAGCGGATTGAAGCATACCGAGAAATACACCCGTGCCGTGGATAAATTGAAAGAGGAAGCAATAAACAGCCTACCCGAACTAAAGTTTTAACCACAAAAGACTTATCTTTGTAACTATGGACTTTGAAGCATTAGTAAAACATATCTGTACGATACAGAACACGTTGCAGGCACAAGCCGCACACGCTGTAAACCTTGCACTTACTTCCCGTAACTGGCTTATGGGGTGCTATATCGTAGAGTTTGAGCAGAACGGAGAAGACCGTGCCGCATACGGTGAACAACTGTTGAAAAAGCTGGAACAACGGCTGAAAACAAAAGGTCTGAATGAACGTAGATTCCGTGAATTTAGGCGGCTGTACCTTGTTTATCCACAACTGAAAGAACAAGTATTACACTACATCATGGCAGGAAATGAAATTCGGCACACGCTGTCCGCCGAATTCACGGAACCAATTCGGCACTCAGTGTGTGCCGAATTACAAACATCAGAAATACAATATAATAAGTGGAGTATTCCTGCTGAAAGGTTGTTCAATAAATTACCTTATTCTCACTTAAAGTTCATCTCCAAAATCGAAAATCCGACAAAGCGTGCTTTCTATGAAATGGAAGCAATACGTGGCTGTTGGTCTGCAAGAGAACTGGAACGGCAAATAGCGTCTTTATACTATGAACGTAGCGGACTATCCAAGAACAAAGAAGCCCTCTCCGCTTTAGTCCAGCAACAAGCAACCCTATTACAACCTAAAGATGTTATCAACACCCCTGTTACTTTAGAGTTCTTAGGATTGAATGAACGAGCCTTAGTAACAGAAAACGACTTGGAGCAATCCATTCTTGACAACCTACAACACTTCCTGCTGGAAATGGGGCATGGATTCTGTTTTGAAGCTCGGCAAAAGCGTATCTTGATTGATGAGGACTATTTCTTTGCCGACCTTGTGTTCTATCACCGCATCTTGAAGTGCCATGTTATTGTGGAATTGAAGATAGACAAGTTCCGCCATGAGTATGCTTCGCAACTGAATATGTATCTGAACTATTTCAAGGCGGAAGTGATGCAGCCGGATGATAATCCGCCTATCGGTATTCTGCTTTGCACAGAAAAGGGAGATACATTGGTTAAGTATGCCACTGCCGGATTAGACCCGAATATCTTCGTACAGAAGTACATGATAGAACTTCCAAGCGAGGAAGAAATAAAGGAGTTCATTGCTTCCTCAAATTACTAACCTATCATAAAAAGTAATACTGGCGAAAAGAAGAATACTGTTTTTCTTTTCGCCAGCAACATATAATCTGCCGACAAAAAATAGGTTTAGTCCGTTTTGGATATATAAACAAAGGTATGAACTAAACTTGTAAATGTACTGATTTTTACTTGAGTATTAAAAGTTAATTTATTCAAATACAGGAAGAAATAAATTATTTAATACGCTATTCTATTACTCATTTACATTATATTTGGATGTTGTTTATATAATTGGTTGAATGAAATATTTTCTATCCATATTATTTATATTTTCTCTCAATCTTGTCAGCCCACTTTTAGCCCAAGACAAGAATTCGGCAGATATGTCTGCTTTATTAGAGAATAAAATATGGAAAGTGCAACTTCCCAAAGACAAACACTATGCTATGGAAATGGAATTCCGCAGCGCTGGATGGAAACAGACCTTTCTATATGATGAAAAACAAACTGAAATATGCGATTCTTACTCTTTGCATGGAGATACAATAAAATCTTTTCAAAAGAATTACATTATTCAAGAACTGACAGATAGTACGTTGGTTCTCCAATATCTGCCGGAAAGTTTGACAATCGGAGTTACACCTGTCAGATGTACAACAGATAACAGTGTTCAAGGACAAAGGCAGAACGAAGAACGCTTGGATAGTATTTGGCGTAAAGAGGATATTTGGAATAAAGGTGTTGCTAAAATAACCGGAGAACCAATTAAAGATTTATCCACGATAGAACCTCCCCGATGGGCGGTATGGGATTACGATTTGACAAAATACTATGTTTCCCAAATGAAATACCCAGAAGAGTTGCTAAAAAAGAATGTGGCAGGTTATTCCGTAGTGATGTTTGCTCTTGACACATTAGGGCTACCACGCTGGAATACCATTTTGACGACCATCCATGAAGATTTTGACAAAGAGGTCATCAGACTGACCAAAGAGCTTCCACACTGCCTGCCTTGCAGGAACAAAAACGGCAAACGAATGGAGTGTCTTTATACGGTATATGTCCCTTTCCTGCCCCAACATTATAGGGATAGGGTAAAGGCGGACAGCGTTAGGGAAGAAGAATTGAAACAAAGTTTTGTGGAATGGGAAGCTGTGTCTTATTTTGAAAAAGCAAATCCGTATGCAATTACCAACTACATTAATGAACGCCTAACATACGATTCCAATCTATTAAACGGTAAAAAAGAAATCAAAGGGATTTATACGATACGCATTGATTCTTACGGAGAAATAATAAAGGTAGAGACCTTACGAGGTTGTGGCATACAAGAATGGGACAACCAAGTATTGCAAATCATAAAAGGTATGCCACGGTGGACTCCTACCATCAATTTTCATGGTAAAGGTGAATATCGGAACTCTGTTTGGACTGTACCTGTTTTATTCAAGAATGATAGTCCAACAAAAAATGAAGTTAATAACTATAATTGGCTTATCAAAACTCTAAGCAAATCATGTAAGTATCCACCTAAATTACAGAAAAAGAATCGAGAAGGGATGGTCTATGTTACATATAAATTAGATGGTAACGGATATATTACCAACCCCCAAGTTATTTCGTGTAACAACCGAAAATTCAAAAGAGCTGCACTAAATGCATTCAATGCTGTAACGGGTATTTCTATAACTTTACCAGCCCCAAAGGACACTCTTGTTTTTCAATTTAAATTGGATAGACCGACAACTCCTATCAACCCTCATACTGATGTTTTGATAATCGGCTACAGTTCTTGTGACACTCCTATTCTGATGCGATATGACGCCACACTGACTGCCCATACCACAGAGCCTTATTGGGAGGTGGGTGTTCCGGTCTGTTATCTGAATGAACGGGGCGATACCATTGTGCCATACGGCAAGTACAGATACTGTCAAACAGATACTATCAAAAAAATAGGTTTTGTTTATGAGAACAAGCCAAAGGACGCTCGAATAATCTGCATCAATGATGCGGGCAAAGAACTTTTCTATGTATTCAAATATGATAATGGTCCCGACTACATACAAGAAGGGCTTTTCCGTATAATGGACGAGGATGGATTGGTAGGTTTTGCCGATTCATTGGGTAATGTAATAATTGAACCTCAATTTAAGTTTGCCTACCCATTTAAAGGAGGAAAAGCCAAAGCAACTTTAAAAGGTGAACGAAAGGTAGTTCCTGAATCAGACGGAGAAAAACATTATTGGGAAAGCGAAACTTGGTTTTATATAGATAAGAAAAACAGGCGTTTAACTGATTAAAAACAAATAAATACCTAACCATCATGAAAACAAAACTATTTTTATCCGCTATTGTCTTCTTTATGGTTCTAACTGCGCAAGCGCAAGAAGTTAATGAACACTACATTGAAGTGACAGGTACATCGGAAATAGAAATCATGCCGGACAAAATTCACTACATCATTGAAATTCGTGAATACTTCGAGGAAGAATTTGATGGAAAGTCTAAGCCCGAAGAGTATCACACCAAAGTGCCATTGTCACAAATAGAACAAGGATTGCGAAAGAAACTTTCCGAAGTAGGTATTACGCAAGATGTAATCCGTACACAAGAGATTGGCGATTATTGGCGAAAGCAAGGACAGGATTTTTTAATATCCAAGCAATTTGATATTACACTGACTGATTTCAAACAGATAGATGAAATAATCAAGCACATAGATACGAAAGGCATTAATACGATGCGCATCGGTGAATTGGAAAATAAAGATATGTTGGCATATCACCAAAAAGGAAAGATAGAAGCACTAAAAGCTGCACAGCGAAAAGCTACTTATTTGGTTGAAGCCTTGGGTAAAAGATTAGGCAATGTCATACGCATTGTGGAAAAAGATAGCGGTAATGCTTTTCCGATAGCGCAAAGCAATGTCCTATCATCGAATGTTGCCTCATTCGACAATTTCCGTACCATTAAAAAGGACTATTCCATGCTGGTGCGTTTTGAAATTGTTGATTAGTAAGCTAAGCACAAAATTACATATCAAAAACGAAATAGCTGGAGTAAGAAAGTTTTCATTTCATCACTCCAGCTTTACTTCGTTTATGGTTTACCCAACTTATCGGCTTCTTTCTTTAGCTGTTCGGCTTGCTCGTTCAACAGCCTTGCACGTTCCAATGCTTCCGCCTGTTTCTTGCTGCGATATTCAAAATCTATCACAGAATCGGTCAGAATTTGAATGAAATCATTATCCCTCTGCCAGTTGAATTTGGTTTCCAGTATATCAAGGACTTCTCCGTTTGCCCAACCCTGCATCAGCAAAAAACGGTATTTCATATCATTGTCCTGTAACTGCTGCATCCGTGTAGCCAAACGGATATTTAACCATATGGAAGCGGAACAGAGAACCAGCACTGCCGAAAAAATAAACAATCCCGGACGAATCCAAGAAGTAACCTTGTTGTAAATCCGTTGATAGAACGGCAAGGGGGCAACTTCCTCTTTATCCGTCTTGTAGGAATTCAAGGTATCAACCATTATTTTAAAATTACGATAGATTTCCAATGATATTCTCTTGGTGTCCTCGATGTGCTGCTGCTGACCTTGCATCCTGTTCCGTACATCGTCAAGTTGACTTTGGATAGTCTGCAACTTCTCCACAGGAACAGCCGGATTACTATGCAGCCTCGACAATGCCTGTTCAATCGCTCCAAACCGTTCGAGAGTTTCCTCCCGGCTGGCTGGCGTTACCTGCGCTTCCAACTTCTCTTTCAGTTCTGTTACCATAGAGAGAAGCCCCTCTAAAATCAAGTTGTCTTCCATGTCTTTACAATTTAAGTCGTTTTTTCTTTTTCTTCTTCTTTCTCAAATTCAAGTTCGGCTCTTCATCCACCGGGGACGGTGATGCAAAAAACAGACCGAGCGAACCGCTTATAAACGGACTTTCTGCGTTACTCCGTGTGGGTATTTGTTCCCGAATGGGTGCGAAAGCTGTTTGCCGTTGACTTTCGGCAACATTCAAACCTGTATCTCCGAAATATCTATCCAGTTTGGAAAAACTGAAACTGCGGTCTATCTCCGAGCCTTTGAACGTGTATTCTCCTTTGGAAAAGGATATGCCCTGTATTTCATCGGTCTGTCCCTTTCGTTTGAACTGGATAGTGATACCCTTTTCCGCTAACCTGTGCTGCAACTGCTGCCAGTTGCGGGATTTGCCGATTTCATTTTTCACAGCCGTGTAAATCTCGTATTTCGACTTGTCCGGCTCTTTCAATCGGTGCTGTTTCACCTGCTCTTTCCCCTTGGCGAAATAAAGCCCATGTTTGGCTTTCAGCTTCTTGCATACCTGTTCGTTACGGTACATATCGTTCCTGTCCGAAATAGTCTTGCCGTTGTTGTCTATACGGTTGAACACGATATGCACGTGTGGATGCTCCCGGTCTTGATGGCGCACGATGATGTACTGCGTATCGGTGATTTTCATTTCACGCATATACTCCTGTGCAAGCTGTACCATCTTCTCGTCTGTCAATTTGGGTGCGTCCACTGCCGAATAGCTTAGTGCAATATGTCCAACCGGCTTTTTCAAGTCGGGATTCATCCCGGTCTGCATACAGAAACTGCGGATTATATCGCTCCGGCTCTCGGTCAGAACCCCATCCGCATGAAGCAAAACCGCCTGCTCCTTACCAAGCACATAGTTCACACAGCCCTTAAAACCGCTTCCTTTTTTTATTTTTCCAATCATCCGACAAATGGTTTATGATTTCAACAATCCTATCTTTGAGTTTCACCAATTCCACCGCCACCAATGCGAAACCTCCGGCATTTGCCCTATGCGCCAGCTGGTTGATGTTGTTGGCTTCCCCTACCAGCTTGCGGATAGCATCTGCATCCTGCCTGTTCAGCCGGGGTATGACCTCTGCCGAAATAACTGCTTGCCGGACATATTCACTGATGCGCACCCCGGCTTCCCCGGCTCGCTTCCTGATGGCGTAATACTGCAACTCGGTCAGCTTCGTACTGACTACCTTTTTCTGCTTTTCCGTCCGTTTCTTTGCCGGACGACCGCCCGGCTTATCCTGTATCCTTTTCATGTCTTTTTACTTTTTGATGGTATCTTAGAAATTGCGACCAACGGGAGCGGTTTCCTTTGCGGTGAGCAAAGCAAGGTGGTTTCGGTCTACCGAAACATAACCTTGCTCTCCCTATGAAACCGCCAGCCGCTGGCAATCCTGCCGGATTAAATGCCCCTACCTCTCTTTTGTTTTTGGACGGCACATTGTCCGGTTTTCTGCTTCGTTTCCTGTACTTGGCTGGCTGCGTTTTTCTGTTCCTGCTTCCTGCCGCACAAGTAATCGTTCAAGTCCGAATACCCTCTGTAATTGTGCGAGAAGTCACGCACACGGTAGGAGTATTCTAATTCGATAGCCCGTGTCGCCTTATATCCCGCCTCGTCATTGTCAAGCATACAGTGGATGCGTTCATACGGGTATAGCACATCAATGGCTTTCGGCACATTGACAGTCGAGTTAAGAATAACATAGTCCTGCCTGTCAAGGTCAGGCATGGTCGGACAGTTCTTCATGCGGAGCGTAAGGAAAGAGAGGTAGTCCATGAATCCCTCGAATACCAGACACTTCTCTCTCGGCTCTCCCTGCTGCCGTATATGGGTGATGTCTTTCGGGGCAATACAGCCTTTGAAAAAGGAATTGCGAACCTCGTAACCTCCTGCCATGTTCGGGAACCCGATAGCAAAGAATGGCTTCCCGTTATTGGTAAAATGAAGTTCCTTACATTCTCTTTTTGCCAGCTCAATATTGATACCCCGTCCCTGCAAATAACGGAGCAATGCCGGATGAGTTAAGTCCCGGACTTCCAAATGTTGGAAACTTGGTTCTGTCCTACACTGGGGAAAAGAAAAACTGACTGGGCGAACATTCGGGGTCTGCTCTTCTATCCTCTTTAAAAGGTAGGGCAGACTGTCGGAAAAGTAAAGTTCCTTTGCCAGGGCAATGATGTTGCCGCCTTTTCCTGCGCCAAAGTCATACCAAAGGTTGCGGTCTGTATTCACCTTAAAGGACGCTTCGTGTTCCTCTCTCAATGGTGATTTATACCATAAACCGTTACCCTGCCGCTTGACGGGCGAATAACCTAAACTATGCAGATAATCTGCGATGGGTATTTGTTTCACATCTTCGATGTTCATAATATTTTCTTTTTGGGGATTAAAAAATCGTTGAAAAGTGCGCCAGTCCTGTTTAGTCCGTCATATATATACCCGTACCATACTAAACCTGCCTGCTGTCGATACCGGGAAACAGACAGTCCGTTCCGCTTATATATACACCCGGACTAAACCAAACCGACTTTTAATAATGAAAATCGGGATTGTAGCGATAGCCCTTACCCTCTTTCACAATCATGCGCTTGTTCACAAGGAACTTGTTAAGCGACACAAGGACATTGCGTCCACGCTCGTAACCTATACTTGCGTAACCTTGTTTCAATGCCGCTATCACATTGGAATAGCCTTGTACAACCTGCTTGCCGAAACCGTTCTCCAATGCTTCCCGGTGCTGCTGTTCCGTCAGCTCTGTAAGCGGAAAGTTCCTGTCTTGTTTGGGTTGCTGGAATACATAACCGTCCATGACTTCGGGCAAAGCGTTGTCATTGATGCGAAATGCGAACGGGTCAAACTCCCGGTCACGTATGTGCATCGCCTTTACTTCACTTATATTGCCGTCCTGCGTGCTTTTCGTGATTTGCAGGACGGTTTCAGCTTTGTTGTTCAGCTCTGTACCGATATGTCCTCTTGTGTTATCATCCCCCTTGTTCAAATGCAGTACGGTATGGATATGCAGATTATACCCACTTGACCAGCGCATCAAAAGGTTGATTAGGTCGGTCGATTCGCTCGGACTGTTGATGTCGTACATCAAATCACGGATTCCGTCAATGATGAGCAACCCCACATCGGGCATATTCTCTAACATATAGCCAATTATCTGCTTACGTTTGTCGGGGGTCTGCTCCCTTAACACAATGAAAACAAAATCGTCCACATCTTTATCGGTCGGCAGTCCGGCAAGGCGCAAAATACGTTCCATGACCTTATGGCAATGGTACTTGCTCTGCTCGGTATCAACATAGAGAATTTTGCGCTTGTTCGGTGGCAGATATGCCGAATACTTCAAAACCTCGTCATTCTTCAATGCTGCCGCAACAATGGCGGAAATGTTGAATGTCTTTTTGCTCTTGGCTTTGCCTGTGGATGCACTGAAATTGCCCAACGTGCCGATAGTAGAACCGTTCACCCAAAGAATTTCGGGCGGTACTTCATAAGTGTCCGTCACCTTTAGACGAATGGTTTTCCAAAGGGCTGCAAAATCTTCTTTCGTCATGGCTGTACCTTGTCCGATTTCCTCTTTCGTCTTGTTTTCCATAGCCATTATTTCTTTAGAGGACGGTTAAGGATATACTTCTGCGCTTCCTGCTCTATCTGCGCCTGCGTCTTCACCGGGTTCTGACGCAACCATGCTTCCAGCTCAGCCTTTTCAAAATAAAGCATTTTGCCCTGCGGCTTGTAATGGGGTATCAAGTTACCCGAAGTCAGCTTGTACAGGTAACTTTTAGAAAGGTTCAAGAACCTGCTCGCTTCATCGAAGCTAAGCACGTTCTTTGAAAGGAACAACATCTTTTCGAGTTCGGAAACTCTTAACTCCAAGTCTTTTTCCATATCGTTTGGGATTTTAGGTGAAACAATATGAAGGTGCGCACCCTCGTCTTTTGTGTTAACGGGAGCAAAGTTAAGAGGTTGAAAATGAAGTCTAATTGACCTTTGTTTGAGCGTTCAATCTATGCTCAACCTTTTTGCAGTTGTTTGATGTATTTGTCTATAATTTCATATCCTTTCGGATAGATGTTCTTCGCCTGGTCTGTCGCACTCGACAAGTCAGTGCGTGTAAGCGGTTCTCCTTTTATCTTCTTCAATATCAACTTGTTGTTTGCTATAACTGACTGCCACTCATAAACGATGTAGTTATAACAGCTGAGTTGCATCATTAGGTAAGCCAACAGACGGGTATTATTAACTTTCAATACACCGTCCAACTTACAGTTGAAAAAATCGGTAAGTATTTTGGTGCTGACAGTAGTAGTAAACATATTCGCTTCGTTCACACATTCAGTCAGAAGTTTGATTTCATTGGCTTTCAAAGTGGATTTGAAGGGATTGCTTTTACCCACAATCTTGGCTGGAGTGGTTTCTACACTTTCATCTTTTTCTTTTGGCAAGACTTGTTCTTGGGAGACAATAGAATCTGTATAGTATTTGCTTTCCTGTTCTTGCAGAAAGTACAAATACTTGGAAAGTACCACAAGGCTAACAATGATGGAAAAATAGGGAAGTCGTTCATCATAGCAAGACGGTTCATGCAAATATGCGTCCATATCAAAATCAGAACAGCGGAAAACGATGTACTTTTTCCTCTCATTAGAGTTTAAGTCCTCAAAATAACCGCTTTCCCACAAAAAATCGGGAACATCCATATCCTGTACAATATCACGCACGACACGGTATTTTTGCTGAATGGCTACTATATTTTCGGTAACACGGAAAATTTCCTGCCGCAAATAATCCTTTAGCTGAGCCTGTGTCAGATATTCACGCTTTAAAAATAGTGCATCTACTTTAGTTTTATAGCCATGCGATACGCAACTATCTAATATCTTCTGTATCTCTCTAAAATTGGTTTCTATATGATTTTCCATAACTGTACCTTATATAATTTTTTTTCTCAGATACAAATATAAGGTGGAAATCGCATTTTCCGAGAAAACATCAGCAATAATAAGACAGAAAAGAATGCATAAGAGTTAAGAAATCATAAAGATGAAAGGATGAAAACCACAAAAGTACACTCTATTCTTGTTTTTGTCGCTCAGTACACATTTAGTACGCCTTACAGAAAGGAAAAAACCTGATAATCAGTCGATTATCAGGGTTTATTGGTACCCAGACCCGGGGTCGAACCGGGATGGAAGTGAATCCACTGGTGTTTGAGACCAGCGCGTCTACCGATTCCGCCATCTGGGCATGTTTGATTTCTCAAATGCGGTGCAAAGATACAGCTTTTTTCTAAACCTGCAATACTTTTCCTAAAAAAAGGCGAAAAAAACGATAAAACCGACTTGAATCATTCTTTGTTTGTAAAATATGCAGTACATTAGCAGAAACTTTTAAAATCAATAGCATGGTAACCAATAAGGATAATTTCTGTGTAATTATGGGCGGAGGAATCGGCAGCCGTTTCTGGCCATTCAGCCGCAAGACACTTCCAAAACAGTTTCTGGATTTCTTTGGTACGGGACGTTCCTTGCTGCAGCAAACCTTCGATCGCTTCAAGCAGGTAATCCCCATGGAAAATATACTTATCGTAACAAATGACTTATATGCCGACCTTGTAAAAGAACAGCTTCCCGAACTTAAACCCGAACAGATTCTACTGGAGCCGACACGCAGGAATACAGCTCCCTGCATCGCGTGGGCTTCCTATCATATCCGCGCCTTGAATCCGGACGCCAATATAGTGGTAGCTCCTTCGGACCACTTAATTCTGAAGGAAGGCGAATTTCTGGCCGCTATCGAAAAAGGACTGGACTTCGTTTCCCAATCCGATAATCTGCTGACACTCGGTATCAAGCCCAACCGTCCAGAAACTGGATATGGTTATATACAAATAGCCGAAACCGCTGGTGATAACTTCTACAAGGTAAAAACCTTCACTGAAAAGCCCGAACTGGAACTGGCAAAAGTATTCGTGGAAAGCGGAGAATTCTATTGGAACTCCGGTCTGTTCATGTGGAACGTAAATACCATCATTAAGGCAAACGAAGCCCTGCTGCCCGAGCTGACATCCAAACTGGCCCCTGGCAAAGATGTGTACGGAACAGCCCAGGAGAAACAATTCATTGATGAGAACTTCCCGGCTTGCCCCAATGTATCTATAGACTTCGGCATCATGGAAAAGGCTGACAATGTATATGTATCATTAGGCGATTTCGGTTGGTCTGATTTAGGAACCTGGGGGTCTTTGTATGATTTGTCTCCTAAAGATGAGGCAGGCAATGTAGCTCTAAAATGTAAATCACTCATCTATAACAGCAAGGACAATATCGTGGTGCTGCCCGACAACAAACTTGCAGTTATCGACGGTTTGGAAGGTTATCTCATAGCCGAGTCGGACAATGTATTACTGATTTGCAAGAAGGATGAAGAACATACCATCCGCAAATATGTGAATGACGCCCAGATAAAATTGGGAGAAAAATACATTTAAATTAAGAATTAAAGGATAGGTGCCGAAGGTAAAAATAGCGGGAGTTGGAACTCATCCAACTCCCGCTTCCGTTTATTTAGGGGAGGAAAATAAACCGGTTAAAGCGCTGCACGGATGGCTTCCGCCACAGCTTTGAATTCTTCGTCCGTCAGTTTCAGTTTGGGATTGGAAAAAAGCATATCTTTTTCGTTCTGCATAGGAATCAGATGTATGTGCGCATGAGGCACTTCCAGCCCCAATACCGCTTCTCCTACCTTTCTACACGGGAAGGCCTTGCCAATGGCAAGCGCCACTCTCTTGGCGAAAACATGCATCGCCGCCAAATCCTCATCATTCAAATCGAAAATATAATCTACTTCCTGCTTGGGAATGACCAATGTATGACCTTTTACCAACGGATTGATGTCAAGGAACGCAAAGAATCTGTCATCCTCCGCCACCTTGTAGCAAGGTATTTCACCTGCGATAATTCTACTGAATATTGTTGCCATAGCTATAAATTATAAAATAAGGCAAGCCCGTATGCGGACCTGCCTTCCTTTAAAATGATATGTTCACTACTTCCAGGTTAATCATGCCCTGCGGAACTTTGATTTCTGCGATGTCACCTACTTTCTTGCCAAGCAGACCTTGTGCAATCGGAGTATTCACGGAAATCTTTCCTTCCTTCAGATTGGCTTCACTTTCGGAAACGATGGTATAAACCATCTTCATGCCATTCTTCACGTTCTTAAGCTCTACTTTATTAAGAATCTGTACAGAATCGGTTTTCAACTTCGACTCATCAATAATCTTGGCGTCGGCAATGGTCAGCTTCAAATTGTTAATTTTCATCTCAAGCATACCTTGAGCTTCCTTGGCAGCGTCATACTCTGCATTTTCCGACAAATCACCTTTGTCACGCGCTTCGGCAATGGCAGCCGATATTTTGGGACGTTCCACCGTCTCCAGGTGTTTCAATTCGGCCATTAATTTCTTGTAGCCGTCTTCTGACATATAAGCCATACTTTTTCCTCCTTAAATGTTATGTTAGTTTTAATGGTACTATAAACAAAAAAGAATTCCAACATGGTCAGCATGCTGGAACCCTCTTTCCGATTTTCCTTTGCAAAGATAGCCTTTTATGCAATGCGTGTCAAGCATAAAAGGCTGCTTTGTAACATATTTAAACGAAAACTTCTTATTTATAACATGTTACAGCAATGCTTTCACTGCCGCCTCCAAGTCTTTAACACTCTCTCCACGGGCACTCAACTCATTGTTCTTGTTAACCAGGAACACAGAAGGCACATTCTTCACATTATAAGAAGCCGCTATAGACGAATAAATTCCATTGCCGTCGCGCACACAAATCCAAGGTAGATTGTCGGCAGTTGTTTTCCAATAGTGCTCGTCTGCATCCAGAGAAACCTGATAAATTTCCAATCCCTGGGCAGCATACTTGTCGTACAAGTCACGCAACATATAATTATGTGTAGCAGAAACGGCACTCTGATAAACAGTGAAGTCCACAATAACAGCCTTGCCCTTCAATTCGCTCAACTTACGTGTATTGCCCTTCATGTCACGTAGGTTAATGTCGATGATGCCGGTTTCGGAAATTGCCTCTTCAGGGATTTCCACCACCTTCTGTTGCGGAGTACGGGTATTCTTCATTCCCTTTATTACAATGTTGTAGAGGTTCTTGGAACGGTCTGCATCCGGATAATAATTGTTCAGGCTGGTTGCCACGGCTGCAAAACACTTAACGTCTTCCTTATTGTTCAGAGGGTCGAAAATCAAATAATTATTCAACTTCTGAAACAAGGCGAAATAGGCGGCAGCCGTATTGGGAGCGGCAAAAATATAGCTGATTTTCACTTCATCCTTATAGTTCTTCAATAAAGAGGCGAGACTATCCTCAAAAACATCAGCGCCTATCTTATGTGCCTGCACCGACTGCAGCAATGCATTCACATTGTCCTGAAGCTTCATCTGCTTCAACGTCAAGTCCTTTATCTTCGAGCTGTTCGGAGAACCTTCGACCGTATAGGCAGTGGCAAAATCGGTATAAGGTGCCCTTACCAAAACCGTTTCCGTCGAATCTACCGAGAAATTAATAACCTTGTCATCTACCCGCAAACGATAGAATTCCGGAGACACCGGACGTACCTGCTTGAAGTGGAAAGAACCATCCCCTTTCAGTTTTACAGAATCCAAAGGAACAATACCTTCCAATGCCGAGGCTTCCAAATAAAGCATCTTGCCGTCGGCACCAGACACTTCACCCTCTACTTTGAATTTAGGTTCGGAATTACATGCACCCAATGCTATTGCAGCAAGTGCCATAAAAAAGATTTTCTTCATATCGTATCTTCAGTTTTGTTTTGCAAACGTGCCTGCAAATATACTTCTTTTCAAGTTCAGTCAAAGCATTTTCCCACGTTCTTACATATAGAAAACAGCAAAAAACAACTAAATACAAACTTTTTATCTCATTCCCACCATTTTACATGAATAAATTATGTATCTTTGCACGAATTTTGAAAGAAAATTAGATATAAAACATTTTTTATGATTAACCCAATTGTTAAGACGATCGAGCTTCCTGATGGCAGAACCATCACGCTCGAAACGGGAAAGCTGGCAAAACAGGCAGACGGTTCTGTAATGCTTCGTATGGGCAATACCATGCTTTTAGCTACTGTTTGTGCCGCCAAGGACGCAGTTCCCGGAACAGATTTCATGCCATTACAAGTAGAGTACAAAGAAAAAGTTCTCCGCATTCGGACGTTTCCCCGGCGGTTTCACAAAACGTGAAGGACGCGCTTCTGACTACGAAATCCTCACTTGCCGCCTCGTTGACCGTGCTCTCCGCCCCTTATTCCCTGATAATTTCCATGCAGAGGTATACGTAAACATCATTCTTTTCTCGGCAGACGGCGTAGATATGCCCGATGCTCTGGCCGGACTCGCTGCTTCTGCCGCACTTGCAGTTTCAGATATCCCCTTCAACGGACCTATTTCCGAAGTACGCGTAGCACGCATCAACGGACAATTTGTCATCAACCCTACCTTTGAGCAACTGGAGCAAGCCGATATGGATTTGATGGTGGGCGCCACTTATGAAAACATCATGATGGTGGAAGGCGAAATGGACGAAGTTTCCGAGCAGGACTTGCTGGAAGCTATGAAGGCCGCACACGAAGCCATTAAGATTCAGTGTAAGGCACAGATGGAACTGGCAGAGGAAGTAGGCTCTACCGTGAAACGCGAATATTGCCACGAAGTGAACGACGAAGAACTTCGTAAAGCCGTTCACGACGCTTGCTACGACAAGGCTTATGCCATCGCCGCTTCCGGAAACAAGAACAAGCACGAACGCATGGATGCTTTCGATGCCATCCGCGAAGAATTCAAGGCACAGTTCTCCGAAGAAGAATTGGAAGAAAAGGCAGCCCTCATCGACCGTTACTATCATGATGTGGAAAAAGAGGCGATGCGCCGTTCCATTCTGGACGAAGGCAAGCGCCTTGATGGACGTAAGACCACCGAAATCCGTCCTATCTGGTGTGAGACCAGCTACCTGCCCGGTCCTCACGGCTCCGCTATTTTCACACGTGGCGAGACACAGTCTTTGTCTACAGTGACTTTAGGTACCAAGTTGGACGAGAAGATTATCGACGACGTATTGGAACACGGAAAAGAACGTTTCCTTCTGCACTATAACTTCCCTCCGTTCTCTACAGGCGAAGCTAAGGCACAACGCGGTGTAGGCCGCCGTGAAATCGGTCATGGGCACTTAGCATGGCGTGCCTTGAAGGGGCAGATTCCCGCAGACTATCCGTACGTAGTACGCGTAGTATCCGACATCCTCGAATCAAACGGTTCTTCTTCCATGGCTACCGTATGTGCCGGAACTCTGGCATTGATGGATGCAGGTGTGAAAATTAAGAAACCGGTATCAGGTATCGCCATGGGATTGATTAAGAATGCAGGCGAAGACAAATATGCCGTATTGTCCGACATCCTCGGTGATGAGGACCACTTGGGCGACATGGACTTCAAAGTGACCGGAACAAAAGACGGTATCACCGCCACTCAGATGGATATCAAAGTGGATGGTCTGTCATACGAAATCCTTGAAAAGGCTTTGCTGCAGGCTAAAGAAGGCCGCGAATATATCTTGGGAAAAATTACCGAGTGCATCGCCGAGCCTCGCGAAGACCTGAAACCTCACGCTCCGCGTATCGAGACAATGACCATTCCTAAAGAATTCATCGGTGCTGTCATCGGTCCTGGTGGAAAGATTATCCAAGGTATGCAGGAAGAAACCGGTGCCACCATCACAATTGAAGAAGTGGACAACATCGGTAGAATCGAAATCGCCGGTACCAACAAGAAGAGCATCGATGATGCTATGCGTATCATCAAAGGCATTGTGGCTGTCCCTGAAGTAGGCGAAGTCTACAAAGGCAAGGTACGCTCCATTATGCCTTACGGCGCATTCGTTGAATTCCTGCCGGGTAAGGACGGTTTGCTCCATATCTCCGAAATCGACTGGAAACGTCTGGAAACAGTGGAAGAAGCCGGTATCAAGGAAGGTGACGAAATCGACGTAAAACTTCTCGACATCGACCCGAAGACCGGAAAATTCAAGCTGTCACGTAAAGTATTGCTTCCAAGACCGGAAAGACAAGAAAGACCGGAAAAGAAATAAGAAATCTCTTATTCTTTAAGCATATAAAGCCTGGTGGAGCTCCATCAGGCTTTCTTTTGTCCATACAGCCAAAATGGCTCCGAAAAAACAAGGCACAATGCTTGCATATTCCAAAAAGATTATGATTTTTTTGCTATATAAAGCCTTATATTCCATAAAGAACCTCAATTAATGTCCGGTTTAAGGAGCCTACATACTATGAATCTTTTCTCACGCTTTTTCCAGGAAAACCAAGAAAGTTTTTGGCCTTTGCTTATTCTTATCTCAGGGATAAAGCGGAAGCGGAAGACGTTGTGATGGAATCCATGATTGCCCTATGGGAAAATCGAGACCGCTGGGAAGAAAATAGTAACCTGCATGCCCTGCTGCTGACCATCATAAAGAACAAAGCCCTGCACGTACTCGAGCACAAGCAGGTGCGTCTACGGGCGGAAGAAACCATCAGTAGCCACAACCTGCGCGAATTGGACTTACGTATCTCCACCCTGAAAGCCTGCGAACCAGACAAGATATTCAATACGGAAATACAACATATCGTAAATAAGACCTTGCAGGAAATGCCCGAACAAAGCCGGAGGATATTCATGTTGAGCCGATACCAGAACCTGGCAAACAAGCAGATTGCCGATAGCCTGAACATATCACTTAAGACCGTAGAGGCACACATCACCAAAGTGCTGCGAATTCTCCGGCTGAGACTGAAAGATTATCTTATAACTATACTCATTATATTAATATCCTAAAAAGATGCCTCTACGGAATAGGGTTACCGCCCACTTTCCGGTTATATATACAAAAGGTAAAAAGAGCACATTTTAGAAAAGAAACAAATTATTGACAATGAACCAAGAGCTATTATATAAATATTTCAAAAGGTATTACTTCCATTGAAGAAGAAAAGATGATACTCGACTGGGTAGACGCCTCGGATGAAAACCGGGACACCTTCCTGAAAGAGCGCATGATATATGACATTTCCTTGTTCTCGGACAAACAGGACAACAATGAAAAGAAAACGGTGCGCATCATGCCGATGCTCCGCTGGACGGCCCGCATAGCCGCCGTCACCATTGTCGCCATAGCCGGTTATTTCATCACCTCCGACTTTCTATATAACAAGGAGGTACAATTGCAAACAGTCACCGTGCCTGCCGGACAACGGGCGCAGATTACCCTTGCCGATGGAACGCGCGTATGGCTGAACTCCAAGTCTACCATGAAATATGCCGCCAACTTCGGACGCAACGAACGGAATGTGGAGCTGGACGGAGAGGCCTACTTTGAAGTAGCCAAAAACAAGAGTATCCCATTCTATGTACATACAGAAACGAACAAGGTAAAAGTTGTAGGAACGAGTTTCAATGTTTGTGCCTATAGTGGGAGCCATGAGTTCGGAACCACATTGGTAGAAGGTGTCGTCGATATCTATCCGGCCAACAGCAGCCAGATAATCACCAGGTTGCAGAAAGACGAGGTATTTCTCAATGAAAATGGAAAATGCAGAAAGACCGTCCTTCCTTCCTATGAATATCTACGCTGGAAAGAGGGACTATACTGTTTTGACGACGCCCCATTCAGCGGCATCCTCAGTAGACTGGAGAAATACTATAACGTAAAAATTAACCGTTGCCAGTCCCCAACTGCTGAACTACAGCAGCTTTACCGGCAAGTTCAGAGAGCAGGACGGTATCGAACACATACTGCGGACCATCTCGAAAGACCATCCTTTCAAGTTCCGCATCAACGAAGAAAAGGACTCAATTGTTATATATGAGTAAGAAAAAAGATCGGAAAGTACCCCCATACTTTCCGATCCGAAACAGTCAAAAATCGACCTTAATCAATTTATTAACTTAACACAGTGACAAAGATATGAGAAAAATTTTGTTGATGAGGCTTTTTTATCTAAAAAAATTAGATTTTAAGCAATTATTGCAAACCTATGAAAATCACATTATTCCTTCTCCTGCTTGTTATATTTCAGGTATACAACGGGAACTGCTACTCTCAGAATGCCAGGGTCAGCATTCAAAATGCCCGGCTGAGGGTAGGGCAAGTTCTCGAGCAAATTGAGTCGCAAACAGAATACTTATTTGTATATAACAAACAGAACGTCGATGTACACCGTACCGTCGACATCCATGCAAGTAACCAAACTGTTTCCGAAGTACTTGACCAAATGTTCAAAGGGACAGACATCAAGTATGTGATGGAAGGCAAAAACATCGTTTTAACCAAAAACAGCAGGAGTGCTGAGGATAAGACAGACACTCTGCAGGAAATGTCTACTGTAAGAGGAAAGGTGACGGACTCCAGAGGTGAACCGATTATCGGTGCCAACATTCTTGAAAAAGGGACCGCCAATGGTGTTATCACCAATACCGAAGGAGAATTTAGCATGAATATCCCTCCTTATGCCACTATTGTCGTATCCTACATCAGTTATGAACCGCAAACCATTGCCCTGAACGGTAGAAACAATCTCCACATCCGGATGGAAGAAAAGAACCTCACCCTGGAGCAGGTAGTGGTAACCGCCATGGGTATCCAGAAGAAAATGTCCTCATTGACCTATTCTACCCAACAGATAAGCAGCAGTGAGCTGACCCGTGCCAAAGAACCGAACATGATTAATACACTGGCAGGAAAGACGGCCGGAGTACAAATCAACAAAACCGCCAATTTAGGAGGTTCTGCCAAAGTCGCCATCCGCGGTGCACGCTCTGCATTTGCCAGCGGCAACAACCAGCCCTTGTACGTAATTGACGGTGTTCCTATGCTGAACAGCTCAACAGAATCCACCTCCACCGTAATCGGCGGTAACAACGATGGATTGAACCGTGATGCCGGTGATGGGATTTCCAACCTGAATCCGGACGATATAGAAAGCATAAACATCCTGAAAGGTTCTTCTGCCGCCGCACTTTATGGCTCGCAGGCAGCTAATGGTGTCATTCTGATCACCACTAAAAAGGGAAAAGCCGGACTGCAGCGCGTTACATTCTCCTCCAACCTGACCGTGAGTCACGCCATCAGTACCCCCGAATTCCAAAATACATACGGTCGCAACGAAGATGGCGGTACGGCAAGCTGGGGTACAAAAAGCAATGTAACCGACTATGACAACATAGGCGAGTTCTTCAGCAATGGCATCACGACTTTCAATTCGCTGGCCATCACTACCGGAAATGAAAAAGTACAAACTTATTTCTCATACGCCAACACCACGGCTAAAGGAATTGTAGACAACAACAAGCTACAGAAAAATAACCTGAACCTACACGAAACGGCCAGCCTCTTCAACAACAAGCTGAAACTGGACGGCATTGCAACACTAATGACCCAAACCGTCAAGAACTCCCCTGCTACCGGCGGCTATTATCTGAATCCGCTGGTCAGCTTGTACAGTTTCCCACGTGGCGTAGATATGAGCACTTACAGAGAAAACTTTGAAACGTGGAATGCCGACCGCAATATGATGACACAAAACTGGATTGAAAAGAATGGAGATGGTACCGTCAGTGAATGGGGACAGAATCCCTACTGGTTGAAAAACCGCGTGCTCAGTAGCAACAAGCGATATCGCGCTATCGCATCGGCCAGCGCCAATCTGCACATTACGGATTATTTCAGCCTGCAGGCACGGGGTAATGTGGATTATATCAGTGATAAATTCGACAATAAGATGTATGCCACTACAGCTCCCAACATCGCCGGCAAATACGAGGACAAGGAAAACGGACGTTACATCTGGTCGGACAGCCAAGAAATCCAAGTCTACGGTGACGTAATGGCCTTGTTCAACAAGGAATTTGATGACTTCTCCCTCAACACGGCACTGGGTGCCAGCATCAACATGAGTAAAGTCAACTCCCTGACAATAGACTCAAGGCTTGCTTCCCTCTACAAACCGAATGTATTTACCGTCCCCAATGTAGTGATGGACTCCAAAGCAGCCGTAAACCAGAGCATCGACAGCAAACGCACGCTCCAATCAGTATTTGCCACCATGCAGTGGGGCTGGAAAGGATTACTATACCTGGACATTACCGCACGTAACGACTGGTCATCCACACTGGCCTACACGGACAGCAAGAATACCGGATTCTTCTATCCCTCCATAGGGGCTACCTGGATTCTTAACAAAGCCTGCTCCCTACCCCAATGGATAAGTTTTGCCAAAGTGCGCGCTTCGTGGGCGGAAGTCGGTAATGACCTTCCGATAGGAATCACCAATCCGGTAGACATCATCATGGTAGGCGGCAGTATCAATGTAAAGTACCGTAGAACAGCGTGGTGACCTAAAACCGGAAATCAGCAGCTCCATCGAATTCGGTACAGAATGGCGTTTCTTCCACCACCGATTCGGGATGGACTTCACTTGGTATCAGACCAATACCAAGAATCAGTTATTGAGAATGGACAACCCCACGGGCTCCACCTACAAATACCGGTATGTCAATGCCGGAAAAATACGCAACCAAGGCTTTGAGCTGACGGTAGACGCCACTCCGCTACTATACAGAAACTTTTCGTGGAAGAGTCTCATCAACATGTCCGCCAACAAAAACAAAGTAGTGACCCTGCATCCTGACTATCCGGAATTTTCCTACTACGAAGAAGGTTTCAACGCTGGCTATCAGATGCGCGTCAAAGAAGGAGGTAGCCTGGGGGATATTTATGGAAATGCTTTCCGCCGTAATGAGGATGGCAGCATCATGGTTGATGAAACCAGCAAAAGGCCTTTGGGAAATACCGGAAACAAGGATTTGCTTGGGAATGCCAATCCTGACTTCACGATGGGATGGAGCAATACACTTACCTACAAAGACCTGGAGCTCTATTTCCTGATAGATTTCCGCTTCGGCGGCGAAGTCATGTCACTGACACAGTCCGAACTGGATGCCAACGGCGTGACCAAAGTCACCGAAGAGGCCCGAACCCGGGGATATGTAGAATACCAAGGACAGAAGTTCAACGACCCGAGAGCATTCTACAGTGCAGTAGGCGGCAGAAATGCCATCTCCGAATATTATATGTACGACGCAACCTGCATCAGACTCCGTGAAGTATCACTGAGCTATTCTTTCCCGAAAACGATACTGGAAAATAGCAGATTCATAAAGGGAATCGACGTATCATTGGCAGCGCGCAACTTGTGCTTTTTCAAGAAGGAAGCACCGTTCGACCCCGATGCAGTGATGTCCGTAGGCAACAACAATCAAGGAGTAGACGTGTTTGGCATGCCTACTACCCGGAATATCGGCTTTAACCTAAGATTTACCTTTTAAAATGAATACCTTATGAAAAACAAGTGCATCATATTCCTTTTCTGCCATAGCATGCTGCTGCTTACAGCTTGTACCGGTGGTTTTGAGAATGACAACGAAATCAAAGGAGGTTTCTCGGATGACAAAAAGGAAATAGACTTCCAGAACTTGACTGCTCCATTCGAACCCATACAGTCGGGTATCTACTTCAATATAGGTTCTGTAGGCTTGAACTGGGTATGGCAGATGACACAATCCCTAAACCACGACATGTTCTCCGGCTACTTCATGGACCCTATTCCTAAATTCATGAAATCCAACGCCTGCTACAACCTGAACTCCGGCTGGACCAATGCTGCATGGCAATGTACTTACGGATATGTCTACACGGAAGTGCAGAAGGCAGAAAAAGAACTTTTTATGGCAATGACAACCTGAAAGGCTATCTCGGCATTTACTGAAATCTTGAAAGTAGAACTGATGCACCGCATTGCCGATACATATGGTCCGCTGGTCTACCACCAATTGGGTGAGGTACCCCGGGTTTACGGACTGCAGGAAGCCTATACACGTTTCTTTGCAGACCTGGACGAAGGGCAGCAATTGATAAGGGAATACCTGGACGAAGGAGGTGACAACAACAAATTCAAAGAGTATGATATGCTGACCAACGGCAAGACCTTGAAGGACTGGTTGAAGTTTGCCAACTCACTGCGTTTGCGCCTTGCCATGCGCATCTCCAATGTGGATGCAACTCTTGCCAAAGACCAAGCAACCAAAGCACTGAATGACAATCAAGGTGTACTGGAAGGTGCAAGGGAAACCATCGCTGTAATGGGCAAGAACTATATCAATCCTTTGTGTGCCGTTGCCGGTTGGGGTGAAGTCTACATGAATGCCTCGATGGAATCCATTGTCAACGGTTATGAGGACCCGCGTGGCAAGAAATGGTATAACACCGCCCTGCTCGAAGGTTGTAGAGAGCAATTGTTAGGCATTCCCATCGGCTTACCCATGAAAGACGGTGACGCCAACATTTACAGTTCCTGCTCTTCCCTCAGCACAAGCACCATCGGCGAAAAGACCGGAGCCGTATTGATGAGTGCGGCAGAAGTCTGGCTACTCAGGGCCGAAGCAGCCCTCCGCGGCTATACCAAAGAAAATCCCCGCACATGCTATGAATACGGTGTAAGTACTTCATTTACACAATGGGACTGTGCCGGTGCTTCCGAATATCTGGAAAGCGACAAAACCCCTGCCGATTATAAAGATGTAGTCTCAGGCGGCAAGGTGGGCAAGGACATGAAAGCCTTGATTACCATCTCCCCAAAATGGGAAGAAGATGCAGACATAGAGACAAAACTCGAAAAGATTATTACCCAGAAGTGGCTGGCATGCTGGCCCGAAAGTTATGAGGCATGGGCCGAGCAACGCCGTACCGGATACCCAAAACTTTTCAAGGTCCAAAGCAACACCGGAAAAGTGATTGATACGGATATCATGATCCGCCGCCTTCCGTTCTCGACGGACGCCGCCACTGCCGACCCGGCACAATACGCTACCCTCACGGAAAAACTGGGTGGCGCAGACAATGGCGCCACCCGCCTTTGGTGGGATACGGGGAAAAACTCTTTTTAGAACAGACTCCACGCAACCGTAAGCCCTGCCATCACAATGGCTACCATGCTCATCAGCTTGATCAGGATATTCAAACTCGGACCGGATGTGTCCTTGAACGGGTCTCCTACGGTGTCACCCACGACTGTAGCTTTGTGGACTTCACTGCCTTTGCCGCCAAAGTTGCCTTCTTCCACATATTTTTTGGCATTATCCCATGCACCACCGGCATTTGCCATGAAGATAGCAAGCACGAAACCGCTACTCAATCCGCCAATCAGCAGGCCGAGCACACCGGGAACACCGAAAATAAGTCCCGTCGCAATCGGAGTAATGATAGCTATCAGTGACGGAACCACCATCTCGCGTTGCGCCCCTTTCGTCGAGATTGCCACACAACGCTCATAATCAGGCTCCGTCTCTCCCGTAAGGATTCCCTTAATTTCGCGAAACTGGCGGCGCACTTCGTCTACCATATGGGCCGCCGCACGACCTACCGCATTCATCGTCAATCCACAGAAAAGAAATGCCATCATCGAACCCAGGAACATACCGGAAAGAACTTTTGGATTCATCAACGTCACATCATAGTGATGCATAAAGTCGAAGAAAGTGGCATCTTGAAGAGCCACGGCATCGCCATGAGGGAGCGACAATTCGGTAGCCCCGAGGCGGGTCAGCCCAATACGGATTTCCTCGACATAAGAGGCCAGCAAAGCCAATCCCGTCAAAGCGGCGGAACCGATGGCAAAGCCTTTGCCCGTAGCAGCTGTAGTATTACCCAAAGAGTCGAGCGCATCGGTACGCTTACGCACCTCCTCACCCAGACCGGACATTTCCGCATTGCCACCCGCGTTGTCGGCTATCGGTCCGTAAGCATCTGTAGCAAGCGTGATGCCCAATGTAGAAAGCATACCTACCGCAGCAATGCCAATACCATAGAGCCCCAGACCCACATTAGAGAAGTCGAAGCCCGAAGCAAAGAGATAAGAAGCAATAATACCCATCACCACGGCAATCACCGGAATAGCCGTAGATAGCATTCCCAAGCCTATACCGGAAATTATAACTGTTGCCGGACCAGTCTTTCCGCTTTCACTCAGCTTTTGGGTAGGACGGTAGGATTGGGAAGTATAGTATTCCGTAGAACGCCCAATAATAATGCCTACTATCAAACCTACTATCACGGAGCAGGGAAATCCACAGCCAATTGTCCAGTTTCAGCAACCATAAGATAAAGAAAGTGGCAATGACTATCAGAATAGAGCTGAGATTAGTACCGAAAGCCAGTGAGTTCAGCAAGTCCTTCATCTTCGCATTCTCTTTGGTACGCACGGAGAAGATACCGATAATGGAAAGCAATATACCAACGGCTGCAATCAGCATCGGAGCGATTACGGCCTTGAACTGCATCAGCGTATCACCCGAGTGGATAAAAGCCGCAGCACCGAGGGCAGCCGTAGCAAGGATAGAACCGCAATAACTTTCGTACAAATCAGCCCCCATACCTGCCACGTCGCCTACATTGTCGCCTACATTATCCGCAATCGTGGCAGGATTACGCGGGTCGTCTTCGGGGATACCGGCTTCCACCTTTCCCACAAGGTCGGCACCTACATCGGCAGCTTTTGTATAGATACCGCCACCTACGCGTGCAAACAATGCCTGCGTGGAAGCGCCCATGCCGAAAGTCAGCATGGTAGTGGTAATGATGCAGAGTTTATGGGTGGGAGTCATTACATCTTCCGGAATTACAGCATTCAGCAACAGATACCAAAAAGATATATCAAGCAAGCCAAGGCCAACCACTACCAGTCCCATCACCGCACCGCTACGGAAAGCCACGCGTAGTCCGGCATTCAGCGATGTGCGTGCCGCATTGGCAGTGCGAGCCGATGCGTAAGTGGCCGTCTTCATACCCAGAAAACCGGAAAGTCCGGAAAAGAATCCTCCGGTAAGGAAAGCAACCGGCACCCAAGAGTTCTGCACTCCGAAACCGTATGCCATAATGGAGAAAAGGATAACCAGCCCCAGAAATACCCAGCCCACAATCTTGTATTGTTGGCGGAGGTAAGACATAGCACCTTTGCGCACAGCAGCGGCAATCTTAATCATCTGAGGGGTACCCTCACTTTCTTTCATCATCTGACAATGGAAATACCAGGCAAAGTAAAGTGCCAGAACGGAAGCGGCTGGAACCAGCCAAAATAGGATTTGGTCCATAGCATTTATTCATATTAAAAGGTTGAACGAAAGCCTAAAATTATTGATTTGAAGCGAAATATGCAAACAATTAGGCTATTTTATGCACTAGTTCCATTTCTATAAATAATAAAGACCTCTATCTATAAAAAAATAGATGATGTATCCCCCTAAAATGTATCGTTCATTCTTGGGAAACACATCATCTGTTCAGGTCAAATACATCATCTGTTCGATTAAAATAGATGATGTATTTTATTATTCCACCGTTACAGCCGTACCGCAGGCTGTAACCATCAGCATGCTGCCACTACCTCCTACCGTTTCATAATCCAGATCTACACCAATCACGGCATTGGCACCCATAGCACGGGCATTTTCCTGCATCTCACGCAAAGCTGTCTCCTTAGCTTCGCGTAGCACTTCTTCATAAGAGCCGCTTCTCCCACCTACCACGTCACGGATGCTGGCAAAAAAATCGCGGAATACATTGGCACCGATAATCGTCTCACCGGAAACGATGCCATAATAGCGGGTGATACGTCCACCCTCAATAGTCGGGGTTGTTGTTACTAACATAATTCAATTTTTTTAGTTGTTGATATATTAGACGCAAGGAATGGAAGAAAGGTTGCAAAGCTTTGCTTGGGTCAGAACATCCGGCTGACACGAACTATACCTGCCACCAGCGCATCTATCTCCTCCCGGGTATTGTAAAGTCCGAAAGATGCACGCACCGTTCCTTCGATACCAAGACGCTGCATCAATGGTTGGGCACAATGATGTCCCGTGCGTACGGCAATGCCAAGACGGTCGAGCAATGTACCCATATCAAAATGATGGATATCACCTACCAGAAACGATATGACACTACCCTTGTCTTCTGCCTCGCCGAAGATACGCATACCGGGAATCTCTTTCAGCCGTTGCATGGCATACTGGGTCAATTCGTGTTCATAGGCGGCAATCTTGTCCATCCCAACCAGCGAAACGTAGTCCAAAGCTTTGGCAAGTCCGGTAGTACCGATATAATCCGGCGTACCGGCTTCAAACTTGAACGGCAATTCATTGAAGGTAGTCTTTTCAAAAGAGACATGCTGAATCATCTCTCCACCACCCTGATAGGGAGGTATCCTATCCAGCCACTCCTCTTTACCATAAAGTACGCCTACTCCCGTAGGACCATACACCTTGTGAGCGGAGAAAACGAAGAAGTCGGCATCCAAGTCCTGCACATCCACCGGCATGTGGGGAATGGACTGGGCACCGTCCACAAGCACCGGAACACCCTGCTCATGGGCAAAAGCAATCATCTCCTTGACGGGATTGACCGTGCCCAGCACATTGGAAACATGTGCCACACTGACAATCCTGGTACGTTCGGAGAACAACTGCCTATATTCGTCCAATAAGAGTTCGCCCTTGTCATTCATCGGAATCACTTTGATGGCTATTCCACGCTTGGCGGCAAGCAGCTGCCAGGGAACAATGTTACTATGGTGCTCCATCACAGAAAGAATCACCTCATCCCCCTCCTGCATAAATTCCTCACCAAAGCTGGAGACAAGCAGGTTGATACTCTCCGTCGTACCACGGGTAAAGACAATCTCATTCGTACTACGGGCATTGATGAAACGTCGCACCGTCTCACGCGAGGCCTCGTGCAGCTCTGTAGCCTGCTGCGAAAGGAAGTGCACCCCGCGATGCACATTGGCATTCACCGAATAGTATTCGTCCGTAATGGCATCTACTACCTGGCGGGGTTTCTGCGTAGTCGCGCCGTTGTCCAGATAGACCAACGGCTTGCCATATACCTCACGGGAAAGGATGGGGAAATCAGCTCGAAGCCTCTCCCCAGCCCCTCCCCGTAGGGAGGGGAGCCAAGATACTACTCTTATTTATATCGTTGTTCATAATGAATCGAAATTATAAGCTATCACTTGCAGATGGCACATCCCTGGCATTTGTTCAGTTCTCCCCGGAAACGCTTCTCTACCAGCAGATGCAGACGGTCCTTCAAAGCATCCAAACGGATGGTGTCGATGACTTCGTTGACAAAAGCGAACATCAGCAGCAGGCGCGCCTCACGCACCGGGATACCACGCTGCCGCATATAGAAGAGAGCGCTTTCATCGAGCTGCCCCACCGTAGCACCATGACTGCACTTCACGTCATCTGCATAAATCTCCAGCTGAGGTTGGGTGTACATATGCGCATCGCGGGTAGCACAAAGATTGCGGTTGGTCTGTTGCGAACTGGTGTGCTGTGCGTCAGGGCGCACTAAAACAAGACCGGCAAAGGCACCTACAGCCTGCTCGTCAAGGACATACTTATAAAGCTCATTGCTGGTACAGTTGGGCACAGCATGGTCGATAGTCGTATGATTGTCCACATGTTGGTTCTTGTCTGCAATGGCCATACCGCACAGATTCAGTTCCGCATGTTCACCGGCGAGCGTCACACGGGTTGTATTCCGCGTAGTTCCGTTGTGCAGGGTCATACCATTCAGCAGTACATTGCTATTGGCTTCCTGCCTTACATACATATTGCTGATACGCACCGTACTGGTGTGGGTCTCCTCCAGTTCATAAAAATCGAAAACAGCATTTTCACCGGCAAAAATTTCTATTACCTGCGTTGCCAGGAAGTTCACACTGTCCATTGCATGGTCACATACTAGCAAGCGGGCTTGCGCCCCCTCCTCCAGGATAACCAGCACACGACGATTTATCATAAAATTGACGTCACCACGCAGGATATTCACCAACTGAATAGGTTTCTCTACCACCACATTCTTAGGAACATAAAACAGAACGCCGTCTTGTACAAAAGCAGTGTTGAACGCCGTCACACCATCCTCTGCCGTATCAGCCAGCTTACCGTAGTATTTCCTCACCAATTCAGGATTCTGTTCGGCCACTTCCTTCAGGCTACCGAAGATAACCCCCTCAGGCAGATGGGATTTGGGCAAAGCTCTGCCATAGAAAGCATCGTTCACCACAAAATAAAGAGCAGTGCTCATATTGGGAACATCGCACTTGAACACTTCATAAGGATTCACCGGGATTTCCAACCGGTTCAAGTTCAAGCCATAATCCGGCTCAAAGAACTTACTGATATCCGTATATTTATATTTCTCCTCCTTACGGGTAGGAAAGCCCAAGCGCTCAAAGTCGGCAAAAGCAGCTGCACGCGGCGCATTCAGCACCTCGGCACTATGCCGGCATATCATCGCCTCCGTTTGGGAGAAAAGGTCTATATATTGTTGCTCTACACTCATGTTTTCAGATTATGAGTTTATAATTCACTTGCTTCTTTCTTTATCCAATCGAAGCCACGTGTCTCAATCTCCTTCGCCAATTCCGGTCCACCGGTCTTTACGATACGTCCGCCCAGCAATACATGTACCGTATCGGGTTTGATATAGTCCAACAAGCGCTGGTAGTGGGTAATGACCATAGCACTGGTTTCCGCTGTCTTGAGTTTATTGAAACCATCGGCCACAATGCGCAGGGCATCTACATCCAGACCAGAGTCCGTTTCGTCCAGAATGGCGAAAGTCGGTTCCAGCATAGCCATCTGGAATATCTCGTTGCGCTTCTTTTCACCGCCACTGAAACCTTCGTTCACGCTACGGTTAGCAAGCTTATTGTCCAGTTCCACAATGGCACGTTTCTCGCGCATCAGCTTCAGGAACTCGCTGGCCGACAAAGCAGGCAGATGGCGGTACTTGCGTTGCTCATTCACGGCAGCACGCATGAAGTTTACCATCGAAACACCCGGAATCTCTACCGGAGTCTGGAAAGAAAGGAAAATTCCTTCATGCGCACGGTCTTCAGGGCTCATGGCAAGCAAGTCCTTGCCATTAAAGGTGATGGAGCCGCGTGTCACTTCGTAAGCCGGATGGCCTACCAACACATTACTCAACGTACTTTTACCGGCACCGTTCTGTCCCATTAGTGCATGTACTTCTCCATCACGTATGGTCAAGTTGATGCCTTTCAATATTTCTTTGCCATTGATGCTGGCATGTAGGTCTTTTATCTCTAACATCTTTATATTTACTATTTGACTATTTACAATTTACAATTTAATCACCCCACGCTTCCTTCCAGCGAAATGGCAAGCAATTTCTGCGCTTCTACGGCAAACTCCATCGGCAACTTGTTCAGCACTTCCTTGGCATAACCATTCACAATCAGCCCCACGGCATCTTCTGTAGAGATACCGCGTTGGTTGCAGTAGAATATCTGGTCCTCACTAATCTTGCTGGTGGTGGCTTCATGCTCCACGATGGCCGTTTCGTTTCGGATGTCCATGTAAGGGAAAGTGTGCGCACCGCATTTGTCGCCAAGCAGCAAGGAGTCGCACTGGCTGTAATTACGGGCATTATCCGCTTTCTGTGCCACGCGTACCAGACCACGGTAAGAGTTCTCACTCTTACCGGCAGAGATACCTTTGCTCACAATAGTGCTACGGGTATTCTTGCCCAGATGAATCATCTTTGTTCCCGTGTCTGCCTGCTGATGGTTATTGGTTACTGCCACACTATAGAACTCCGCTGTCGAATTGTCACCGGAAAGGATGCAAGACGGATACTTCCAGGTAATGGCCGAACCTGTTTCCACTTGTGTCCAAGACAGTTTACTGTCCACCCCTTTACAATGGCCACGCTTCGTCACAAAGTTATAGACACCACCCCGGCCCTCGGCATCACCGGGATACCAGTTCTGCACGGTGCTGTATTTCACTTCTGCACGGTCGTGCACCACAATCTCCACAATGGCCGCGTGCAACTGGTTCTCGTCACGCATCGGAGCCGTACACCCTTCCAGATAGGAAACGTACGAATCATCATCCGCCACAATCAAGGTTCTTTCGAACTGCCCCGTATTGCGGGCATTGATGCGGAAATAGGTGGACAACTCCATCGGACAACGTACCCCCTTCGGGATATAGACAAAAGAGCCGTCGGAGAACACCGCCGAGTTCAGTGCCGCAAAGAAGTTGTCGCGATAAGGCACCACCGAACCGAGATATTTCTGTACTAAATCGGGATGCTCGCGTACAGCCTCACTGAATGAGCAGAAGATGATTCCTTTCTCCATCAGCGTCTCCTTGAAGGTAGTCTTTACAGACACCGAGTCCATAACGGCATCCACAGCCATACCGCTCAATGCCATCTGCTCTTCCAGCGGAATGCCCAGTTTATTGAAAGTCTTTATCAACTCAGGGGCCACCTCATCCATGCTCTTCGGGCCCTCCTTCTTCTTCGTAGGGTCAGCATAGTAGGATATGGCCTGATAATCTATTTCGGGAATGCGGAGATGTGCCCATGTAGGCATCTCCAACGTCAGCCAGTGGCGATATGCCTTCAGGCGGAACTCCAGCAACCATTCCGGTTCTCCCTTCTTCTCAGAGATAAGCCGCACAACATCTTCATTCAGCCCACGCTCAATGATGTCCGTATGCACGTCGGTCGTGAAACCATACTTATACTTTTCCTGAGTGAGTTCCTTTACATATTTATTGGGTTCTTCTTGTTGCATCACTTCTATAATTACAAATTATGAATTACAAAATCACGGCTCACGGTATCAGTCAAAGTCTCCGTTTACAATCTGCTCCGTAACCGCCTTTGCCGCGGGAAAGAATATCCCGGCAAACTCTTCCATAGGATAATATAACACTGATTCTTTCTTTTTTGTTTTGCCAATCAGCGTATTGTCTCCGTCTATAAATTCGATGACACCAATCAGCAGGCTCGTCAACAGGAGGTACTTCAAAGCCCCCAGACCGGCTCCCAACCAATGATTGAGCCAGCCCAGCGAGACGGCCTCCATTGCCCGGGTCAGCAGAGAAGCCACCAGGGAGAAGAGCAAGGGAACAGCCAGCCAGATGAGGACAAATGCCAGTACTTGCGCCACTGTCATAGAGTCTGTCAATGTGGGGCACAGCTTCGCTGCCAACGAGGCATACAAAGCCTTTGCTGCCAGCAGACCGACAATCAGCCCCAGCAGAGAGGCCAATTGCTTCACAAAACCTTTCATGAAGCCAATGATTGCGCCCAAGCCAAAAGCTACCAATATGATGATATCTATAATTGCCATAGATTAATGTGATAATGTGGTAATGTGCCAATATGCTAATGAGCAAATGGCTGATATGCAAAATGTGCCAATTGCCCTGCGGCATTTTCTTTACTGCGCAGCCAATTTGGCACATTAGCATATTTTGCACATTATTCAATTATAATGTTTGCTTCACTTCTATTTCTTCGTAAGATTCGATAATATCGCCCACCTTGATGTCGTTGCAATTTGTCAGGCTGATACCGCACTCGAAGTTGGTACCTACCTCCTTCACGTCGTCCTTGAAGCGCTTCAAGGCATTGATGGCACCCGTAAAGATTACGATACCGTCGCGTATCAAGCGGGCCTTGTCGCTGCGTTTCACCTTTCCGGTCTTGACCATGGCACCTGCCACCAGTCCCACCTTCGTGATGTTGAACACCTCGCGCACCTCGATGGTTGCTGTAACCTGCTCCTTCAATGTTGGTGCCAGCATACCTTCCATGGCAGCCTTCACCTCTTCGATGGCATCGTAGATGACGGAGTACTTGCGGATATCCACCCCCTCCTGCTCTGCCATCTTGGCGGCAGCACCCGAAGGACGTACCTGGAAACCGACGATAATCGCATCCGAAGCGGCAGCCAGCGAGACATCCGATTCGGAAATCTGACCGACACCCTTGTGAATTACGTTACCTGCACCTGCTCCGTAGACAGCTTGATTAAAGAGTCGCTCAACGCTTCCACAGAACCGTCCACGTCACCTTCACAATCACGTTCAGCTCATGGAAGT
>ENA-OQBL01000211-OQBL01000211.1-human-gut-metagenome-genome-assembly--contig:-NODE-211-length-33804-cov-6.097277_pt1 | contig 33804 bp, 31 predicted proteins | sample MGYA00242747_ERZ504553 | MGnify/ENA primary metagenome ERZ504553 (study PRJEB26092, sample SAMD00036240) | human gut metagenome | host: Homo sapiens | study: EMG produced TPA metagenomics assembly of...
GAAATCTCAATTTCCGCCTTACTGCCCGTCCGCGTTTTGGTCACGTGGATCTGTCTCGTCAGGCGGTCCTGCAGCGCCTCGACGTCGGGAGATGACGCCGATGAGCTTATCGCCCCCGGCCAGCCCGGCCAGCGTGTCCACGGCCTTTTCCAGGCTGTCGGAGTCCAGCGAGCCGAAGCCCTCGTCGATGAACAGCGTCTCGATGACAACGCCGCCCGCGTTCTGCTGGATCGTGTCGCTGATGCCCAGTGCCAGGCTCAGCGCGGCCATGAAGCTCTCGCCGCCGGACAGACTGCCCACGGGGCGGGTCTTGCCTGTGTAGGCGTCGAACACGTCGAGGTCCAGCGCGGTCTTGCCGCCGACGGCCTCGCTCTTGCGGCGCAGCAATCGGTACTGGCCGTCGGTCATGCGGGTGAAACGCAGGTTCGCGGCCTCGACCACGCCGTCAAAATAGAACGCCTGTACGTACTGTTCAAACGGAAGTTTGATTTTTCCGGTCAAATTGCCGTTGATCGTTTTGGACAGATTGTCCCACATGGCACGCTTCTCGCGGGCGGCGGCGCTCTCCCGCATCGTCTTTTGCAGCGCGTCGATGGCGGCGCGGTTCGTGTGCAGACGGTGCACGGCGGCGTCCCGGGCGGCCATGGCGGCAGCGCGGTCCCGGCGCAGGCGGGCCAGCGCGTCCTGCAGCTGGGTCAGTGCGTCGGGGTTGTCGCGCTTGGGCATCGTCTCGCGCATCTGCTGCACGCGGGCGCTGGCGGCAGCGTGCCCGGCCTTGGCATTGGCGGCGCGGCGGGTGGCCGCAAAGCGCTGCTTTTCCAGGTCTGCCAGCTGGCCGTTCAAAAGGTCGGCCTGCTTGGCTAGGCTGCGGGCGCGGTCCGTCTTTTGCTTCAGCTTCAGGTGGTCGGCCTGCAGGCCGCGCAGACCCTCGGTCAGGCCGGTCTGCTGGGCGGTCAACGCAATTTTCAGCTCGTCGGGCGTCAGCTCGGCGGCGGGCTTGCCGGTGTAGCGGTCCCCGCGGCGGCGAAAAATCCATCCGCTCCCGCTGCAAAGCCGCCCGCAGCTCATGCGCGTGGGGCGGCGGCGTCACCGGCGGTGCCGGCTGGCCGCGGCAGTGCTGCGGCGCTGGGCCGTCAGCGCCTTGCTCCCGCTCCTCCAGCTGCTTTTCGGTGATGTGGTCCTTGGGCAAGCGCGGCGATCTTCGGTGCTTGGTGGAGCCGCAGATCCGGGCAGGGCTTGCCCTTTTGCAGGTCCTTTGGCCAGCAGGCCCGCGCGGTTGGCGTTTAATTGGCGCTGCATCGTGCTGTATTCTTCCTCGGCGCTTGTCCAGTGCAGCCTGTGCGGCCACATACTCTGCCTGACGCGCGGCGGCGTCCTCGTCGGCCTTGTCGGCGTCCGCCAGATTTTGCAAGAGCTGCCTGCAGTCGGCGGAAAGCCCCTCGGCCAGCTCAATGCGGTGGTCGGTCTTGAGCAGGTCGGCCTCGGCCTGGCTCAGCGCGGCGCGGTCCGCCTCGTTTTTGGCAATATTTTCCTTCACGCTCGCCGTGCGCTTTTCCAGATCGGTCATGATGAGGTCGGTCTGGTGCTCCACATCGGCGGCGCGCTGCTCCTCGGCCACCAGCCCGGCCAGCTGGCGGCGGCGGGCGGCGCGTTCCTCGGCAATTTTCAGGCCGGCGTCACCGCGGGCGATCTTCTCGTCCAGCTCGTTCATAACGCTGGTCTGTCGTTTTTCGTTGGCGTCGTCGGCCTCCAGCAGCAGCCTGCCCAGCTCGGCGGCAGCCCCTGCGGCAAACGGGTCGCGCTCGGCCTGCATTTCGGCCAGGTCGGCGGCGGTCTCCTCGTCGGCGCCGTCACTTATCAGCGTGCCGACGTGCATCAAAAGTACATCGTCCAGACGCTTACATTCCTCGTCGGCCTTACGGGCGTGTTCGACGGCGGCCTGACCCAGGCGCTGGTGGTCGGCAGTGTCAAAAATGCGGCGCAGGATGGCCGCGCGGTCCGCGGACGGCGCGTTGAGCAGCCGGGTAAAGTCATTCTGCGCCAGCATCGACACCTGGGCAAACTGTTTGGCGTCGATGCCCAGCAGCTTGACCACGGCGTCGGTCACGGCTGACGCACCGCTGACCGGCTCGTCCGGCTCACGGATCAGCTCGGCCTTGGCGGGCACCTTGACCATGCCGCTGCCGCGCTTGGCGGCGCGCTGCTGGTCGGGCCAGCGGCGCACGGTGTAGCTGCGTCCGCGGTGGGTAAAGGCCAGCTCGACGCTCGTCTCGGCGTCGGGGGCGGCAAAATCACTGCGCAGCATCGTTGTTTTTCGGTTTTCGCCGGAGGTCTCGCCGTAGAGCGCAAACGTGATGGCGTCAAACAGAGCGGTCTTGCCCGCGCCGGTGTCGCCGCCGATCAGAAACAGTCCGCTGCCGCCGAACGCCGAGAAGTCCAGCTCGGTGCGGCCCGCGTAGGGGCCGAAGGCGGTCAGGATCAGCTTTTGGGGTTTCATTCGCTTTTTGACGCCTCCTCGCGCAATCTTTTCACAGCCACGGTCTCCTCCACTGTCAGGGGGCGTCCGTTCATCTTGGTGAAAAAGTCCTGGAACAGCTCGACAAAGGGCTTGCCGCGCACGGCCTGGGTCATGTCCAGCGGGTGCGCGACCTCACCTTGGGGCAGGTAGTCGAGCCGCATGGCGTTGGGATAGGCGGCGCGCAGCTGCGCCATGGCGTCGGGCAGCGGCGTCGGGTCGGTCAGGGTCGCCCAGATGTAGTCCTCGGTGTCGGTTGGCCGGGCGGTCAGCCGGGCCAGCGGGCCGGTCAGGTGGCGCATGGCGCGGCGGGGCGTCAGCGGCAGCTGCTCGATTTTTTCCACGCCGCGCTTGCCGACCCGCACGAGGGTGACGGATTTCTGCATCCCGCACTCGTCCAGATGGTAGCAGAGCGGCGCACCCGCGTAGCGCACGGCGTCGATGCCGACGCGCTGGGCGCGGTGGATATGGCCGAGCGCCGCATAGCAGAAGCCCGCAAACCGCGCTGCATCGATGGAATCCACCGTGCCGACAGTCAGGGGCGCAGTCTCGCTGCCGGAGAGCTGCGGCGGGCAGACGCCGGAGACCACCATCTGGTGGGCGACGAGCACCCGGCGCGGGGCGGCGGGCTCACAGACGGCCAGCGCCGCGCCGACGGCGGAGTCGTAGTCGGTGATGTCGGCGTCGGGCAGGTAGTGGCGCACCGTGGCCGCCCGCACAAAGGGCAGCAGCGTGAACTCGATGGGGCCGTGGCGGTCATTGAGTACGACCTGCTTGGGGCAGCCGGTGAAACGCCCGGCAATGTGTACATTTTGTTCAGCCAGCAGACTGCTGGCAAAGTCGAGCCGCTCGGCGCTGTCGTGGTTGCCGGAGACGGCCAGCACCGGGATGCGGCGGGCGGCCAGCTGGGTCAGGAACCAGTCCAGCAGCGTGCAGGCCGCGGCGGGCGGCACCGGCGTGTCGTAGATGTCGCCCGCGATGACGACGGCCTCGACGCCGTGTTTTTCACAGAGGGTCAGAATTTGTTCAAGAATGAACCGCTGATCCTCCAGCATATCAAACCCGTTGACCCGTTTGCCCAGGTGCAGGTCTGCAAGGTGCAGAAATTTCATGGTGTATCTCCAGATTTTGCGTTTACCGCGCTGTAGGGGGCGGCGTCCTCGACGCCCCGCGGACCGATGCTTGCATCGGCCCCTACAGCTTTACCGCCACAGTTTCTCCCAGGTCGTGATGTCCAGCGTGGTGCCGGGCAGGACCTCCACGGGGGCTGTCTCGGCCTTGCGGAAGCGGCACTTTTTGGCAAAGCCCTCAGCCTTCAGGTCGCGTGCCCACACCCGCATATACAGGCGGCTGCGGCCATCGCCCTCGGCCAGCTTCTGCGCATAAGCCACGATGCTGCGGCCAATGCCCTGCCCGCGGGCCTTTTCCTTTAAGAAAAGGCGGCTCAGGCACATGGCGCCCGCGGGGCCGAGGTCGAGCGCGAAATAGCCCACCGGCTCGGTGCCGAGGTAGATCAAAAAGTAGTTGATGACGCCGCTGTGGATCTCGTCGTCGGTCAGGATGTCGCTCTGATACTTATCGGCCAGTGCAGCGGCGACCTTGGGCGTCAGCTTGGTGTAATGCTGGACGAAAATCTCCTGCGCCAGCTCGGAAACCAGCTGGACGTAGCGGGTCTTAGTTACTTGCTTGAAGGTTGGATTCATGGCTGCTCCTTTTTTAGAGAATAGATAATAAAATTGACGGTTCGCGTCGCTCAAAATTTTCTGCCGCCGTAGGGGCGCATTCTATATGCGCCCGCCGGTCGTCTGCCTGTTGACGGGCGGATATGGAATCCGCCCCTACGGATTTTGTTTTCACCTTTTATCTATTATCTTTTATTTTTTCTTATTCTATCGTCAAACTTGCCCGCGCCGGCATGCACGCGGCCCAGTCGCCCTCGTTTTTCAGGGTGCCGAAGCCCTCGCACAGGTGGTCGGGGCAGGGGCTGTCTACAAAGGCGATGCCGCCGTTTTCCACCCGCAGGTGGATCGTGTACAGGCCGGTGTCAATGTCATATTCGGCGTTTTTACGCAGATCAATGCGCTGCTCGACCTGCGGGTCGCCGTAGCGCAGCACCGCCGTGCGGCCCGTGCCGCCGTGGTGGGCGGCCAGCCACAGCACCGCGGCCAGCGCCAGAATTACAGCGATAAACAGCAGATTTTTTCGTTTCTCGGTCATGGCTCTCTGTCAAATTCCAGTTCTTCGGTCAGGCCGTCATACCCGGCCACGGCGGCGGGGTACGCGGTGCGCGCAGCGGCCAGGCCCGGCGCGGGGTCGGTCACGGCGGCGCTGTAGTGGGTCAGCCAGAGGCGGCGCACGTTGGCCGCGGCGGCCAGTGCGCCGGTCTCCCGGCAGGTGGCGTGGCCGTACAGCTCCGCCTTGGGCAGGTCGGCGTCGTCGGCGTAGGTCGCGTCCATGCAGAGCAGGTCGGCGTCCCGGGCGGCGGCCTCCAGCGCGGCGCAGGGGCGGGTGTCGGTGGCGTAGACCACCTTCAGCCCGCGGCGCGGCGCACCCAGCACCTGCTCCGGCGTGCAGCCGCCGACGGGCTCGCCCCTTTGCAGCGTTTTCCAGTAGGGCATCGGGATGCCCGCAGCCCGCGCCCTTGCGGGGTCGAACCGCCCGGCGCGGGGGCAGCGCAAGCACATAGCCGCAGCAGGGTACGCGGTGGGTCAGCGGGAACGGGGTAATTTTCAGCGTGTCTATGTGGAATGGTTCCTCTGCGACCTGCCAGCGCACCGGGTACGCCTGCGGCCCGGCCAGTGCCGTGACGGCCTGCGCCACAGGCTCGATGCCCTTGGGGCCGTAGATCATCAGCGGCTCGGTGCGGTTCAGGCTGCCCAAGGTCTGCAAAAGACCGGGCAGGCCCAGAATGTGGTCGCCGTGGTAGTGGGTCAGCAGCACCGCCGAAAGCCGATACGCGCTGACGCCGTACCGCCGCAGGCCGACCTGCGTGCCCTCGCCGCAGTCCAACAGCACGCTGCGCCCGCCCACCGTGACCGCGGCGGCGGCCAGTGCGCGGTCCGGCAGCGGCTGCGTGCCGCCCGTGCCCAGCAGGGTTACTTTCAGCATGTATGCACCTCTTTTCCAATACTTCCCCATTATCAAGCGTATTATAGCACAAATCGGGCGGGCGGTAAAGGGGCGGGTTTGCGGTGGTCTCCCGTTTGTGGGATGCGACGGAAGCTTTGCCCTCATCAGCCGCCTGCGGGCGGCAGCTTCAGTCTACGCGCTAAGAGCCGCCGCAAAAAGCGGCGGTTGCGCTCCGACACGCGCCTGCGGGCGCAGCCCCGAGGGGGAAGCCAAAAAAAGTTGAAACACTCTCCCCAATTTTTGTCGTATAATCTTTTATGAAAGGGGGCGACGCCCCATGACAGAGCACGAGTTGGACACCCTGCTGCGGGACTACGGCGGCGCGGTGCGGTCCGTCTGCCGGGCCATTCTGCCCGGCCACCCGCAGGACGCCGAGGAGGCCGAGGCCGACACATTTTACAAGCTCTGGCGCGGGGCACACCTGCCCGCAGACGAGACCCATCGGCGGCGGCTGGTGGTGCGGACGGCGCGGCAGTGCGCCATTGACCGCTACCGTGCACTGCTGCGCCGGGGCGAGACGCTGCCGCTGGATGACCGCGACGACGCCGAACTGGCCGTTGCGCTGGAAAGCGAGCTGGAAACCCGCGAGCTGATGGCGCAGATCATGGCGCTGCCGCCGCCCGACGGGGAGCTTTTTCTGCGCAGGTACGTGTATGGCGAGACCGCGGCCCAGCTGGGCGTACATTTCAACATGCCTGCCGCAACGGTGCGCACCCGGCTGCACCGCGCACGGCTGGCACTGCAAAAGCTATTGAAGGAGGGCTGACCTATGACCGAACTGGAACGCTGGATGAACGACCACCCGCCGCTGGCAGACGCCCTGACGGCGGAAGAAACCGCAGCACTGCGCCAAAAAGTGCTGGCCCGCCGCCCGAAGCCCCGGGTTTTGCGCGGCTGGCGGCTGGCAGCCGCGGCGGCAGCACTCTGCTTAGTGGCCGCGGGCGCGGTGGTGCTGGGGCTTTTCCACCCCATGAGCGCCGCCAACGAGACGAACGCACTGGTGCAGAAATACGGCGAGGTGCTGGACGAACCGCTGACCGCCGAAATCAACGGCCACACGGTCAGTGTAAAGGCGCTGCTGCGCGGGCAGTACACATTACGGATATTGTACGATGTGGATAATGCGCGCGGAATGGAAGGCGATGATTTGGTGTGGGACACCGCGAATTTTACGCTGTACAAGCCCAAAGGCGCCAGCGAGCGGAAGTGGGACTACGGCGCAAGCAACGTCGATGTCGGGCCGATCAGCGGCTATGCCGTCGGCCCGTGGGATGGCCGTTATGAAGCAAGCGAGAACGACACGCTATCCTGCTTTGTGGATATACCTCTTTTGTACGAGAAAGGCAACAATCGAACACTGTATATCGGCGACCTGACAAACTATAGCGCCAAGGCAAGCGTAAAAATCACGCTGCCGGATGCGCCCCCAACACTGACAGTGGATGTGAAGAAAACCATCGCGCTGAAGGGTGGACACTGGTTCCATTATGATATGACCGACGAAGAAGCCGAGCAATATCCCGACGCAACGTTTGACATTCAAGAGGTTCGTATTGAACCGCTGGCGGTCAGCGTCATCGGCATGAATCACGGCAGTCTGCCGCTGGGCGATACCTCGCGGTACGATGTGCAGTCCCGCGTAAAGCTGTTCCGCGCCGACGGCACCGAGTTGACCTACGGCTGGGACGGGGAATTTTACAAGGGTTTCTATGGCCGCGAGAACAAAAATTCCGGACAGATGACCTTGCGTGTTGACAGCTACGACATCCTCGACCCCGAGGCCGTGGCATGGGTCGAGATCGACGGGGAGAGGTTTGAGGTTGAATAAGTGAGAAAGGACGGTTACAGGAAACCACCGGGCCGGGCGGCATATATGCCGCCCCTACGAACCGGCGGATGATTTGCGGCATTCAGAGACAAACGCGGAGGGGTCAAGACCCCTCCCTATAGGCCTCCAAAAGCCTTCCCCCTTGGGGGAAGGTGGCCCCGCAGGGCCGGATGAGGGGGAAACCGCCCGGCAGCAGCCGTTTGCCTATAATGTGCGGGCCGGGCGTGCCCGGCCCCTACGAACCGACGGATGATTTGCGGCATTCAGAGGCAAACGCGGAGGGGTCAAGACCCCTCCCTACAGGCCTCCAAAAGCCTTCCCCCTTGGGGGGAAGGTGGCCCCGCAGGGCCGGATGAGGGGGAAAACTGCCCGGCAGCAGCCGTTTGCTTATAACGTGCGGGCCGGGCGTGCCCGGCCCCTACGAACCGGCGGGGGCAAGCCCCCTCACAGAAACAAAACCAAAAAAAGCACCCGCATGGCGCGAACCATGCGGGTGCTTACTTTTTATGTCAATATCAGCCGAACATATTGATCAGGATACCAGCGGCAACGGCGGAGCCGATAACACCGGCAACGTTGGGGCCCATGGCGTGCATGAGCAGGTAGTTGCGGGGGTTGTACTCCTGGCCAACCTTCTGGGAAACACGGGCGGCCATGGGAACGGCGGAAACACCGGCGGAGCCGATGAGCGGGTTGATCTTGCCGTGGGTGACAAGGCACATGACCTTGCCCAGGAGAACACCGCCGGCGGTGCCGACACCGAAGGCGACGATGCCCAGAACGATGATCTCAACGGTCTGGATGTTCAGGAAGGTGGCGGCGTTGGTGGTGCAGCCGACGGAGAAGCCGAGGAAGATCGTGATGATGTTCATCAGCTCATTGCCGGCGGTCTTGGTGATACGCTCAACAACGCCGGACTCCTTCATCAGGTTGCCCATCATCAGGCAGCCGACCAGAATGGCGGCGTCAGGCAGGGTCAGGGCAACGATGATGGTGACGATGATGGGGAACAGGATCTTCTCGGTCTTGGAGACACGGCGGGGAGCCGTCATGACGACCTGACGCTCTTTTTCAGTGGTCAGAGCCTTCATGATGGGCGGCTGGATGACCGGCACCAGCGCCATGTAGCAGTACGCGGCAACCGCGATGGAGCCCAGCAGGTGCGGGGCCAGCTTGGTGGTGACGTAGATAGCGGTGGGGCCGTCCGCACCGCCGATGATGCCGATAGAACTGGCCTCCTGGTTCGTAAAGCCCAGGATCTTAGCGCCGACGAAGGTGAAGAAGATGCCCAGCTGTGCGGCAGCGCCCAGCAGCAGGCTGGACGGGCGGGCGATCAGCGGCTCAAAGTCGGTCATCGTACCGATGCCGAGGAAAATCAGCGGCGGGTAGATGCCCAGCTTAACGCCTAAGTAGATATAGTCGACCATGCCGCCGGACGAGCCGAGCAGCTCCCAGTTGATATGATTCGTCTCGTTGATGAAGATGTCCATGTGGAAGATGCCGTCGAGGGGCAGGTTGGTCATCAGCATACCGAAGCCGATGGGCAGCAGCAGCAGAGGCTCAAACTGCTTGACGATGGCCAGATACAGCAGCACGCAGGCCACTGCCAGCATGACGGCGTACTTCCAGCCGCCCTCGGTGAAGAAGATCTGCGCCCAGCCGGACTTTGCGAAGATCTCCGCAATATTGGTAAAAATCGCAGCCATTTCCGTACCTCCTTACATAAAGGGCGTCGTGTGCTCACGCACGCCGGCGTCGCCCCAGGCACCGCGGCGGGAACCGGCGGCAGGCTTGGAAACGCGCTTGATGCCGCGAATGACGGCATTGCCGCCGCAGACCGTGGCCACGGCAGCGGAGATCGCGGCGATGATCTCGCCGGGAATGGAGCCGTTGTCAGCCTTGGCCGCAGGGGCGGCGGGCTTGGCGGCAGGGGCAGCCTTGGCAGCGGGGGCAGCAGGAGCCTTCGGCGCGGCAGGCTTGCCGTTCTTTTTATTGTTGATGTTGTCGAAGATCTTGCCTTCCAGCGTGATGATGAGGCACAGGGCCACCAGCATCGCGAAAACCAGTGTAATGCTGGTCAGCACAACGGTACCGTCACTGGCTTCAAGGGCAAGAAGAGCTAGGTTGGGCATGGATGATCCTCCTTTGAATGGTAGCAGCCCCCGATAAAGGGCTATTTGATGATATTATAGCACAAAGAAAATTTTTTGGGTAGATTTTTTACAAAAAAATGAATAAATTTAGGGAAATGTACAGATGGTGCATGTAGGGGGCGGCAGGTTTCGGCGGGGTGAGGGCACCCCGCCCTACACACGGGTTTTCAAGTGGGGTTGTAGGGCGGCCAGCCCTCTGGCCGCCGCGGCTGTTTGCGGCGGCGGGAGGGTGTGCGGGTGCTTTACTTTTTACGCACCACATTAGTCAAGTGATAGAATCCGTTGCAGCGACGGATTCTGTTTTTGTTTTTATGGGGGTTACGGAGTGATTGAGGCAATCGCTGGTTTTGCCAATGAAACGGTAATAGATTTCGATGCGCATGACCATTTCACCATCAATTATCTCTTTCTCGTGGACGATGATTTTTTTCAATCAGCGTGTGGACCAGTTCCTCATCCAACTTCGTAATATTGGCATACGGGGCGACCAAAGCGGTGAAATCCTGTATGCCCTGCGTTTTAGTGATTGCTTCGGTGAGAAGCGCTTGAATTTCTGTGGCGCGGGTTTTCAATTCTTTTGTTTCCGCTTCATACTTGGCAGATAGGGTTTGGTAGAGGTTATCTGAGAGTCGTCCGAACACGTTATCCTCGCAGATGCGCTGCACCAGCGTGGCCAGTTTGGACAGGCGGCGCTGGGCTGCGTCCAATTCTTTTTTCATGGCTTTCTGTTCGCTCAAATGCCCGGGTCTGTGACAAGCTCATCAGATAGTCGGCATACGCATCGGCATCCTCGGCAACCAGCATGGCGTGGCGGCCACCATATTCCCGATGTAGACTTGATTCATCAGAATGGCGCGAGGGTGAGACCGTGCCGGAGGTACGGACGACCGATCTGCGGTTCAACCTTGGCAAAGAATCGCAGCGGAAAGCGTGGCAGTATTTGCAGACGATGGACAAATCGGTGTTCAAGTCATACAGCCAAGCGGTTGCCACGGCGGTGGTGGACTACTTTGACCGCTACTACCAGACGCAGGATGACCCCTATCTCGAAACGCGGGCGCGCGAGGAACAGTTTGTGCAGCAAATTGTGGATGCAGTGCGGGATGCTTTGCGGGAGACGATGCCGGTCTTTCTGGCAGGGTGCATGACCGGGATGGCGCAGAACCCCGCCGCTGTTTCTCCCCAGCTTGTAAAAGAGCCTGTGAAAGACAGCATCAACTGGGATTTTGTGGGTGGCTGATATGGCTGTGCGGACTTTACAGGAATGTCTGGACGAGTTTGTGTCCGAACGCCCACTCCAGCTGGATGAATACCCCGATGTTGTCAGTGGGCTTGCCTACTGTAAACGCTGCCACTCCCCACGAAGGACGCGGCAGATGTTGTTCGGAAAAGAGAGAATCCTCCCGATAGGGTGCAGATGCCGGATGGAAGATGCTGCTCTTGTTCAGAGCGGCAGCATATGCTGACCATGCGCCCGCTGGATGCCCACGGCAAATGGCAGGGCAAAACGCAAAAAGAATACCTGTGCCGCAAAGCCGATGAGGAACGCGGCTTTACGGCACAGGAGTTTTTACAGGCAAAAGAGGACGGCTGGGAAAAGCAGTTCAAGTACAGGAATACAGCGGGTGTGTCGGCGTGGCTTACGCCCACACAGGCCGCCCGCGAGCCGGGGTGGGGGCGCTGCTCGAAGCAGCCGAAAGCGGCGAAATTTGGGCGTCAAAACCCGCTGTGTGCGCGTTGGAACAGCCCGGAGCAACTGCTAGATTGGCGAGAAGCGTGGGCGGATGCCGTGAACCGCGCACTGAAAGAAAAGCAGCAGCCTGCCCGCGTCACCCATCCACAGCTGAAATTTACCGGCAGATACAGACCACTGCTACCGTGGATGATATTCTGTTCTCAAAAGTTGAACAGCGCGCGGAACAAATTACAGCAGACACCCATAACGATGCTGTTTTCACTAGGAAACCAACGGAGCCTACCCGCTGAATTACTCCATCGGAAAATACGCTGCTGCGGTAAACACCCCATCGGACAGGCTGTGCTCAAACCGGCCGCCGTGTAAGCGGAGCATCTGGGCGCAGCTCTGCAAGCCAAGACCCGTGCCGGGTTTGGCATCCGGGCGCGCGGTGTTGCTGACGATGAGTGCCAGCTCTTTATCCCGCGCAAGCAGTGTGATTTTTACAGGCTGGGTGCGGTCGGCATAGCGGCGCAGATTGGAAAGCAGATTGTCAAACAGCCGCTGCAAAAGCCCTGCATTGACCCGCACCGTGCCGGAGGGTAGCGGCGGGGTGTTTACGGCAAAATCATCCTGGCGCAGCAGGTCGGCAAATTCCGCCAGCAGCTTGCCAAATGCCTGTTCCACTGTGCAGGGCGGAAAATCCGCCTGTGTTTTGTCTGAGGTGGACACAAAGAAATACTCAAACAAATCGTTGAGCATCCCGCGTATCTGCAAGGCACGCTGGCGGCATTTGCCAAGGTAGGGGCTTTCGCTGGCCGGGCGCGGGTCGCCTTCCAAAATTTCCAGATAGCCCAAAAGTGCGGTCAGCGGAGTGCGCAGGTCGTGGGAAACGCTGGTCATTAAGCGGTTTGTTGCTTCCTCCATCTGCCGCTTTTCCGTCTCACGGCTTACCATGGCCCGCCGCATATCCTCAACGCCTTGCGCCAGCTCACCCAATTCGTCCTGACCCTGCACGGTAATGGCGTAGTCCAGATCACCGCCCTCTAAAATCCGCAGTTCGCTTTCCAGCGTTTTGATAACGCGCACCTTGCGCTGAATCAGTGCAACCATAATTGCCACAAAGCAGACAAAAAACACAAGCAAGTCGGCGGCGGTAGCATAATCGGTGTAACGGTGTTCAAAACAGGTCTGTGATGTACACGGTTGCCGTTCCATCGGCAAATTGTATGGGGTAGGCGTTCATCGTGCTCCAGCCGTCATGTTCCTCGCTGCAAGTGTGGTAGAGGGGCTGCTCTTCCAGCACGAAGGTGATTTCCACCAGTTCGCGGGTGGGCGTCCAGCCGTTCATTTCAGCTAAATCATCCAGCCGCAAATGGTTGGCGGCAACATACTCCTGCAGTTCCTGCACGGTCTGCTGCTCGTGCGCGGTCACGACTTCCGGGCGGGCGCAGTAGGCTTGCAGGGCTGTCCGCGTTCCCCATTGCAGCAGGGCAAACAACAGCGCCGAAGCGCCAAACGCCGCCAGTGCCCCGACAACCAATTTTTGAGAAAGCCGCGAGATTCGCTTTTCAGGCAAGGTAATACCCCTTTCCCCATACCGTGTGGATGTATTTAGGCTGGGTCAAATCGGTTTCCAGCTTTTTGCGCAGATTTTTGATGTGTACCATGACCGTATTGTTGGCACTGGGCAAAAAGCTCTCTTTCCAGACGGCCTCGTAAATTTCCCGCGCCGAGAGTACATCGCCGCGATGCTGTGCCAGCAGCCGCAAAAGCTGGGCTTCGGTTTCGGTCAGTGTCAGCGGGTTGCCCGCCAGCGCCGCCGCGCCGGTGGTGAGGTCTATGGACAACTCGCCGCTTTGCACGGTCTGGGGCGGTGCTGCCGCCGTTTGCGGCTGGTACACCATACTGCGCCGCAGCAGCGCCTTGACGCGGGACGTAAGCTCCAGCGCCGAGAACGGCTTTATCAAATAGTCATCCCCACCGTTGGCAAGCCCCTCGGCCTTATCCACATCGCGGGTCTTGGCGGACAAGAACAAAATCGGCATCATGGCCTTGGTGCGTATCTCGCGGCAAAGCTCAATGCCGGACAGCCCCGGCATCATCACATCCAGAATCACAAGGTCGGGCAGCGGATCAAGCCGGCGCAGCGCCTGCTCGGCATTGGCAGCTTCCCGCACGGTGAAGCCCTCCCGCGCCAGCAGGATATGCACGATTTCCCGAATATCGTCGTCATCGTCCACAACCAAAATATTCGCGCCCTTTGCGGTAAACTCTGCCATGAAATGTACCCTCTCATCCTTGTAAAAATCTGTTCCCAGTATAACGCCGAAAGCACCAAAAGGCAACGGGTACAATTCTGAAGAAATCTGAAGAATGGCCGTAAACCGTTGATTTAGCGCTGTGCAGCGGGTACAATGACAAACGCTGATGACCACTCCCGTCAGTGTTCGCATTTTGTCCTTTGTTTCCCGGAGGTATTTCCTGATGAAAAAATTCAAACGTTTTTGCTATCGCATCCTGCCTGTTGCCCTGTGCGCCGCTATGCTGGGCGGCTGCGGTGCCTCTGCTGCATCCTCTTCGGCTGCGGAGAGCATCGTTTCAACGGACAGCGCGCCGCTCAAGGTCATGGCCAGTTTTTACCCGATGTATGATTTTGCCCAGAAAATCGGCGGCGATAAAGTGACCGTCACCAATATGGTTCCCGCCGGGATCGAACCCCACGACTGGGAGCCGTCCACAACCGATATTACCAATCTGGAAGATGCCGACGTGTTCATTTACAGCGGCGCGGGCATGGAGCATTGGGTCGATTCTGTTCTGGGCAGCCTGACCAATCAGGACTTGGATGTGGTGCAGGCCTCCGACGGCATCACGCTGCGCGAAGGCTATGAGGACGAGGACGGCGATGTTGGCGCAGACCCGCACGTCTGGCTTGCCCCCGCCAACGCAAAAATCGAGATGAAAAATATCGCCGAGGTGCTGTGCAGCGCCGACCCTGCCAACGCTGAATACTACCGGCAGAACTACGAGCAGTGGGCGCTGGAATGTGACCGGCTGGACACGGAATTTACCGAGGCACTGTCTGCCCTGCCCAACAAAAACATTGTTGTCTCGCACGAGGCGTTCGGTTATCTCTGCGATGCCTACGGTCTGAATCAGGTCGGCATTGAGGGCATTGAAGCTGATTCCGAACCTGACCCGGCGCGGATGGCGGAAATCGAGGATTTCGTAAAGGCCAACAACGTGAAGGTCATCTTCTCGGAGGAGCTTGTCAGCCCCAAAGTGGCGCAGACCATTGCCGATGCTACCGGCGCACAGATGCAGGAGCTGAACCCGCTGGAAGGGTTGACCGATGACCAGATTGCCGATGGGCAGGACTATTTTACGGTCATGCGGCAGAATCTGGAAGAACTGAAAAACGCATTGCAGTAAAACGGAGAGGTTTTATGAACGTACTGGAAGCAAAAGACCTGAGCTTTGCCTACGGCAATACCCCGGTTTTGGATGCAGCCAGCTTTACTATGTGCGAGGGCGGCTTTGCCGCCCTCGTTGGCGTTAACGGCGCAGGGAAAAGCACCCTTTTACGGCTGCTGTTGGGGGAGTTGAAACCCACGGGCGGGCATATCGCACTGATGGGGCAGGACATCGGCAGCTTCAAAAGCTGGCAGCGTATCGGCTATGTACCGCAGGATGGACTGACCCGCAAGGAATCTTTCCCCGCCAGCGTGAATGAAGTCGTGTTAGCCAACCTGTACAGCCGCATCGGGCTGTTTCGCTTTCCGCGCCGGGAACACCGCGGGGATGTGCGCCGCACATTGGAGCTGGTGGGAATGCAGGACTATGGTTGCCGTATGCTGGGCGAGCTTTCCGGCGGGCAGCGCCAGCGCGTGCAGCTGGCACAGGCGCTTGTCAGCCGCCCGGCGCTGCTGTTGCTGGATGAACCCACCGCAGGACTGGATGCGCAGAGCACAGCAGATTTTTATACATTGCTGAAGAATCTGAACCGGGAGCGCGGTTTGAGCATTTTGATCGTCAGCCATGATTTACAGGAAATGCCCCGGCTGACCGATACGATCTACTGCCTGTCCCACCAAAAAAGTCACCCGTCTTGACGCAAAGGAGATGCGCACCTATGTTTGAATATGCTTTTATGCGCCGCGCCTTTGCGGTGGGCTTGCTGCTGGGCGTCATTATGCCTTGTATTGGCGTGATGATCGTGCTGAAACGCCTTTCCATGCTGGGGGATGCCCTCTCCCATACCTCACTGGCGGGCGTGGCGGCGGGCTTGCTGCTGGACATTGACCCTGTGCTGGGCGCAACGGCCGCCTGTGTTGCTGCGGCATTCGGCATTGAGGTTATCCGCAAAAAGATACCGCAGTACGCCGAGCTTTCCATTGCTGTTATGCTTTCTGCCGGTGTCGGGCTGGCGGGGGTGCTGTCCGGCTTTGTGCGGAACGCAGCCGGGTTCAACAGCTTTCTGTTCGGCAGCATCGTGGCTATCACACCGGGGGAACTGACCGCAACGGCGGTTATCAGTGTACTGGTGCTGACCGCCTTTGTGCTGCTGTACAAGGAATTGTTTGCTATCGCGCTGGACGAAAATGCAGCGCACCGCGCCGGGGTGCCTGTCGGCGCGGTCAACAGCATTTATACGATTTTGACGGCCGCTACGGTTTCAGTAGCGGCACGCACGGTCGGTGCGCTGATTGTCTCCTCGATGCTGGTACTGCCTGTGGCGTGTGCCATGCAGGTTGCCCGCAGCTACCGCCAGACCGTGTTGTTCAGCATCCTGTTTGCTGAGGGCTTTATCGCCGCAGGGCTGACGCTGGCTTTTTATGCAGGGCTGAAGCCGGGCGGTACGATCGTGCTGCTGGGTGTTGGCTGTCTGCTTGTGATTCTTGCGGGCAAAACAGCGGCGGCGCACTTTTCCCGCAGAAAGCGTGATGTAAAATGACAGAGCTCTATCTGATTTCCGGATTCCTCGGAGCAGGCAAAACGACACTGCTGCAAAAGCTGCTGCGAGAGGGCTTTGCCGGCCAAAAAGTGGCACTGGTCGAGAACGACTTCGGCGCGGTCAGTCTGGATGCAAAACTGCTGAAAAGCGGCGGCTACACCGTGCAGGAGCTGCGCGCCGGGTGTATCTGCTGTACACTGAACGGCAATTTTGTGTCGGCACTCGTCTCGCTTCTGCGGCGGGCACAGCCGGATGTGGTGCTGATTGAGCCGTCCGGCGTGGCGAAGCTCTCCGATGTAGAAGCCCTTTGCCGCGACCACAGGCTGGCGGCGCTGGCGGTGCTAAAGCAAAAAATCACGGTGGTGGATGCTGCAAACTGCGCGTCCTACTGTGAAAACTTCGGCGCGTTTTTTGAGGATCAGGTGCGCTGCGCCGACACACTGGTGTTCAGCCACAGCGATGCCGGAACGCCGCAGACCGAAGTCGCCCGCCGCCTTGCGCAGAAGCTGAACCCCCACGCTGTCTGCTTTGCCGGGGGCTGGGATACGTTCTCGGCGCAGGACATTTTGCAGCCTGCACCGCCCACCCCGGCATCGACACCTCGCCGCCCGATTTTGGTGCGTCGCACGCCGGAGACATCGCCGTTTTCTACTGTCACGGTTTCGTTTGACCATGCCGTAGACCTGAAGCGGCTTGCCGCGCAGCTGGCAAAACTGCAAGACCCGGCGCTGGGCACGATTTTACGCGCCAAAGGCGTGCTGCAAAGCGAAAAAGGCGCGGTGCTGCTGCAATTTGTCTGCGGGCAGTGGAGCCTTGCGCAAACCGCACTGGAAGGGAATGAACTTTGTGTCATTGGAAAATTCAGCAAGGAACAGGCCATCCGGGATTTGTTCGCCGCTGTATGAGGCGGACTGCGAGGAGAACGCCCGCCGTCTGCCGCTGTATGCGGTGGCGGGCTTTCTCGGTGCGGGCAAAACCACGCTGCTGAATCACCTGCTCGCCCCGCGGCTGAAACGCGGGCGGTTTATTTTGTGTATCCAATTTGAAAGCGGCAGCGCCAAACCGACCTGCCCTGCCGGGGTCAAAGGCAAGCTGCGTGTGCTGACGATACCGCCCCGCGCGTTGGAGACACACCGCCGCAAAACCGAGCAGCTTTTGTATCACACCATCAGCGATGGCCTTTACGATGAAGTTTGGGTGGAGTGGAACGGCTTGCAGCCGCTTTCCACATTGCTGTCGTTCTTTCCCAAAACGATGCTGCAGGACACCGGCACACCCGGTGATCTGTGCGTCTTGCGACGGATTCTGTTTGTCGCGCAGGGCGCAGGGCTGGCCGAACTGCTGGCGCAGACCGGAGGCCTGTTGACCGAGCAGCTTTTGAACGCCGACGTGGTTGTGCTGCGCGGCGTGCAAAACCGCGCGGCGTTATCCGGGCTGCGCGCCGCGATCCACAGCGCCAACCCCGGCGCACAGGTCGTGCGCAACCGCCGCAGCGAAATTGTCCGCGCACTGGAAAAGCCGCAGTTGCCGCCGCTGTTGCTGCTTGCGCTGGTTTGCGGTGCGGCGCTTTGCCTGCGGCAGCTGCTTGGCGCTGAATTGAATACGACCATTACCGTATTTCTCGGCATCATGCTGCAAGCCGTGCCGTTCTTGCTGATCGGCGTGCTGCTGTCCTCGGCCATTCAGCTGTTTTTGTCGCAGCAATTTATTGAGCGATTTTTCCCGAAAAATCGCATCAGCGGCACGCTGTTTGCAATTTTGGCGGGGGCAGCGCTGCCGGTATGCGACTGTGCATCCATCCCGATTTTCCGCAGTCTGCTGCGCAAGGGCATCCCGGTCAGCACAGCGGTCACTTTTATGCTTGTCACGCCGGTCATCAACCCGGTAGTGCTGTTCAGCACCTATGTGGCCTTTGCCGGAAACTGGCGCGTTGTTGCCTGCCGCGCCGGGCTGGGCATCGTCTGCGCGGTGCTTGTCGGGCTGACCTTTTGCCGCACGCCGGTTTCTGCGGCGGGTTCGGGGCTTGCTTTAAGCGGGGTGCTGTGTACATGCGGCAGCGGCGGTCAGGCGGCAGAGGGCTGGCGCGGGGCGCTGCTTGGCTACCTGCGCCACACGCAAACGGAGTTTTTTACCGTGGGAAAATACCTTACGGCGGGGGCGTTTGTCTCCGCCATCATGCAAAGCCTGACAAAGAAACTGCCGCTCACCGGCAGCGACGGCCTTTTGCTGCCGCTGCTCTCGATGATGGCGCTTGCATTTTTGCTGTCGCTGTGTTCCTCCAGCGATGCCGTGGTGGGGCGCAGTTTTTCGGCACAGCTGCCGATGGGCGCGGTCATGGCGTTTCTCGTGTTCGGGCCGATGATGGATATTAAAAATGTGATCATGCTGTCTGGCAGCCTGCCGAAGAAGTTTATCCTGCGGCTGGCCGTGACGGTTTTCGTGATAGATGCCGCCGTAGTGTACGCGGCGTTTCGGCTGGGATTGGGGACGGTTTTATGAGAAAAAACTCAAAAATCGACAAGCAGGCACTTGTAGAATGTATCTGCTACCTGCTGTTTGCCTTTGCGCTGCTGTATCTGGTGCTTTCTGGGCAGTATTTGCAGTATGTTACCCCACGCATGAAGCCGTATCTTCTTTTTGCGGCGGTGGTGCTGCTGGTATGGGCACGGACAGCCATAGAAAACCTGTATGTTGTCCGGCATCGCCGCCACTGCCTGCACTGCTTTGTGCTGGTGTTCCCGCTGCTGATGCTGATTTTACCGCACAGGAGTGTAAGTGTGTCCTCGGTGTCCACCCCGGCACAGAGCATTGCCGCCGTGCAGACACTGCGCGGCAGTGCGGCGGCGGCCAACCTGACCCCGCAGCCCACCGCAGCGCCGTCTGCACCGGCAACCGCCGAAAGCTCCGAACCCGTGGAAAGCCCGGAAACAGAAGAACAGCCTGCCGCAACGCCGCAGCCGGATATTGCGGACAGTGCAGCCGATGCAGAAAACATTGAAGGAACGTATGAAACCACGGATTTTCTCGGCAACGCGACCACGCTGCACGGCTACGATGCCGCGAACCGCCATATTACCATCTCCGATGCCGAGTTTTATACATGGATGGACGTGATTTGGGCAAATCCTGCCGACTATGACGGCTGGACACTGACCGTAACGGGCGAGGTGGATAAAGCCAGCCGTGAGATGGACGCAGACGAGTTCATTCCCGCGCGGCTGATTATGACCTGCTGTGCCGCCGACCTTACACCTTGCGGCTTCGTCTGCAAGTGGGCGCAGGCCGACACTCTTGCCACGGACACATGGGTCACCGTGACCGGCACCCTCTATCAGCGCCAATACGCCGACCACAGCGAACCGCAACTGCAAGTGCAATCCGTGGCTCCCGCCGAACCTGTGGAGGGGTATATTTATCCGTATTATTAAAAAGTAAAAGTCAAGGGCATAACTACACCCTTGGCATTTGGCAGCTTCCTAAATCAATGTTCCCGTATGACGGTGCGTGAAAAGTAAAGCACCCGGGAGGGATGAATCCCTCCCCTACGGATTGAATCGCAAAAATGATATGGCGGTAAGCTGCGGGCCGGGCATGCCCGGCCCCTACAGGATGCACAATTTTCCAGCGGTATTTCCGGCTGGTTGTACAGCATTTTCTACAAATATGAACAAAACATGTCCCTGTCATCTTGACTAGTCCGCAACTTTGTGATAGCATAAGCGCAACGAAAGAACGGCAAAGGCGCCGGACAGTGTGATTCTGTCCGGCGCCTTTCTGTTTTGCAAAGTAAGAGAGGGGTTCTGTTCTATGTACAATTCCGCAGACGTTACATGGACACTGGTTGCGGCGTTTCTGGTATTCTTCATGCAAGCGGGCTTTGCCTTGTGCGAGGCTGGCCTGACCCGTGCAAAAAATACCGGCAATATCCTGATGAAGAATATGATGGACTTTTGTATCGGTACGCCGTGCTACTGGCTCGTCGGCTTCGGCATCATGTTTGCCGGTTCCGGTGCGCTCATCGGCGGGTTTGATCCGTTCATCCGCGGCAGCTATGACTTCGGCACGCTGCCGGTCTGGGTCTACGCGGTGTTCCAGACTGTGTTCTGCGCCACTGCCGCGACCATCGTCTCCGGCTCGATGGCCGAGCGCACGAAGTTCAGCGCCTACTGCTGCTACTCCGCCGCCATCAGCCTGATCGTCTACCCCATCTCCGGCCACTGGATCTGGGGCGGCGGCTGGCTGGCACAGCTCGGCTTCCATGATTTTGCCGGCTCCGCCGCAGTTCACTTCGTCGGCGGCGTCACGGCCTGCCTGGGCGCCTGGATGCTCGGCCCCCGCATCGGCAAGTACAACAAGGCCGGTAAGGCCCGCGCTATCCCCGGCCACAACCTGACCGCGATGGCTCTGGGCGTTTTCATCCTGTGGTTCTGCTGGTTCGGCTTCAACGGCGGCTCCACCGTCAGCATGACCGGCGATGACACGATGGTTTCCGCAGGTCTGATCTGCTTCAACACCAACCTGGCCGCCGCACTGGCTACCGTTGCGGCGCTGATCGTCTCCTGGGTGCGCTACGGCAAGCCCGATGTCTCCCTGACCTTCAACGGTGCGCTGGCCGGTCTGGTCGCCATCACCGCGGGCTGCGACGTCGTTGACCCGTTCGGTGCGGCCATCATCGGCATCGTCGCCGGTGTGCTCTGCATCTTCTCGGTTGAGTTCTTCGACAACGTTGCCAAGATCGATGACCCCGTCGGCGCTGTCTCGGTGCACTGCATGAACGGTGCGTGGGGCACCATCGCCGTCGGCCTGTTTGCCACCGAGGGCGGCCTGTTCTACGGCGGCGGCTTTGCCAAGCTGGGCATCCAGCTGCTGGGCATTGTCAGCGTGGCGGCCTGGGTGCTGGCCACGATGTTCATCATCTTCACGGTCATCAAAAAGACCATCGGCCTGCGCGTCTCCGAGAAGGAGGAGATTGACGGCCTGGATTACCATGAGCACGGCCTAGCCAGCGCCTATGCAGGCTTCGCCATCAATGATCCGACCTACGCCGAGCTGGACGTGAACGAGAACACCGATCTGGGCGAGGACGACATCACCAAGGCCAGCCCCGAGAAGATTGCCGCTGCGGTCAAGGTCGTCAAGGACGCCCCGCTGCCCGCCGAACTGAATTCCGGTATGCACAAGGTTTCCATCATCGTGCAGCTGGCCAAGTTTGAGACCCTGAAGAAGGCGCTGAACGACATTGGCGTTACCGGCATGACCGTGACCCAGGTCATGGGCTGCGGCCTGCAGAAGGGCAGCGGCGAGAAGTACCGCGGCGCCGAGGTTGACGCCACGCTCCTGCCGAAGGTCAAGGTCGAGGTCGTCGTGAGCAAGATTCCCGTGGACAAGATCATCGACACGGCCACGAAGGCCCTGTACACCGGCCACATCGGCGACGGCAAGATCTTTGTCTACAATGTAGCAAAGGTCGTGAAGGTCCGCACCGGCGAACAGGATTACGCCGCGCTGCAGGACGTAGAGTAAACGTCTCCCTATTATCCCTATTATAATAAGGTATAAAGGTCAGTAAGCCAGCCCCTTCCGAAGTGGGATTCGGAAGGGGCTGGCTGTTTTTCAACTTTGTGAATTCAAAGATTTATCGGCACTCCTTGCACCATGACTGATTTCTTATTTGCGCCTTTTCATCTTTGCTCATTTTTCGATATCCAAATTCACTTATGGGCTTTTCTTTTCCACAATGAGGGCAAATTCTTGTCGGCTCTTTTCCATTATATCCATGTGATTGTATAATGGGTCTGTCATTGTTCGCGTTCATGTTGTGCTCCTTTCAAGTAGTTGTTTATTCATCAATAGTATCTAAAATCCAATTTACCCAACCTATCACTGTAAATGTTCTACGGTAATATGTACTGTCAGCTTTCACATTAAAAAGATTTGATCTTTTCATTATTTGCATTATCGTTGTTCTGTCTGGCATCTCACCACAGTTTAAATGAATTCTTAGTGTTTCATTAAAAACCTTGTGTTCCAAAATCTGCTTCGCGATAGCCAGTTGTCGACTACGATAGTCAAGTGTCATAATATAACGGCCTTGCTCAGACAGAAAGAAATAAATCTCATTATCTTCATTAACTCCTTTTTCAATTAACCCGAGGTATCGTCCTGCATCCGTATAATAATTTGTTTGTCTCTCGTCAAATGCATACTTTGATGTAATCTCTTGCCTTGTCATCCCTCTTTCGCTCAGCAACTCAATAAGATTTACAATCCTAGACATCCGATCAGCCTGTGGGAACGCAATTTGAGGTTCATCCACTAATCGAACTGATTGTACTAAATGTCCAATATCCTCGGCATTTATCGACGTTGAAATCATATAGTTCTTCTGCTTCACCAATCTTAAAGAATTATAATTTCTCGCTTCCTCAAATCGATATTCATACAAGTTAAATACACCGTTAGAAAATACTAGGAATATTGGCTTAACTTCTTTCGTAACTCTTTGATTCCATACGCGGAACGGATAGTAAAGCTGTCGAACAATAAAGTCATCGGCCAAATCATGTTTTGCCTCAAATAGAGATAAATAACTAGCCCCTTCATAAGCCGCATCTATTTCGATCTGTGAATTGCTTACATTAACAGTACGTAGTCCATGCTTTGTATTTATATCAAAATCAAATTGTCCAGAACTCATTCGTCCATTAACCGTCGGTAGGATGTAGTCATCTTCCAAAAAATCTTTCATGACTCCACAAGCATTAGCACAGTTTAAAGCAATCGACTCGCTCACTAAAAAACGAGGAACTAGGCTTTGGAGATAATGCGGAATTGAAATCCGATAAACTTCTTGTGTAGGTTCTTCAAATAACTCATAGGCTGAAAAGGAAGATATAATATACTCACCTCTTGTTATAGGCAAAATAGACAGGCCATTATTTTGGAAAATCGCAGGAAGGTTAATCTTATGGTCAAACTTTGTCATCAAACGTGGTTCTCTAAATTTTCTGATTTCATCTGCTGTGATTATATATTGTCCTTCCCGTTCAATTTTATCGAGAATTCTATACTTTTCAAACAGACCTTCCCACGCTGTATCATTTTTTCCCATAGTTTCTAATTAGTACCTCGTCAACGGCTCCACGTCCGTTTACATTTGAGTTGATTATTCGTTTCGCTTTTACAATCGTTACATCGTAGTCGCCATATAGACTTTTTATAAACTCCGTAGCTGAATTAGAAAGCATAAACTTTACACCACGTTTATCCAGTAAGTCACAACAGCTTTTCAGACGTTTCTGTTCTTCTTTATCAAATCCACCTTTATTATATCCCGTAAAACTAGCCGTATCAGAAACCGGATCATACGGCGGATCTAGATACACGAACCCATTGTTTGGAACACGTTCAAGGGTCTTTTCAAAATCTTCACTATACAAAGCAATATCACTTTTTGTGAGATACTTATTTACCGCCCGCAAAACCGGTTCATTTACTATATTGGGATTTTTATAATGTCCAAACGGCGAATTAAACTCCCCCGAAGAGTTCACCCGAAACAAACCATTGAAACATGTTTTATTTAGATATAACAGTCTTGACGCTCTATCAACTTTTGACATGGATTGGTAAACACTTTGGTCTCTGTCCATATCCCTTATTTCATAAAAATAGTCTGCTGTGTTTTCATGCTTCTTTAATGATTCGATCAGTTCTTCAACATTGTCCCTTATAACCTCATAAACAATCATCAAATCCCCGTTTAAGTCATTGACAATCGCTTTAGGAGGCTGCATAGAAAAAAGCACAGCTCCGCCACCTAAAAAAGGCTCACAATAAAATTCAATTTTTTTAGGCAGCAAAGGAGTTATTTCGTCTATCAGTTGACGCTTTCCTCCCACCCATTTCACAACGGGTGCTACCAGTTTGTTCTTCGCCATATCTGTGCTCCTTTTTAAATGTGTAGATCTTTACATTATAATTATATCAAATCAAGACGTCCTCTTGCAAGGTTATGGCAAAAATTCACATTAAACTTTCTGTTTACTTCCCCCTCGCTGACTGAATATACTGCCGCGGCGTCTGGTTGTATTCCGCCCGGAATGCGCGGTAAAAGTTTGCGTAATCGCCAAAACCGCAGTATTGGCAGACTTCATTCGGCGGGACGCCGCCGGCTAAAAGCTGCTTCGCGTTTAATAGCCGCTTCTGCAAAATATAGCGATGCACCGTCGTGCCGACCTGCGCATCGAACTTCCGCAGAAGATGATACTTGCTGATGAAGAACTTCTCCGACAGCTGGTCCAGCGTCAGGGCCTCGCTGTAGTGCTCGTTGATGTAGTGCAGCACCGCGTCCACGACCTGGTCACTCGTGCCGGTGGGGCGGGCGTCGCCGCGCTCGGCTGCGGCACGGTTCAGGCCGACCAAAAGCTCCACCAGCGCACTCTGGGCCAAAAGGTCGCTGCCGTACGCCTTGTCCGCCTTTAACGCGCACAGCTTATCCACCGTTGTGCGCAGCGGCGCGCCGGTGGCCCCGGGCAGCCGCAGCAGGTTCGTGTGGCCGGGGACTGTCGTGTCAAAGCAGCGGGTCAGACTTGTGCGCGGGGTGGACAAGCCCTCCAGATAGGGCCGCGCGATCCAGAGCACGATGCGCTCATAGGCGTCGGCGTCGGTGGCAATGCGCGCCTGGTGCAGCTCCAGCGGGCTGCACAGCATCCAGTCGCCGGGGCGCACGCGGTAGAGCTGGTTCTCGACGATGTACTCCACCCGCCCGCGCAGCAGCAGGTAAATCTCATAGAAGTCGTGGTGGTGCAGCTCGACCTCGTTCATGTAGGTCGAGCGATAGCGGTAGACCTCATAATCCGGCGCGATCATCGTCTGGCGCTTGGTGTAGGGATTGTAGTTTGACATAGGTGACTCCCAAAAAGCCTTCCCCTCCGGGACAGACTCCCCCGGTACGGGGGAGGTGGCGCATAGCGCCAGAAGGGGAGTAGGTGTCTGAGCGAAGCGAAGCCGGATGAGGGCCGACCTTGCCGCTGCCGCCCTGCAAGCGGGATTTTGCGGCCAGCTCTCCCCTCATCAGCCGCCTGCGGCGGCAGCTTCTCCCCCAAGGGAGAAGCCTTTTCTGCGTTGCTATGATTTTACCGCAATTTTCGCAATTTTTCAAGCAATCAGCGTTATTTTCTTGCAAAAAATCACGCGGTATACTATAGACATCGCGGGCGGTCGTGTGCCGCCCACCCCCACAGCAACAAAAGGAGCAAATCATTATGCAGATGAATGCGTCATCCATCGTCAACCAGAAAGCCGAGTGGGAAAAGCTGGGCGTCAAGCTGCCCGCCTTTGACCACGCTGCCATGACTGCCGCCACCAAGGAGCACCCCATCTGGGTCCACTTCGGTGCGGGCAACATCTTCCGCGGCTTCATCGCCGCGCTGCAGCAGCGCCTGCTGAACGAGGGTGCCGCTGACCGCGGCATCATCGCAGCCGACACCTTCGACTACGACATCATCGACAAGATCTACACCCCGTATGACAACCTGACGATGAACGTCACCCTGAACCCGGACGGCACCACCAGCCGCGAGATCATCGGCTCTGTGGCCGAGGGCCTGCGCGCCAACTCTGCCGACGCGGAGATGATGGCCCGCTTCAAGCAGATCTTCACCGATCCCAGCCTGCAGATGATCTCCTTCACCATCACCGAGAAGGGCTACGCTCTGTATCGTCCCGACGGCAGCCTGATGCCCGTCGTGCAGGCTGACATCGACGAGGGCCCCGCCCACGCCCGCCACGCCATGAGCATGGTCGCCGCCCTGCTGCTGGAGCGTTTCCAGAACGGTGCCTATCCTCTGGCCGTCGTCAGCATGGACAACTGCTCCCACAACGGCGAGAAGCTGCAGGCCAGCGTTATGACCGTTGCCAAGGCATGGCTGGAGAAGGGCTTCGTCGGTCAGGACTTCATCGACTACCTGTCCGATGAGACCAAGATCACCTTCCCCTGGTCCATGATCGACAAGATCACCCCGCGCCCCCACAAGATCGTCGAGGAGTCCCTGGAGAAGGACGGCATCGAGGGCATGACCCCCATCGTCACCTCCAAGAACACCTTCATTGCCGCGTTCGTCAACGCCGAGCGCCCGCAGTATCTGGTCGTCGAGGACAAGTTCCCCAATGGCCGCCCCGCGCTGGAGAAGGCCGGTGTCTACATGACCGACCGCGAGACCGTCAACAAGACCGAGCGCATGAAGGTCACCACCTGCCTGAACCCGCTGCACACCGCCATGAGCGTGTACGGCTGCATGCTGGGCTATGACCTGATCTGCGCCGAGATGAAGGACGAGGACATCGTCGCCCTCATCAAGCGCCTGGGCTACGTCGAGGGCCTGCCCGTCGTCGTTGACCCGAAGATCCTTGACCCGAAGGCCTTCATCGACGAGGTCATCGAGCAGCGCCTGCCCAACCCCTTCATGCCCGACATGCCGCAGCGCATCGCTACCGACACGTCCCAGAAGGTCGGCATCCGCTTTGGCGAGACCATCAAGAGCTACGTCGCCGAGGGCCGCGACCTGAACAGCCTGGTCTCCATTCCTCTGGCCATCGCCGGTTGGCTGCGTTACCTGCTGGCCATCGACGACAACGGCAACGCCTTTGAGGTCAGTGCTGACCCGCTGAAGGACGAGCTGCAGGCCAAGCTCTCCGGCATCGAGTTCGGCAAGCCCGAGACCGTCACCGACCAGCTGGACGGCATCTTGTCCAATGCGTCCATCTTCGGCAGCGACCTGACCAAGACCGTCCTGGCCGACAAGATCAAGGCGTACTTCAAGGCCGAGATCGCCGGTGCCGGTGCCGTCCGCAAGACCCTGCACGAGGCCGTGAACGGCTGAGAGCACCGTTGTTGTCGGGGGCGGCGTCCCCGACGCCGCGCAGGCCAGCAGTCCTTCCCGGGTCATATGTAGGGCAGCCAGCCCTCTGGCCGCCGCGGGACCTTGCGGCCAACGCAGCCTTTCCGGGCGGATATAGAATCCGCCCCTACGCGTAGAGGTCGATGCTCGCATCGACCCGGAAGCCTTTGCAGCTACGCTGTAGGGGCCGGACATGTCCGGCCCGCCACGTAAAATGTATAACCCGCTCACGGGTTCGCAACCGGAAACTTGCGGGCGAGGCATGCCTCGCCCCTACGCAAACGACTATACAAACAAAAGGAGCACCACATGTCTATGAAAATGGGTTGGCGCTGGTATGGTGAGGGCAATGACCCCATCACCCTGAGCGACATTAAGCAGATTCCCGGTGTTGAGGAGATCGTCTGGGCCCTGCACAGCAAAATGCCCGGCGAGATCTGGGAGGAGGCTGAGATCAAGGAGGTCGTAGACCAGATTCATGCTGCCGGCTTTGACGCCACCGTCGTCGAGTCCGTCAATGTCCACGACGACATCAAGATCGGCCTGCCGACGCGCGACAAGTACATCGAGAACTACAAGCAGTGCATCCGCAACCTGTCCAAGTTCGGCGTCAAGACCATCTGCTACAACTTCATGCCCATCTTTGACTGGACCCGCACCGACCTGTTCCACCCCGTCGGCGACGGCTCCACCGCCCTGTTCTATCAGAAGGACCTGATCCAGGACGACTACAAGGGCATGGCAAACTACATTCTCGAATTCACCGAGAAGTACAACATGACCTTCCCCGGCTGGGAGCCGGAGCGCATGGCCAAGCTGGACGAGCTGTTCAAGGCCTACGCCCCTGTCACCAAGGAGAAGCTGTGGGATAACCTCAAGTACTTCCTTGAGGCCATCATGCCCACCTGCCGCGAGTGCGACATCAAGATGGCGATCCATCAGGACGATCCCCCATGGGACATCTTCGGCCTGCCCCGTCTGCTGGTTGACGCCGAGAGCATTGACCGTTTCCTGACGATGGTCGATGACCCGTACAACTGCCTGACGCTCTGCTCCGGCAGCATGAACGCCAACCCCAACAACAACGTGGCCGCCATCGTGCGCAAGCACTGCGACCGCATCCCGTTTGCCCACGTGCGCAATATCCATCACTTCGAGAACGGTGACTTCTCTGAGGCTGCCCACCGCGACTGCTGCGGCGAGACCGGCATCATTGAGATCCTGCGCGCCTACCATGACTGTGGCTTTGACGGCTGCATCCGCCCCGACCATGGCCGCCAGCTGTGGGAGGAAGGCCCCGGCAACTGCCGCCCCGGCTACGGCAAGTATGACCGCGCCCTCGGCGTGCAGTACATGCTGGGTGTCTGGGACCTGCTGGACCGCCTGGACGAAGAAAAGTCCAAGTAATTTTTGCCATCCTCAAATTGCTGTATAACAAAAAGGACGTTGTAGCGATACAGCGTCCTTTTTTGTCTGGATTTTATTGTATGATGAGCCGCTTTGCCTCCTTGCCACCATTGCCCCTACCCGACACCTTACCCTTTTCACCTCACGGCTGCTGCCATTGAATCCTCCCTTTGTAGGGAGGGGTCTTGACCCCTCCGCCGCACCTTGCCCCTACCGCTGCTTTATCTTTCACTCTGTAGGGGCGGCATATATGCCGCCCGCGCCTCCCTTGTCAAAGGGAGGTGGCCGAGCCCGCGAGGCCGGAGGGATTCCCGCAGCCTTGCCTTTACCGCCCTTCTGCCTTCCTTACCCCTTCACCTCGTTCACCAGCTTCTCCCCTCTCGCAAACGCCCGCGCGTTCTCCATCGTCGTGATGGCAATGCTCTGCAATGCCGTCCGCGTGAAAAATGCCTGATGGCTCGTCACCACTACATTCGGGAAACTCATCAAAATCGGCACGACCTCGTTCTGCAAAACGTCGTCCGAGAAGTCCTCGAACACCTGCCCGTCCTCGGCCTCGTAGACATCCAGCCCCACGCCCGCAAATTTGCGGGCCCGCAGCGCGTCGATCAGCGCGTTGGTGTCGATCAGCCCACCGCGGCTCGTGTTGACAAGAATCGCGTTGTCACGCATCATTTTGATGGTGTCAGCGTTGATCATGTGGTAGGTTTCCGCTGTCAGCGGGCAGTGCAGACTGATAAGGTCTGCCGTGCGCAGCAGTTCATCCAGCTCCACATAGCGCACAATGCCGTCCAGCGCAGGGTTCCTGTACTGGTCGTAGGCCAGCACCGTCATGCCAAACCCGTGACAGATGCGCGCCATGGCCGCGCCGATGCGCCCCGTGCCCACAATGCCCGCCGACGAGCCGTACAGGTTGTACCCCAGCAGACCGTCCAGCGCAAAGTTGTTGTTGCGCACCTTGATATACGCCTTGCAGATGCGCCGGTTCGCGGCCTGCGCCAGCGCCATAGCGTGCTCGGCCACGGCCTCCGGGCTGTAGCCCGGCACGCGCAGCACCGTGATGCCGCATTTCTGCGCCGCAGCCAGGTCCACATTATTGTACCCCGCGCACCGCAGCAGCAAGCAGCGGATGCCCACCTGCGCCAGCTTTTCCAGCACCGGAGCCGAGCAATCCGCATTGACGAACGCGCACACAGCGTCCCCGCCCTGCGCCAGCGGCGCGGTGTCCGCATCGAGATTCGCCGTCAGAAACCTGATCTCGCAGCCATATTCCGGGTCCGCCGCCAGCACATCAAAGTAATAATGGTCATACTCCCGCGTCCCGTAAAAGACGATCTTCATAGCAATCCCCCCGTCATAGCCAGTATTTGCTGTTTGCCCGCCTGCTATACCGCCATATTTTATGCCTGTATGACAAAAAAGTACCCCCGCACGGCTTGCACCGTGCGGGAGTGTTGTTGTGTTGAATCACATGGGGCTTGGTGGATGCTAACGCGCCCAACCAGGAGCGGCAGCATTGGGTACCGCTACCCTATGGGGAAACCACACAATTAGTCTTTCTTGCGCAGAACGAGGCCGTAAACGCCGTAGCCCATCAGCAGGGCAACAACTGCCAGGCTGCCGCCGATCAGCGGAGCAGCATTGGTAGCACCGGTCTTAGGCAGAACCTTGGTGGTGTTAGCCGGGGCAGCGGCAGCCTTGACGACCTGCTTCTCGTTAGAAGCAGTGGTGGTCTTGTTGCTGGAAGAGGAAGAGCTGGAGGAAGAGTTGGAGGAAGAGCTGGAGGAAGAGTTGCCATTGTTGCTCTTAACATCCTGGAAGACGGGGGTCAGGGTAACCCAGGCATTGCCTTCGTTATCCCAGTTGCCGTTCAGCAGCGCCTTCAGGGTGTCGAACTTGACATGCTCGCCCTTGACAAAGTTAGTGGTATTGCCACCGTTCTTGTACTGCCAGCCAATCAGCTTCTTGCCAGCGGGAACCTTGCCATCGTACAGGTTGTCGGTCAGGATGGTGAACTCGTCCTTAGCGGTGAAGTTGTTCTGCGGAGCAGCAACATCTTCCTGAGCGCCGTCCTTATCCTCGACATACTTGATGGTGATGTTCTTCAGCTCGACATCGGTCTTGAGGTCAGCGTAGAAGTTCAGGTAAGCAACACCGTCCTTATCGACGTTCTTTCCAGCCAGTTCCTTCAGGGACTCGAAGGTGACCTTCTCACCAGCGGCATACTTAGCGCCGTTCTGGAACAGAGTCCAGCCGGTCAGCTTCTCACTGGCAGTCAGGTTGATGACGCCAGCAGCGTCGGGCAGGACGTACCACTCGGAAGCAGCAGTCAGCTCACCGGTAGCGAAAACAGAGGTAGCGCCGTCAGCCTTGGTGAAGATCATCTTGATCTTGGTCAGGGAGGCTTCAGGCTTCTTGACCTCGCGAACCTTAACGTTCACGGTGTCGTTGGTGCCGATGTAAACATCGCCGGTCTCGCACAGTTCATAGCCAGCGGGGACTTTCTTCAGCAGAGAAGTGCTGAAAGTGGTAGCACCGTTCTCCAGTTCAATCTGCTCGGTAGCGTTGGCCAGAGGCTCGCCGCTCTCCAAAATGTAGCTAACGTAAACAGGTTTGGTAGCGGGTTTCGGAGCCTCGAAAACGGCATCCAAAGTCAGCGTGCCACCCTGAGCATACTGGCTCAGCTCATCCCAGCTATAGCTGGTACCGGGCTTCAGGGTAACTTCGGAGTGACCCAGAGGTACCCAACCAGTCAGTTCCTTGCCTTCGGGAATAACGCTGTCATCTTCCAAAGCATCGCGCAGAGTCCAAGTGCCATATTCCTGCTTGAAAGAATCCGAACCAACAGGCTGACTATCAACATAGAAGTTGATAGTCATTACTGCGTCATCTGCAAACGCCGCAAACGGTACGCACATGACAATCATGAACGCGGCCGTCAGCAGAGCAAGCAGACGAGTTTTGAAATTCGTTTTCTGCATGTTAAATCTCCTATTCTTTAAGTATTTATCTAAAGCGTTTTGCAGGCAGATGCCCCAAGCGCACCTGCTTACTGGCGCAGTAGATACGGACATATATCCAACACCCCCACTTGGGATGAGAGCGGTGAATCAGAGGTTATTATTTCCTTTTTCAAAGGAAATACAAAAGCCCTAGGCTTTCGCCTAAATTTTTGACCTTATTTGCCGGCAGGCCAGCGGGCGGGAAGGAGCGGATCGCTGTTGATGTGTACCTCATCCGCCGCAGTGGTCTCACCGTCCCGCAAGGGGCGTGCCAGAATGACCATACGCGCATCATCCATCTGGTAGGTGCATGTGCTTAAGGTCAGCAGACGCTCGGTGGGGTAGGCATAGTCACCGGTGGTATAAAACGCGCGCTTGGCCACCTCGTCCAAAAATGTCTGCTCGGTGGCATCGTCCAGGTCGATATACTCGTTGAAGCGGAAGACATCGCCGTCGCTCTCGCGGGAGGTGACGGCGTAGACCGCTACAATCTTGTAAATCTCGCTTTTATATAGCGTGTCAAGCTTCAAGTAGGGGTGCGCGGTGTAGTAATCAGCGTCGCGGTACTTTTGCAGGTTAGAAAAGCGGTCGGTATTATTAACGCCCATGTTATGCCCGTAGATGATGAGATGGCGACCGTTTTTCATGTCGCACTCAAAATCTGCAAAGGGCATGCCGCGCTTATCATCGGCGCGATCCAGATCATGGTATAAGTAAAAGTAATTATCTGTCGTTTGCAGGATCGGCAGGTCAATGTCCACACCCGGTATTTCGATCCAACCCGCAAAATCCGGGTTGCGGGCGATAAGGTCCGCATATTTAGTCCGCTGAGCAGCTTCCTCAGTGGCCGGGTCAGGGGTGGCCTCGGGCTCCTTTATAATAGGTGCAGCCGTTTCTACCGGCTTAATGGCTTCCACCTCTTTTTTCTGCTTATAGGAAGGGAGCCAGAGGATCAGCCCGCCGACCAGCCCTGCAAAGGCCGCGCCGGAGATAACCCCCGCCAAAAGTGCTTTGGTGCGTTGTTTCATAAACTCAGATCCACAAAATAAGCGTTTCCGTTACTGCCATCTGCCAGCATTTCCTGATAAGCAACAACAAAATCATTGGTGTCCTGCGGTAAATTTACCATCATCCAGCCGGAAAGGCTCTCACCTGGCTGCAAGGTTGTCGCATCAGGCATCATAACATCGTCCACAGCATCCAATGCTACGCCAAAGTCATCCTTGCCCCATTGGATTTGAAAATCGTCTTTAAAAATATCGTAGGTCTCATTGCTGGTATTTGTTACAGTCATCATAAAAATGACAAGTTTTTCACCATCGGGAGTTGTAATGTTGTTATATCCATCCACCACACGGGGGGTATCACAGGTAAAATCGAATAATGCCGTCTGTACCGTCTCACTGGCTTTTGCCCGAATAGAAGCATCCGATCCGCCGCAGCCAGCCAGCAACAGCGCCGCAGCCAAAGCCAATACACAAAAGACTGTTTTGTACAAATTAAATGTCGTTTTACTCAAAACCGTTATATCTCCAAAAGTAACTCTATTCCATCGCATATTTTCTATGATGACCTTTATAATGATACAACAAATTCAAGAAAATTTCAAGAGTTACACACACTTTGTCCGCCGCTAAAATGCACAATTATTGTCCAAATTTTGCAGCAAATTGTGATTACCTCGTTTTAATTGTGTGATTTAGTGCGTTGTACCACAATTCATAGTGTTCGGTAAAAGTTTGGCAGGCAACAAATATTCCCGTAATTTCTTGCATCAGGCAGCGCTCCGCAAAACCTCACCTTTCAGCGCTTGCCCCTCCGCCCGCGCATTGCCTCCCCGGAAAACAGCAATAAAAAATACCCCGCAACTTCTTGCGAGGTATCTTTTTGGTGACCCGTGCGTCCATCTCCCGCGGACTAAAAAACAATCCGCAGGATTGTTTTTTGCCGCCTGCGGGCGGCCGTCCTGTTCGATTCCTCGCACGGAAGCACCAAAAAAAACTCCCCAGCCTAAGCTGGGGAGCATTTTTTGGTGACCCGTGCGGGAATCGAACCCACGTTAACGGCGTGAGAGGCCGCTGTCTTAACCGCTTGACCAACGGGCCATAATAAAAGAGAAGCCGGCATCTACCTATTTTCACAGGCCGTTTCCAGCCAACTATCTTCGGCACAAGTGAGCTTAACTTCTGTGTTCGGAATGGGAACAGGTGGTTCCTCACCGTCATCGACACCGGCCA
>ENA-OQBL01000212-OQBL01000212.1-human-gut-metagenome-genome-assembly--contig:-NODE-212-length-33800-cov-7.283521_pt1 | contig 33800 bp, 38 predicted proteins | sample MGYA00242747_ERZ504553 | MGnify/ENA primary metagenome ERZ504553 (study PRJEB26092, sample SAMD00036240) | human gut metagenome | host: Homo sapiens | study: EMG produced TPA metagenomics assembly of...
CGCAAAGCCCATGAGGTAGGCGTAGCTGTTGGCAATAACAGCGGCATCTGCCGTAAACAGACCGGAGAGAACGTCACCCTTGCACCACACCAGTGCAAATACGGCGCAACCGAACACTAGACCGATGCCAATGCCGGTGAACATGGACTGCTCGGCGCGTTTTTTTATTGCCAGCACCCACGTTCTGCGACACAAAGGATGCCATGGACTGCATCAGAGAACTGGGGATCAGCATGGCAAAATTAACGATCTTGCACGCCACACCGTAGCCGGAAGATGCCTCCAGCCCCAACCGGTTGACGAAAGCGCAGAGCGCCAGAAAGGAAAGCTGGGTCAAAAACTCCTGCAAAGCCAGCGGCAGACCGATGCCCAGAAATTTTTTCGCACTGGGGGTTCAGCTTGAAATCAGAGCGATGGATTTTGAAGGGCAGCTCCTTCTTCAGCAGCATTGCGATTGCACAGATTACGCTGACGGCTTGTGCTGCTACCGTAGCAATGGCGGCACCGGCAGCATCCAGATGAAAACCAGCCACCAGCACCAGATCGCCAATAACATTCACAATGCACGCCACCAGTACAAAGATCAGCGGAGAGCGGCTGTCGCCCAGACCGCGGAAAAGAGCCGAGAGCATATTATAGGCTACAATAAAGAAGATGCCGCTGCCGCAAATGCGCACATAGCTGGCGGTCAGGTCTAGGGCTTCGGCAGGAGCCTGCATCAGACTGGAAATAAGCCGTGCAAAAAATCACCAGCACCAGCGAACAGTGCAGCTGCCAGAAGGGTGAACACAATCGCTGCCCCGCCAATGACTTGCCCGATGTACTGCGGTCGTTTTTCGCCCAGATAGCGGGCAATGAGCACTGTGACGCCCATGGCAAGCTGGGTGACAACAAAGGTGACGAGATTGAGTACCTGGCTACCAGTAGAAACCGCAGACAAGCCTGAAGTGGAGCCAAAGCGCCCCACTACCAGAAGGTCTACTGCGCCGTAAGCGGCCTGCAGCACCAGCGCACCCAGAATGGGCAGCATGAAAAAAGCGAGCTTTGGCAAAATGCGGCCTTGGGTAAAATCGGTCTTATCGTTTTTCAAGAGAATCTTTCCTTTCGCGCATAATAGCATAGAATTTTTCCAGCGTTTGGATGGTGCACGCTGCATCCTCCTCGGAAATGCTGTCCAGATACGGGAGCAGTTGCGAGAAGTAGTCCGTATTGTACTTCTGGGAAAGCGCTTGCCCGCTCTCGGTGAGAAACAGATAGGTCACGCGGCCATCTTCAGCGGATACCTGTTTTCTCAGATACCCTTTGTGCTCCATCTCTTTTACGGTACGGGTCACACCGGGGCGGGGCAGGTTCAGTGTATCGCTGAGATCAGAGATCTTCGGCTGGATGCCACGGGTCTGCAATTTCTGAATAACATCCAGACACTGGATATAAGAGGATGTCACACCCTCCGGCAGGGCAGGCAGCATCTCCCGTGCCCGCTTTGCCAGATAGCAGGCATCCAGCAACTGCTTGATCAGTTCGATGGTCATAATGAAATTCCTCTCCAAACGATTATCGAAGGTAATTAACATTGATAATTATATAGAACTGCCCGGGAATGTCAAGTCTTTTTGAAAAATCGGAGATGTCGGCAGCTTTGAGGCATCTGCTTCCGGCATACCATTCTAGAGGGTGTTTGAGCGAATACAGTCTGAACCATGGATTAGAAGATCAAATACAAAACAAAAACAGGGTGCGTCCCTGAATAGGACGCACCCTGCCAGCGTAATTCACGATTTGATTCGTTGGCAACAACCGTGAATTGCATATCGCAAACAGGTCGTTGAGAATTGCTCTGCTTGTAAAACTTGCGATTAAAGCCACAGATAACAGCGATATGTACAACAGGGCGTTCCCCATCGGGAACGCTCTGTTTCTCTTTGCTGGCGGCGTGATGAACTTGTTCCGCCTGCCACGCGGCAAACTCCCGCTGCCCTTCCTCGCTGTTCCAGCAGGCAAGGATGGCTGGGTAGAATGCCCGTGCCAGACGGTCGATGACTTCATCGGGATAAGGGGAAGTATTTGTGGACTTTTTCTTTTTGTTCAAACGCACGCTCCTTTGATCGTCCCACCGTGGCAAAGTCGGGCGAGAAAATCAAAGTTCCAATTTTTTATCAGGTCGCAAGGGCGCGGAAGTCTTCCACCCTGCACTTGCGGCTGGTGGCTTATTGATGGCTTACAGGTGTCTGCTGTTATGCGGTCTTTTCTTCTTCAAGGGCTTCGGCAAGAGCCTTTTCCAGATAGGTTTCGATTTCAGTCAGGTAGTTAGCGGGTCGCTGCATTGCGAAGCGGAGAACCTTCTGCTTTTCCGGGTCAGTGAAATAGCTGGGATTGATTTTTGAGCGTTTCTTCCATGAGTTTTCATCATTTCGGTCGCACGGCTCAAAGATTTGTAAACCTTCATAAACTCGTCCGGTACATGATAGCACCGAAATTCTTCTGTTTGTGGTGTGGGCATGGGAACGGGTTCCGCATTTTTCAGGTTCAAACTCTGCGCTGGCAGATTCCAGTACTTCCAATGCCTCTGGATGCAGGATTTGAGCAAGGACATCTGAACGATGCTCGGCACTTGCCTGCACAAGCTTGGACATTTCTTCGTTGGTAAACTTCACTTCGCCGGAAAAGACTTTCTGCTTGATGCCGGGAGAGAGATTATCTGCGATGTCGATGCCTCGTGTATAGTGGCTGGCACGAAGAACGGAGGCACGGCTGACACCGTTTTCCTCTGCGATCCGGTCGCAGGTTTTCTTCCCGGAGTGGTGGTTATCACCGTGATCACCACCACTTTTCTTTGCTAAAGTGTACTGATTACCCCGAAAGATTTTTGCAGCTTTCTTCTCGGCTCGTACTGCTTCCCAAGCAGATAGCGTTTCTGTTCAGGACTCAGGTTTCGCCGCCCAGCTGATTTTGCAGATCCATGCGAGGACTTCTTCTCTGCTTTCAAACGGGAGCGGCATGGTGGAGAAATAAATCTCCGGGTGTTTCTGGAGGATGGCATAACGGTTGTGTCCATCAACAAGGGTATTACCCCAGACAATCAAAGGAGCGAGCAGCTTGCCCTCTTTCAGGATATTTTCTTCAAGCTGCTTGAATTCATCATCGGTCAGTGGAGGAATCTGGGACTGGAACTCCGGGTCGATTTTCAGATTGATCATGCGCACACTCCTTTTATCTCTCCTGCTGCGCCGGTTCTTCCTCCCGGAAAAAGGACGCAACATTCTGCTTTGCGGTTTTCAGTTTGAGCAGTTCTTCCTTGGCTTCCTTGTACTGCTCGTAGAACTTTGCCTTTTTGGATGCCAGCTGCGCATACTCGGCTTCTAGCTTTTTCGGGCCGGGCAGCTTGGTGAGGTTGTTTGCCTTGAAATAGGCTGCTGCCGCCCGGTACGCTGTCAGCTCTGCACGATGCTGTTCCTCAAAGGCTGCGGGGCGCTTGGCGGTCTTTAACTGCTGGGCAACATTCTTGGTACTGGTGTAGGCTGCGATGTGATAGCGTAGCTCTTTGTTGGCGTTCATGCGACCTTCGAGGTCTTTCATCACTGCCAGTGCGTCGTGATACTTGGTTTCCAGTTCGGCGATGCGCTGGTTCAAGGCGTCCTCGTCGGTCAAGCCCTTTTCCTGCAGAAGCTTCACGGTCTGTGCCATAACTTTGAGATTGTGTTTCGTGAGCCAACGCTTATAGCCAATGCCTTTGCCCTCGGTCATCCTCGACTGGATGTCGATCAGTTTCCCGATGGTATCCTGCTTGAACTGCGCCTTGGGTTTGCGTTCGGCGTTTGCCTGCAACGTGGCAAGCACTGCTGCCTTATCGAACTTGTCACCGAGCTTTTTTGCCCGGATGAACTTCGTTCTGCCAGATGGCAGATAGCTGAGCTGCCCACGGCTTTCCTTGACGGCAATGCCGTATTGCTGCATGAGCCTATCAGAAAACTCCTCAAAACTCACAGCGCGATACAGCACCGAAGAAATCTGTTTCCGCAAGGTTCGCGTTTGCGAAGCAACAAAAGCCCCAGTGGGGCTTTTGAGTGACCGAGCGGTTTGCGCAGCAAATGGAGGGGCCTCGCCCCGACAAGCGACTTTTATGGTTTCAAACTTCTTCTGCTTGGGCGGCTGTCCGGCTGCGGTGAGGGCTGCGTTTTCACGGTCAAGTTTCTGTTGCCTACGCCGCCTTGCCCAATATTCAGCCTCGCTGACACGCTCTTTCGAGCCGTTGAGCAGGTCGATCTGGTACAGTCCGGCACCCTCGCACAGCTCCATGACCTCGACACGGAGGTGCCGCATGGTCTGGGCAGTGCTGGAATGCTTCATACCCTCACGCCAGTCGCGGGGCTTCTGCATATAAGGCTTGCGTTCCACTTCCCGTGTTCGGATGCTGCCGATCACGATGTGGACGTGGATGTTTCCCGAATGGTTGTGCCCATCCGGGTGAGTGCAGACGATGGCGGGATGACCGGGGAAGTTTTCTTTGCAAAAGTTCAGACCGAGTGCCTGTGCCTTTTCCATGGTCAAGCCGTTCTCTACTGCGTCCTTCGGGTCGAAGCTGATGATATAATGGCGGGTCTTCACGTCCGCAGATTGTTCGTAAAACAGTATTCAACAAATGACACGGCAACTGGATGTCAGGATTGGTTACGGTTCACTCTGCTAGGCCTAAAAAGCATTAAGTCCCATGACCACACCGCCGAGGTGTTGGCCATGGGACTTTTTGTGTCTGGGAGCGGCACACCTCTATCGAGGTGTAACACACTAGACTTTGTTCCAAAGTCGTGTGCCAAAGGAGATTACGCTCCTTTGAAATTTCCGTCATCATAGAGGAAAGAAACAATCTATTAACTTTCCCATGCAGCAACAATGCTTCTTTCTGGGTTTTGAGGGTCAATAGTCACCTTTATAGGTGTTCCCTTGCTCACGAGAGGGTTGAACCAAAACCAATGGGACTGTCCATAATAAGTGTCTTTTCCAATCTTGTATTGATACCGAATCACCCAAGGATAAATTACATCTTCATCAGCAAGGTGATAGGTACTCATGTGGAATTTTATGTGAACCCTTTTTACTGCATTAACTTTTCCGGAAACAATCTTTCCGTTTTTCAGCAGGTCTGCTTTGCGGATGTCTGTAATCCATGCTACCCCGATAATTGCCATAGCAATAAGCCACGCAGCTATGAGTGCCCCGATTCCAACTTGCTTATAGGCGATAGAAATCAGAAAAGCAACAAAAATCCCAACAGCACCAAGAATATGGAGCAAATCTTTAGAAAAGAACTTATGGATTTTTTTCATGGAAAGACACTTCCTTTCTCGGTAGACAACATTATTTGTTCTATTGTATCATATGCTCTGTGTTTTTTCAAACCAAGTCAAGTGATTGGTGAAACGACATGAAATAATTGCATCTCACGACGGGTCACCGAAGATAATTGGATTTTTGCAAAAAGAGGAGTAGTGTATCGTCGAAGGATGTGTTATACTCAGTCTATGGAACAATTATGAACTTTATTGTTACTCGGCAGGGTTTGGGGCAGGCACGCCCCAACAAGATCACTTCGGAAATGCAGACGCATTGTAGAAGTGAAGTCCCGATGGAACACAACATTTTCAAGAATTGAAAATTTGTGGCCACGGGACGGTTCTTGCCCTCTACCGCTGCGCTCAAAACGCATTTTCAACAAATGTTTCCGAATTGTTAAGACGCAAAAAATAAGTAGAGAGACTCTGCTCATGTAGTGGGTCACCGTTTGCCCCGAACGAAGTTCCTGCCCCTGTTTGTGCAGCGGCGTTGGCTGGAAAGCCGGTATCACGTCCGGTCGGCTCATGAAATTTTCAAGGTACGTTCCCCACAAAAGAAAAATACCGCCCACGCAGCGCAGCGATGATTTTGTCGGGGTGAATCGGCGGCAAAATGAATCGGGTGTGTTGCGGGGCGGTAAAAATCTTCACGGAGAATAAACCCACACCGTTCTGTACTTTTCTACAAATTTGGTGGGATTTGCGATAAAGGGTATCATGGATTGCAGGGCACGTCAAGATGGTTTTGCAAAATTTATTGCGGTAAAGCGGTGATAGTAGGACTTATACTTAACACACAGAAAGAAACAATTTCCGTTTCGCACATTGTAATGTTCGCAGAAAAAACTTATAATGCTTTTGAACCTGTAGGACGCACAAAATGCAGAAAAGAGAGGGAATCATGAGAAAACTGTTCCTTTTGGAAGATGATCTGAGCCTGATCAGTGGGCTGACCTTTGCATTCAAGAAACAGGGCTTTGCACTGGATACAGCCCGGACGCTGGCAGAAGCCGAGGTGCTGTGGTCAGACAGAAAATATGACCTGCTGGTGCTGGATGTTTCCCTGCCGGATGGCTCTGGCTTTGATTTCTGCCAGAAGGTGCGGCGCACATCCAACGTGCCGATTCTGTTCCTGACCGCTTCGGATGAGGAAATGAATATCATCATGGGACTGGAACTGGGCGGGGATGATTACCTGACCAAGCCGTTCAAGCTGGGTGTCCTGTTGTCGCGGGTCAATGCACTGCTTCGCCGTGCAAATGCGTCCAGCGCAGGAGAACCCGTACTGGAATCGGGCAGCATCACCGTCCGGCTGTTGCAGGGGCAGGCGTACAAAAACGGAATCTTGCAGGAACTGACCGGCGCAGAGTACAAGCTGCTCTGCTTCTTTATGCAGCATCCGAATGCCGTGCTATCCAAGGAACAAATTCTGGATGCACTGTGGGACTGCGATGGGGATTACATTGACAGCAGTGCCTTAACAGTGTACATCCGGCGGCTACGGATGAAGATTGAGGACGACCCCGGCAAACCGCAGATGCTGCTGACTGTCCGCGGCATGGGATATAAATGGAATGGGTAAAGGTGCCGTATGAAAGTATTCGCAAACCGGGAGATCCGAAATTTGTTCCAAGCCGTGCTGGCGGTCTGGGCGGTGGCATTGGCTCTCACGCAGGGCATCGTATGGCATACGACGCATGTATTTTCTTTCGGGGTACTGTTGGTTTTTCTGCTGCTGGGCGGCTGCCTCTGGGGCGTGCTTTTTCGCTATTTCCAAAGGCAGAGCGCGCTTCTGGAACAGGCAGTCCAGCAAATCCAAAGCTGTCTGGATGGCAACCCGGATGCACGACTGGACTGCGACCGGGAGGGAGAATTTTACCGTCTGTTTCACTCCGTTAATGCATTGGCGGTAGTTCTGAGCGCACACGCAGACAACGAGCAACGGGAGAAGCGTTTTTTGAAAAATACCATTGCAGATATTTCGCACCAGCTCAAAACACCGCTGGCGGCGTTGAATATCTACAACGGTCTGCTTCAGGACGAAGCTGTTTCGCCATCGGAGGTCAAAGAGTTTGCAGACCTGTCCGAACAGGAGTTGGACCGCATCGAAACGCTGGTGCAGAATCTGCTCAAAATCACCCGGCTGGATGCCGGTTCGGTCGTCTTGGAGAAGAAAAACGAAAATGTTGCTGAAATGGTGCAGAACATTGCGCGGCAGTATAACTATCGTGCAGAACAGGAACAGAAAAAGCTTGTTCTGTCCGGCTCAGAGGCGGTTACACTTTGGTGTGACCGTGACTGGATGCAGGAAGCTGTGGATAATCTTGTAAAGAATGCCCTTGACCACACAAAGAGCGGAGATACGATTCAAGTAGAGTGGAATGCACTGCCGTCCATGGTTCAGATCAAAGTGCGCGACAACGGCAGCGGCATCCACCCAGAAGATTTGTACCATATCTTCAAACGGTTTTATCGCAGCCGCTTTTCACAGGATACACAGGGCATCGGGCTGGGTCTGCCGCTGGCAAAAGCCGTTGTGGAAGCCCATCACGGCACCCTTGAAGTAGACAGCGAGCTGGGAAAGGGCACGACCTTTACTCTGAATTTTCCGATTCCTACAAAATTGTAGGCTGAGTGTAGGCTTGCAGTAAGGTTGACGTGTTATCCTTTTCTGCACAGACAGAGATAATCCGTCTGAATCGAAGGAACCTGCAAAGTGAGGGATACACTATGGAACTATTAGAAGTCAAGCATCTCTGCAAGACCTACGGCAGCGGAGAAACTGCTGTCCATGCGCTGAAAGATGTTCGCTTTTCCGTGCCGAAAGGCGAATATGTGGCGGTCGTTGGCGAATCTGGCTCCGGCAAAAGCACCCTGCTCAACCTGATTGGTGGACTGGATACGCCGACTTCCGGCAAGGTGCTGATTGACGGCAAGGATGTTTTTGCCATGAAAGACCGGGAACTGACGATTTTCCGCCGCCGCAATATCGGTTTTATCTTTCAGGCATTCAACCTCATCCCGGAGCTGACCGTAGAACAGAACATCCTGTTCCCGGTGCTGCTGGACTACCAAAAGCCGGACAGGGCATATCTGGAAGAACTGCTGACCGTGCTGAATCTGAAAGACCGTCGGAAGCATCTGCCAAGCCAGCTTTCCGGTGGGCAGCAGCAACGGGTAGCCATTGGCCGCGCCCTGATGACCCGCCCTTCACTGATTTTGGCGGATGAGCCGACCGGCAATCTGGACACCCAGAACACCAGCGAGGTCATTGCCCTGCTAAAAGAAACATCCCGGAAATACGAGCAGACCATCCTGATGATCACCCACAACCGCAGCATTGCGCAGACGGCAGACCGGGTGCTGCAGGTATCGGACGGCTGCCTGACCGATTTTGGGAGGTGCCGGGAATGAGCAGCACAGAAATGAAAAGCTATCTGAGCCTGATCCCGATTTCTGCCAAGGTACGCAGACGGCAGAACCGCATGACGATTTTGTGCATCGTCCTTGCGGTGTTTCTGGTCACGGCGGTGTTCAGTATGGCAGATATGGCGATTCGGATGGAAACCTCAAACCAGCTGAACAAAAACGGAAACTGGCATATCATGGTAAAGGACATCTCCCCTGAAACAGCCGCAGAGCTTGCCGCACAGGAGGATGTTGCTGCATTTTCGGCGTATAGCGACATCAACGCTTCCCTTACGGAAAACTACTTTGCCGGAGATAAACGTGCCGCACTGGTAGGAGCAGATGACGCAATCCTTCAAATCTTTCCGGGAATGCAGTGTAGCACTGCCCCGGCGGATGGCGAAGTGCTCGTGACAGCAAACATCCGGGATTGGCTGGATGTTACGGTCGGTACAGCGATTCCGCTGACGCTCCCGGATGGACAGACCATTTCACTTACTGTCGCAGGTTTCAATGAGGATACCTCCGATGCGAACCAGTACGATGCTGTTGTGCTGGTGATGAACCGCAGTACATTTTCTCAGATCGCCGCACAGGTAGAAGAATCCTTTGAAACACAGTATTACATCCAGTTCAAGCCACGTACCAATTTGCGGCAGTCCATTGTGAACATCGAAAACAAGTACGGAATTTCAGAAGAAAAAATCTCTGAAAATACTTACCTGATGGCGTTTGAACGCAAGCAGCAACAACGGTTTATATTGTAGGCTTATATGCGGTAGCGGCTGTGTTGGCTGGCATGGTCGTCCTTGCCGGAATTTTTATGATCACAGGCAGCATCAACAGCAATGTAGCTCAGCGTACCAGCTATTATGGAATGCTGCGTTGTCTTGGGGCAGGAAAAAATCAGGTTCGGACGCTTGTCCGGCTGGAAGCTCTTTTCTGGTGTAAAACTGCTGTTCCAGCAGGGTGTGTGCTGGGAGTCGTTTCCACATGGGGATTGTGTGCCTTTCTGCGTGGATTTGTCGGCGATGAATTCAGCTCTTTGCCGGTGTTCGGAATAAGCCCGGTCGGCATTGTTTGCGGAATGGTATTGGGACTAGTCACGGTTTGGTTCGCGGCATCTTCTCCGGCACGGCGGGCGGCAAAAGCTTCTCCGATCACAGCAGCAACCGGGAATGCGGTGGAAAATGCAGCGGATTCTCCGTGTCATGCTCGGTTGTTTGGAAGTCGTACAGAGCTTTCTTTGGGCGTGAGCCATGCAACCTCGTCCAAAAAGAACTTGCTTCTGATGACAGGTTCCTTTGTGTTGAGCATTCTCCTGTTTTTGAGCTTTTCAGTTTTGCTTCGATGGGTTGGATTTGCGCTGAATCCGTTGCAGCCCTACGCACCGGATTTATCGGTGGCTGAAACATCCGGGCAAAATGTCCTTGACCCGGTGCTGGTGGAGCAGCTGGAAGCTCTGCCGGAAGTCAAACACGCATTCGGGCGGATGTATTGCCCGTTCCCGGCGGAATATCAGGGAAAACAGGGGTCCATCGACCTGATTTCATACGATACGATACAGTTTGGCTGGGCGAAAAAAGACCTGATCAGCGGAACCCTTCCGCAGGAGTCGGAGGATGGCACATACCCTGTGCTGACGGTATTCGACAAAAGCAACTCCCTGACCGTGGGGGATACCATTCAGCTGGAGGATGCAAAGCTCACAGTCGTGGGTGTATTGGACGACAGCCCGTTCAGCAGTACCGATTCCCCGACTGTTATCTGTACCGAAGAAACCTTCCATCAGCTGACCGGGCAGAACCGCTATGCGGTGATCGATATTCAACTAGAAGATACCACAGCAGACGCAGCCATTGCTCAAATACACACCCTGCTGAGAGACACGTTAAACAAGCAGGTTATTTTTTCCAACCGAATCGAAGGAAATCGGATGATACAAAGCACCTACTGGGCGTTCCATCTGGTGGTCTATGCGTTTCTCATCGTGATTGCAGGAATCACCATTCTGAACATCATCAACAGCATTTCCATGAGCGTGTCGGCACGAATGAAACAGTATGGCATCCTGCGTGCCATCGGGATGGATGATGCACAGCTGAAACGCATGATCTCTGCCGAAGCTGGCACCTATGCAGTGGCCGGTCTTGTGGTGGGCATTGCGCTGGGTCTTGTGCTGAACCGGATGCTGTATACCCGGCTCATCACCCATTATTTCGGTGCAGCATGGCAGGTGCCGTGGGGCTGTCTTGCTGTGATTGTCGTAGTCGTGCTGGCGGCTGTGGTGCTGGCAGTATATAACCCGGTCAGGCGAATCCTCATGCAGCCCATTACTGCAACCATCAGTGAATTATAAACCAGAACAACAGATGCCCACCAGCTTATGGCGAAAACCATAGGTCGGTGGGTATCTGATTTACGAAAAGAATTAAATGCTGTTCGCTGATTTTCACATTGCAAACCGTTGTAAAATTATTATACGAAACTACATTTTGAAAGAACCGTTCGCCGTTTAATGATGTGTAAAGTGGGGTGCCTGCCATGACCGCTGTGATCTATGCCCGCTATTCCAGTGACAACCAGCGCGAAGAATCCATCGAAGGTCAGACATTCCTCTTTATGAAAAGCAGCTCCGGGATGCCGAATCGGGTATCCAGAATATGCTCAATGCGATTCAGGCTGGAATCCTGACCAGTTCCACCAAGGAGCGGCTGGAGCGGCTGGAAGAAACCAAGCGTGAGCTTGAAGCCCGCATTGCAGAAGAGAAGCTGGCAAAGCCCAAGGTCACGGAGGAGTTCAGCTGGTCCTGGTTGCTCCGGTTTCGCAAGCTGGACATGAGCCTGAAAGACCAGCGGTAGGCACTGGTGGATACGTTCATCAATGCGATTTACCTGTATGATGATAAGGTTCTCATTACCTTTAACTATAAAGAAGGGACACAGACCGTGACTTTTGTAGAAGCGGCAGAAACCGCATCAAAGGGAAATGGTTCGGATTTGGATTGCTTTACTGCGCCAAGGGGCTGTTGCACATGTGACAGCCCCTCTTTTATTCGTAGAATCGAAAAATAAAAAGCATGTTTTTGTGAAAATAGAAGCATGTGCAACAGATTTCCTTGAAAATCAGAAATTTTCAATGGATCTGTGATGCACATGCTTTTTCCTATTGTTCGATTATATGTCTAATTCTTAGGGGCGATTCTGCACTTTCATCCAAAACGATGTGCAACAGCCCCTTTTTGTTTTGCATGGATTTTATTGAGCAGTAAAAGAGCGGATTCGAACAGCCCGTGCGCCCCGGTGGGGCGTTTCTAGGGCGCGGCTTGGCGAATTCCTTTGGGCACACAAAAAAGGCGCATTGCAATGTACTTTTGCAAGGTTCTTTTTGTTTAATGTTATTCTGGTTTTAGAATAATTTTAGCAGCATATCATCTGCGGCATCAGTGTATTGCCCTTTTGCCAGTTGATCATTTCTCAGTTGATTTACAGTGGTACGCATAAGGCGAATTTCTTCTGTGGAAAAAGTAGCTTTTTTATCGGCTGGGAGAGAATTGATTTTTAGTATCAGTCGCCCCGGTTTTTCTGTGCTATGCCCAAGCGCCCTTTGCTGGTAATAGTAAGGTGCGCGTGCTTTCAGCGTAATACTTTTGTTTGCTCTGGCTAATTTGATTTTCTTCATTATAGTCCAATCGCCTTTCCGAGTTTCTCTTGTGCTTTGCGTTTATTTTTGTCAAATGCGTGGGCGTAAATATCCAGCGTTGTACTTGCTTGTGCATGACCCAATAGACTAGCCACCGTGCGCACGTCCACGCCCTGCGCAATCAGCATGCTGGCCCTGTCAGTAGCGGTGACGCTGCCGCAGTCGTTGCGGTCTGCAAGGAGCACGGCACGGCGGCAGACAGCTACACAAACGCCGAAAATCACTTGCAGATCATCTGCATCCGCAGTGCAGTGCAGTCCGTTGCAGACGCTGTGCTGGCCGTCTGCAAGGAGCGCAAGCTGACCGACGCGAAACTCTACGCAAGTCACTGGGCGTGAAGGAGGTTCTTTCTATGAAGCAGTTTCTGGATGCTCTCACAGCGTTGTTGAAGGTGAAAACCATCGTCACGCTGGTTATTATCGTTGTGCTGGCCGTGCTGTCTCTCAACGGAAGCGTCGAGCCGGACAAGTTCCTCACCATCGCAACAATGGTCGTTGCGTTCTATTTTGGAACGCAGAATGAAAAAAAGTCGTAGTTCCCCCATAAAATCACCTTTTCGCCCCGGAAAGGATGATTTGCATGAATAGTTTTATCGGATGGATTGGCGGCAAGCGTGCCCTGCGCAATGAGATTCTGCAGCGTATGCCTTCGGGCATCGGACGCTATATTGAGGTGTTCGGCGGCGCAGGCTGGGTGCTGTTTGGGCGAGAGCCGAGCAGCAAGGTTATGGAAGTGTTCAACGACTATGACGCGGAACTTGTCAACATCTACCGCTGCATACGCAAAGAGGACAGGCAGAAGACTGTCGTGCAGACACCGCATCCTGTTGAAGTTATTGAGAAGAGTCTGGCAACATCCTCGCTTATTGCCTGCATTATGAATATGAAGTATGTAAACGCCATCCCGCTCTACCGTATAGAGCAGGAGTTTGCGCGCAACGACCTTGTCATCTCCCGCGCCAACATGGCGAACTGGATGATCTATTCCACGGAGCATTATTTCAGCCTCATGTATGACCTGCTTAAAAGTATATTGTGCAAACAGCACATGGTGCAGGCAGACGAGACTACCTGTAATGTGGTACGGGATGACCGCCCGGCCGGCACAAAGTCCTATATGCATGTGTACAGAACGAATGCGTTTCAAAAGGGCCGGCAAATCGTTCTGTACAAATACAGCCCGGGGCGTGGGCACAAGGTAGCCGCTGAGTTTCTGGAGGACTTTCACGGATATCTGGAAACGGATGCTTTCAGTGGCTACAAGGCTCTTGAAAAGGAGCAGACGCAAATTACAGCAGCTTTTTGCTGGGCCCATGCTCGCAGAGACTTTTCCGATGCCTTAAAAGCAGTCGGTGCCAAGAGCGGAGTTGCAATACCGCAGGAAGGTTCCGTTGCCGCTCAGGCACTAGCCAAAATAGCAGAGATCTACTATCTTGAAGGCTTACTGAAAGATCGCTCACCAGAAGAACGTCTGCGCCGCCGCCAAAAGGAGATTGCTCCTTTGGTAGAGGCTTATTTCGCATGGGTAAAAGAGCAGAACCCTTTGCAGATTGGCAGCAAGAAAACCTGCGATGGATTGGCTTACAGCCTGAACCAAGAAAAGCAGCTGAAAATGTTCTTGTGTGACGGAGAAATCCCTATTGACAACTCTGCAAGCGAGCGTGCTATCCGCCCCTTTACAGTCGGGCGCAAAAACTGGATGATGCTCAACACCCCCAGAGGAGCACAATCCAGTGCGATTCTCTACAGCATTGCAGAAACAGCCAAGGCCAACAATTTGAAGCCGTATGAGTATTTCCGTTTTTTACTGGACGAGATTGCAGAGCATCTTTATGGCCGGGAGCATGATCCGAATGACCGTGCGTTCTTAAATGATCTGCTGCCGTGGTCGGACGAGCTGCCTGACGTTTGCAAAAAGAAAATTTGAAGTTTGCTGGAGCCGGGTTTGGCTCCAGCTCTATTTTTGCTCGATGGCTGTGGTTGAGCGGTTACTGTTGTTTTGTGTGACCCTCTTGAATACACTTTCCTAGGAGAAAAAAGAGTCCGGAGAACCTTACCGATTTGGTAAGATCCCCCGGGCTCATTATATATTTTCTCTGTTTTATCCGGGCGTAAGGGTACGGCTTCTTGCCTTCATTGTAGCATTTGCGGCGTTACTCTTCCCTCAACAAGGTCAGTGTAACACCACGCTTTGCCAACTCACGGTGAATGTACGGATAGTCCGGTTCAACGTACAAGCACTCTTGTACTTGTACGGGAAGAGCATCCGATTCGAATCGGCATTGGTAATGTCGTCATCAACAGGCCACTGTATGGCATGCTTGTCCATTTCAGCTAAAACCTCGCGGACGGTGTGCCGCGAACAATGAGCGGTTGTCTCAATCGTCCGTTGGCTGTAACCGAGATTGTTAAGCCTCAAAATCTCCAAATAGTCTATCATTTTGGAGTCCTCCATAAGAAATTCAGTCACAGAATCAACTATGTCACATTCATTACAGTGGATGTTGGGGCTTTAGTGCGTGAAAGTGGGGCTATTTTCCCGACACGGTGGGGCTAAAACTTTGTGCGCATGGGGCTTTCGGAGCGATTTATGCATTTCGCACAGCAAAGCTGTTTTTCAAGCACGGCAAATAGCATTTACATATTCCCGTTACTAGCGAAATAAAAGAATGCACGGCCAATGCTGCGAACCATTCACACAGACGGTTTCTTTTTGGGATAGGTTTCGTTTGCATGGTCAAATTGGGAGGGGTTCGCTTCAAAAGCCTTTACCATTACAACACTGTGACCGAAATGCTTATTGGTTTGACAAATAAATATGAATAATTACACCCTTTTCCCAAGCAGAAATCGTACCTAACAGAACTGATGTTTCCAGCCATGACAAGGTTGTGCTATTTGTTCTGATTTTTGGGTGGGTTTTTTCGATATAACCCTTGTCATTTGCAATACCCACATTCTCGATAAATACTAGGCATGATTTTCCAGAACTATCTGTTCCCTCTAGCATATACCGTGCGGAAAGCTCGAGCTTTCCGTCATCGTGCATTTGTTGCGTATCGACGCCCCCAGGGAGAATCTTGCCATAAAATCCAGAACCCTCTCCTTCGCCGTCAAATAGAATCATTCGTGCCAGACCGCGTTGCCCATGTACCTCGTATGTTTCTTTGATTCTAACGTGTACAGTCAATACTTCTCGCATGGCTATCAGCCTTTCAACATAATATAACCGTTTTCTTTTACTTCATAACCCATAGTGGTAAAATCCACAGACAGTTCGGCGGTAGTATTACCCTGCCAGATAAAATGCATATTGTTTTTATTGGAAATTACAGAAATTTTCGCATTGCTCGTAAAGGCTCGACTGGATTTTCTGAACCGGAGGAGTTCTATCTGTTTCTTGACCACATCTTGGGTGAGGGCACTATGAATTTGTTCAACGGTCAAGTTGGTTCGGTTAATCTCTTTATGGCCCCCCTCACCTGCTTTTGCAACCGCTTCGTGATCATTTTTCCCCGCGAACAAATCGAGATACCACACCTGCGGTTTACCGGGCATGAATAGTTGAATTGCTCGTGCGACAAGCATCTTTCGGTCATCTTCGCCAAGAGCACTGTAATAAGTGGCATTCACCTGATAGTATACATTTTTTTGGCCGTGCAAATTCTTCACAAATCCGCCACGTGCTACGATTAAGTCGATTAACCCCGCAATGCGTTCTTCAGGGAGAAGTCCACGCAAATCAAGCAGCGGAATGCCGTCGTGACAACCAAGCATATTGACAGTGACAATGTGTTTTTCAATCAGTTCATTGGCCCAGCCTGCAAAGTGTAGTACCGTCTTTTTTGCTCAATTGCATCAATCAATAACCCAGGAAGGAAGAAATCATAGGTTAGATAACCATAGTTTGCAACCTTTTCGTAGGTTCTTTCTTCATAGCTTGCATGGATTTCCGGCAGAAGTGTCAGTCCATATGGCGCTGCTAACTCTCTGACATGTTCCAAAGTATTCCAGGTTTCTGGCTCGTTCATAAAATTGTGGCTGCCGGGTGCCTTAGGAGCATATGCGAAAGCATCTAAGCGAATGATAGCAGCGCCGTATCCTGCGAGTTTTTGAAGTGTATTTTTATAGAAGTCCCAAACAAGGGGCGATTTTAGGTTCAAGTCCATCTGACCGAGATACTTACAGCGAGAATCCAAATAATCGCAAATCTCATTGTGCATATTAGCCCAGCGGCCGAGATTCATGTCCGCTGGATTTACATTTTCCTTTAACTGCTTGTTGACCAAATCCGCAAGTTCTTCTGCTGATGCGTATTGCATACCAAACTGCTTGAGTAAATCTTGAGCATCAATTGGATCATAAAAGACCTTCTGATAGAAAGTATTCCAATAGGGTATTTTGCTCCCATCAGGCATACGAACCATCAAAATGGGGAGTCCGGGTTTTCGGAAGAACATCTTGTCCAGGTATTTCTTCTCTGGCTGAATGTATCCATCTGTGGTCATTTTGCCACAACCGGTCCAGAATTCATTCCAATTGATAAAGAAGTCTTTGTACTTTGATTTTTGCCCATTCTCCAGCAAATCCTGGAATTGCGGAGAAAGAACCGAAGCATGGTTTAAAATAAAGTCGAGTTTCAAATCTAATCCGAGGGCTTTGATTTTTTCCAAATCCTCTTCTGATGCGAAGAGTTCATTGATATTGTAATCAATTACTGAGAAGCCCCTGTCAAGATCCGTGTTGTAGATACTGGGCAAGATATATATGCTGCCAAAAGAATCTTTCAAATCGTCTGATGCCAGAAATTGAGTGACATCTTTCAATGTCCCGCCCATACTATCCGGATAGAGATTCAGCATGGGAGTGAGTGAATTTTCTTTATTCATCACCTATCACCTATCATTTCTTTATATTCTGCCGCATTCAGAATTTGGCCATTCATCATTTGAATTATGTCTGCGTTTTTTGCATTTTCATTGAGCATGATCTGTTCAAGCTCAAGAACCAGTGCAATCAAGGGCGTGTCTGTATTTGCATTCCGTGCCCGTTTCTTACGACGTTCAAAAGTTTCCTCCGGTGTACTATAAAGGAACACGCTGATGTCAACACCTTTAAGGTTAGGGTTTCCTGCATGTGTCCACTCAATCAGTAGAACACGCTTGTCGGAAAAATCTCCCGCTTCGTAATGGAAATCGGCTTCTTCCTCTCCAAGCTTTCGAAGCAAGATTTCGTTTTCCCCTTCACGGAATGCATTGATAAGTTTCTGCATTGCAGGATAATCCTGTTCGGCTTGTGAACCAAGATATTCGGAGAGTGCCTTGCGACCATAACCCAGATATGCTTTATGCCAAGGGTATGTTGCATCATACTTTGGATCGGCATCTACCATCTTGGTCTGCAATACATGCAGTTCACGCCATGCCTTATCGGAATAAACGCCCTCACGCAGCATCCCTTGTATTCCCGCTTGGCGCAGAATTCTTAAACGCTCTGCGTCATTCAAAACAGGGATACGGAATGGATACTCATCTCCGCCAATTAATGCACAGCCTATTCCCTGCGCTTCCAGATATTTATGAATCAATCTTGCAGTGGTAGATTTTCCGACACCGGAGCCGCCACTCACTGCTACTACAGCTCTAGGTAATGAACATAATCGCAGTTTATCCAAAAGCTCTGCGAAAAGAACCTCCGCTTTACATTCTATTGCGTCATGTGAAGCGTGATTCTGAAGCCATGCTTTACCCGTTCCACAATTCTGCCATTTAGATGGATGGATGGTCATATTTCTTAATCCTCTTTCGTTTCGACATTGAGATTTTTTCGGTATTCGTTGGGTGTTGTTCCAGTATATTTCTTGAATAGGGTCGAAAAATAGGCGAAACTATCAAATCCAACTTCCATCGCAATCTCACCAATTCGGATATTCGGATGCGAGAGGAGTTCCTGGGCTTTCTGAATCCGATACTCCGAAACGGCATCCTTCAAATTTTTTCCGGTTTCTCTTTTATAAATTTTTCCAAGGTATTCGGGATTTACATAAAATTCTTCAGCAATGCTGTTTCTGTCAATGTTTTCGGCATAGTGTTCTTTGATGTACCGATGTACCTTTTGAGAAATAGTTTCCTGCCTTGCAGTCAGTTCTAACTTGGAAAAGGCCGTTGACAACAAGTAGTTTGCCCAGCGAATAAAATCCATCATTGATTGTACGGACTTTTCTGATAACTCTTGTGCGACTTCATTATTAAATAAGTCCGGTGCCTTACAATCCGCCTTTGCTAATTCAACATAAACGATTTGCAGCAGTGTTTGCCTTGCAGATTGCAGTGATTCAATACTAAGCTGCTTAGTTTTCATGCCTTCTTCGAGGTGATCCTTAATATATTGAAGGATCGCGCGTTTATCTCTTTTGAATACACTTTCTTCCAGTTTTTTTGTATCCAAAGTAAAACTGCCGTTGATTGTTTCTGCCTGCGCATCGCTGAGGTGAAAGCATGTCCCGTAATCTGCCACATTATGTACTAGCGCTTGGATTGCTTCTTGATGCATGCTATAAAGATTTTCAACACGGCAAGGATTGCAAATACATACGGTCAGAATGCTGTTCATGATACTTTCTGTCTGTTTCATCAGAAGAGTGCACCGTTCTTGCAGCTTCTCTTGCCCTTCGGAACAGATTGCTGTTACCAATATTTCTGTGTGTCGGTCATTACACAAAATACTGTCATTTTCAGGACGCCCGCACAACAACTCAGAAAAGACATTTTTGACTGCAAACAACAATAGATCCCGACCGAAACGAGCCTCATCTTTAGCGAGATTCGTCAATCGCCCAACGATTAACGTGTAATCTGCTTGTGGATCAAGTGCCAACTGTCTTTTTGCAATTTCCTGTGCTGCCTGTTGCGGCTTCTCTTCAAATCTTCCTTCCAGTACACTATTCCAAAAAGATAGTTGCACTTCATCATAGTTGTCCTTTACCCAAACACCGAGCTCTCCGTTTTTCTTCAGCGCCTGTTGTTCTTTTATTCGTATAATGATCCTACGCAATGCCACTTCCATAACATCAACATCAAAGGGCTTTAAGAGATATTCTGCTGCTCGGTTATGTAGCGCTTCAGAGGCATAGCTGAAATCTTCATGACAGGTAAGAAGCAGGAATTCACCGTCCATTTTTTGTTCACGAAACCAGCGCAACAGATCCAGACCGCTTCCCATCGGCATTTCTACATCACTTATGACAAGATTGATCGGCTCATTCAGTAGGATTCTCTTCGCCTGCTCAATGTTGTAGGCCTTGCTAACATTTTCTACGCCGAGTTGTTTCCAGTTGACGGCATTGCGTACAACCTCTACTGTTGCCATGTCATCGTCGACAATTAGAGCATTTATCATACGACGTCTCCTTCGCTGGTTTTCTTTCCTGTTTCGTTGATTGCTTCTTTGGGAAGATAAAAGATGGTTCTGGTTCCATGAGGTTCAGCATTCTTTAGTTCCATAAGATCATTTCTATTATACATGATTCGAAGCATTTCCCAAAGGCTCCACAATCCAAGATGTGTCCCATCCTCGGACGGTTTTGGCTTTTCACCAGCTTGAAACAGCTTCAGAATCTCCTCGGGGTATCCCTCGCCATCGTCTTCAATAGAAATACAGAGCATTTCTTGTCCCTTATACTCAGTCTTATTCACTTGTACGAGGATTGTTATCAAATTATCAACAGAGACTGCATGTTTGTAAATGTTTTCTACGACTGTGTGAATAAGCATCTGAGGGATGGGCCAGTTTTCATCCTCCTTGTTATATTCGCCATAATAAAAAACACTGCCGGGATACCGGAGTTCCTGCATTTCGTAATAGTATTGAACGTTTTGCATTTCCTCTGACAACGGAACTGTATGCATGCCGGATTTGAACATATATCGAATATTTTTGGACAGTACTTCTACATACCTTTTGATGCTGTCATTTTGACCCTGCATACTCAAACTCGAAATCGTTGTCATCGCATTGAGGAAAAAATGCGGACGAAGCTGTAGCCGAATGCATCGCAATTCTGAATCCTGCATTTCCATATGGTGTTTGTAAGCAGATAGTCTAAGGTCTACATTTTCTCGCATCATACGGTTAAAGGTGTCTCTAAGCACTAGAAATTCCTGACTACCGTAGCTCGTTTGAATCTGAAATCCTTCCGTTACACCATTCATGTCGTGCAGCTTTTCGGTCATGTCCTTCATCGGTTTAATAATCTGTCTCCGAGTATAAAAGATAATAGCCGCACTGCATCCTAAGGCAACGATGGCAATCAGTATAACTGATAAAACGCTGGTTTGAGTCGTGTATGTGATTCCGTATTCATTTAGATAACTTGTTACATACAGAGAACTGTCTCCAATTTCAAGTTGGTTTACTTTCCAGTTTCTTCCAAGCGCCTGCATAGTTTGACCCAATGGGATGTTTTTCAATTCACTGCCAATGGTTTTCCAAACATAGCCATTACTGTCTGTTAATGCCAGACACAAATTCGATATGGCAGGCTCCGTATTACTCGAGAAGAAATTCCGAACGGAAATGTATGCTGCTACTATATGCCCATTGCGCATATAGGCACGGTATAAAAATGGTTCTCCAGCGATTTCTTGAATTGTCCAACTGTTTTTTTCGTGTGCCGCTTCCTAATAACTTCCAAGTGAAAGATTCTACTGCTTTTCTCGTCTCGTACGGCAATGCCCATTTTGATGAATCACCATTTGTACTCTCCATATATCCGCCGTAACTGTTTTCTGCAACGATCAGTAAATCAACTGCGTTATCCTGAAGAAGAGCGGCGTGCATGGCTGTATATATAGACTTCTTGGCGTAGTACCGATCACTTTCCTTGTCACTACGTATCATTTCCAGTGCGGTTTCCTCACTTAGAGTAAGGTTCTTAAGGATATTGTTTGCTCGTTCGATACGATTTTCCAGATTGACTCTATAAATTGCAAGAACATTGTCCGCAGCAGTTTCCATTTCGGTTACAGCGCTATTTCGCATATGGACTATAAGTGCCACAAAAAGTGCCGTGAGAAGCACAAACTGCATAAAAAGCATGATGGAAAGGTTTCGGATAAATGACCTCTTTTTCATTGGCGTCAGCCTCCGTTCGTTCTGTCTCTATCCTACTTGCTTTCCATCATGAAATCAAGAGCAATTAATTCTATTACAGTTCTTTTTCGAGCACCTGTATGAACGCGACAAGCTCCTTTGCCATTTTTTGCTGCGTCAGTTCACTCGGATGTCCACAGGCTCCGATAGGATCCATGGGACTCATACGGCAGTATTTAAAGGTGTATACATTGTTATCCCCAGTCTCTGCACGGTATGTATCTACTGCACGATTCATTGCATCATAAAAGTAGTAATCCATGCTGCCCAGAGCACAGATGATTTTCGTTTTGTCGCCATTGCATTTGCGGACAGTCTTCAAAAAGTGAACATAATCCTTCTCATACTGCTCCTCAATTTTCTTGGGCACGGCTGAAAAAGAAGCTGCCGTTGCATCGTTGGTGCCTAGGTTGATGACCACATAATCAACAGGGTGTTCCTTGAAATTCCAGTGATCGGCATCCAGTTCTAGGGCTTGCTGTGCCGGCCGGTCTGTGTACTCGTACAGCATATTCATGGCGACAGGCATAGGAATCTCTTTGCGAGGAGCGAGGCAGATGCCGGAGATACATATCATTTGCCAATCCATTCCAAGGTAGCGTGCTGCTGTAGGACCATGTGCCATCCAAACATTTTCTTCCTGAGGGTAATAAAACCGGTCTTTCTCAGATGTGCCGAGACCGAATCCGCAGGTGATTGAGTCTCCAACAAATTCAATACGCTTTTTGATGGGCTCAACTACGGGCATCAGAATTTCTCCGTCCACATCAAAACCGTGTAGTGACAAACCTGTTTTGATATTTTCCGTCAGTTTTACGACACGGACAGTATGCTCTTGCTCGTCTGTACCGGAATAGATAAGATACTTTGTTGATTTGTTCGTGAGTTCGAAAGTACGGCAAGGTTGATCATTGTCATCCACGAAAACAGAAATCCACGGCCAGACAGTTCGATGCGGTGTATTTGGGTCACCAGGAATCCCATCATATTCTTCACTGCTTTGAGCAGAAAACTCGGCAAGCAATGCACTGCCTCTGAAGCGGACCGTAAAGTCGGAGCTGCTCCAGTTGAAATACAAATTATCTTCGTGTTCCCAAGTGCGTCCCTGCACGGTCACTATATCACGCAAATCGTTCCATGCAAAATGCTTCATAAATGCTTCCTCTCAATATACCGGTAAATGTCTTTTGTAGGAAGATAGTGAACAGGAACCTTATGGTCAACTAAATCACCGATCCAGTCTTGTGCATACCTCATTCCCAATTCTTCCATGTTGAAGTGCCCAATGTTGAATACAGCTTTTTTTCTGCCTAACGCCAAAGCATCTCGCACATAAGAGAGAACTGTCCATTCAATGACCTCTCCGGGAATAATTGCATCCAAACCTTGCTCCATTGCGTTGATCAAATCTGTTCCGTATTCTCTGGTTTCGCTCTGCGTGCCAAAGCCCGGAAAAAGATGCCCGACAATGGCAACTTTGCGGATTTTATCCTCCGAATTTCCAACGATGCGTAAGCCATTCATAGAAAGCTTATCTTCAAGATATTGTCCAAGTTCTTTAACGGTTGTCTCCGGAAGTTCAAAAAGGTATCCCATAGGGACTTTTATGGAACTTTTTTCTGAAGGAATATAATAGTTTTCCCAACCAAGGTACTTGATAACACCTGTAAATATTGAATCCGGATTATGGGCATGCATATGGTCATGGTCACGCCAAACTGTAATGCCATACTTATCCAAAAGCGCCTTTTTCTCTTCGTAGACGCTGTTCTTGCCGCCAGCTCTCCAGTCAGGGTAGTCTTCTGTTGAATAGAAGATCGGCTCATGGACGACCAGCAAATTGCAACCAAGCTCACCCGTTCGACGAATCACATCTACGGTAGGGACGAGAGCTGTGGCGATGCCGTTACATTCGGCATTAGGATCGCCAAATTTATAACCATCACAGCCGGCATAGTTTCCCGGAAATTGAGGATGATATTTCAATATCTTATTGATTACATCACTGTTTTTCATGTTTTCCTCCCAGGTTATGCAGATCAAGCCAACCAGTACAAAGTTTGCCCCACTCTGCAATATGGGGAACATTGGCATTCAAATCGTTTTCACCATCGGCTAGTCCTAATCCATGAACGCCGCCTTCAAAAATGTGAAGTTCATATGGAACGCCCGCGTCTTGCAGTGCTTTTGCAAGGCAGAGACCGTGCCGCCCATCATCGCTCAATGTCTGCCAGATGAAGAATGGCGGAGAATCCGGACGGACATTTTTCTCTGTCGCCAGATAGAATTTATCCTTTGGTGTATCGCCAAAAAGACTGTGCTCCGGCTGCTCCATCATAAACGGTTGAGGAAAAGAAACCTCCGACATTGCACCATAACCAATCACGCATGCATCAGGACGTGAAGACATTTGTTGTACCAAGTCCGGAGCTGTCTGGCTGCCGTTATCAAAATGAGTGGCGCAGTTTCCGCAAATCATCCCTCCGGCAGAGAACCCCATTACTACGATTTTTTCACCGATGCCAAATTCTTCTTTTCTGGCACGCAGTAAACGGATGGCGCGCTGCATATCTGCCATGGAAGCGTAACGGTCATAAGGGAGAAGCCGATAAGACAGGATCGCAGTGTTGTAGCCTGCTTGATGGAAATACCACGCTACATTTGGCCCTTCACATCCTGTACGCCATGAAAAACCGCCGCCATGGGCAATCAGAATTGTTGGAGAACCTGAGTTACCTGGTACAAATACCAGGTACGGCTCACCTTGTAAGTGAGTATCTTCTCGCCAACCAGGGGTTTTCTCCCAGAGAGGAGTTTTGACAAAGCCCTGCATTCCGTCGTTCCAGAGTTTAAGATTCCCTTCTACATCCAGTGTTCCATCGGGCAGACGATGTTTGGAAATGTTCCGAATGAAGGCGTGCGTTTCTACCCTGTTCTTGAGAAGCGGAATGTTGTCATCATACTTTTTCATTTGATACCCTCCCCCAGAAGCCACCGTACAGCAGGTTCAATGTTTGCATTCCAGAACACAAAATCATGGACACCCGTGCTTTCGTGGTATTCGAAGTCAATCTTTTCTTCTTCAAGGAAATGCCGGAATAACTGATTCTCCTTATACAGGAAATCTTCTGTCCCGATTGCCATATACAATCCGGGAATGCGATGATTTTCTTCTTTGAGCTTTTTTATCTGCATTTCAGGATTGTTGTCACTTTCGAGAACGAATGCCGGATCACCGAACACTGATTTATAATAATCATAATTGGCCACCATATCCTTGAATCCTGGGGCCATCTTCTCGACATTATGAACAATCAATGCTCCGGAGAGCGAAAAAGCTTTTTCAAAGGTATCCGGAAATTGTAGAGCTGTATGGATTGCACCGAAACCGCCCATAGATAAACCGCCGACAAATGTATCTTCTTTGCGTGAAGAGAGATGGAATGTATTACGCACATAGTCGATTAATTCCTGACCGACGAAGGTTGCATACTTGTGGCCAGTAACTTCAGAGTCCAAATAGAAGCTATTCTCTCCTGAGGGCAGAATGACTGCCAAATTGTATTTGGAAGAAATCTCAGAAGCGTTTGAATACAGTGCCCAATCCAAATTGCCGCCATTATAGCCGTGCAATAAGACAAGAATCTTTGTCGGTCGTTCATAGTACGTATTGCCCATTTTCATCTCGGGGGGAACATCATTGGGAACAAAGAGTTTGAAATTTACAGGTCGGAACAATGACTTGGAGTAAAAGTCAACAGAAAAGAGAGCCATTATTATGCCTCCAATACCTAATGAACCCTATTTAGGGTATACACAATCATAGCATCATCAACACAGCGAATCATACCAGGCAGTGATGGAATATAATTATACCGTTCCCATTTGTCAGGGGCTTTTAAGATTTCCTCCGTACAATGCTGCATTGCTGAAACGTACTTATTACTTAACATAAGTCGTCCATGGCTGGGGCAAAGCCATTTCACTTTATTGAGTTGTTTCATGTGTTGTACGAGTGCCGTGTGGAATGCCTCAACAGTTAACAGTTCCGCGTGGTCCACCGCAGGAAAGCCGTCTATCACAAGCGTAGGCGTTGATAGGATCGCGTCTCCAGAAAACAGAATTCCGGTTTTACTATCAATAACCATACAGTTACCGGCACTATGGCCGGGCATATGCACTATGGTTTCAATTCTGCCACCGAGATGAAAGGTCATCCCGTCGTGTACAGCTCTGACAAACTTGTCGCTGAGAGGAATAACGGCATCTTGGCTGAACGCTAATGTTGTCGGGAGCATTCGACCTGCTTCGCAGCTTAATGATTCCTTCCAATAGGGAATATCGAATTCGTGCATATAGACATTCTCAAATTGGCTGTTTCCGCCCGTGTGATCGCCATGCCAATGCGTATTAAATACAGATACCGGCTTGTCTGTAAGCTGCTCTATTACGCTCTTTAGATTGTCAATCCCGTATCCAGTATCTAACAGCAATGCACCGCATTCGCCGCAAATCAAATGCATCCAGACTGACCCTCCCGAATTGCCATCATCAAAGTACAGATGGATAATGTTCGGGTCCAATCGGTTGCAAAATGCCTTGATGAAGGGATTTGATGAAAATTTGATTGCATCTTGTTTGCGGATTTCAGCGGCAAAATCATCTTGTTGTTGCATTAATTCTTTCCAACGCATACGGATCAGCCCTTAACTGCGCCGACAACTACGCCACGAACCAGATATTTCTGGATGAAAGGATAAACCAGCAGGATGGGAAGAATGCCGATGACAGCCATTGCCATACGGATTGCCGTACCAGGAAGATCAACACTACCCGTTCCCAGCAGTGCCGCAGTAGAATTGCTGCGCAGCGCCTGAATGTTGTTCATGATCTTCATCAGCAGCATCTGAATGCTATAAAGCTTTTCATTGCTGACATAGTACAAACCGTTTGTCCAGTCATTCCAATAGCAAAGGCCGGTGAAAAGGCTGATGGTTGCAACGGTAGGAACAGCCAGAGGAAGCATGATTTTTCGGAAGATGGTCATTTCAGTTGCTCCATCAATTTCTGCTGCCTCAATCAACGAATCGGGAATGTTATTGGCGTAGTAGTTCTTTACCAGAATTACATTAAATGCTGTAACGAGGTAGTTGGGAATCAACAAGGCAAAGATAGTATCTTTGATATGGAAAATTTTGGTCCACATAATGTAAGACGGAACAATGCCACCATTGAACAACATGGTAAAGAAAACGAAAAACGAGAGAGCATTGTGATATTTGAAGCTTTTACGAGACATTGGATATGCAAGCATCGTGGTAAGGATAACACTTGCTGCAGTACCTACCACAGTTACAAAAACAGATATGCCATAGGAGCGAAGAATAACAGCTCCCTGCTTGATCATATAGTAATATGCGTCAAGGCTCCACTCTTGAGGCCAGAAAGAATAGCCATTACGAATCAAAGCAGACTCTTTAGTAAATGACGAAATGACGATCAGCGCCAGTGGCAGTAACGTAATAATCACTAACACAGTGAGAATGATTGTTGCCGCTGTATTAAAGCGTTTACTCTTTAACATTTTCTCTGACCTCCTTAGAACAATGCATTATCAGCATCAAGTTTGCGGACAATCTGGTTTGCAATCAAAACGAGTACAAAACCAACAATGGACTGATACAGTCCTGCAGCAGCAGACATACCAACATTATTAAGTTCCATAAGGCCACGATATACATAGGTATCAATTGTCTGTGTGGTTGCGAAGATAGCACCGGAATTCTGCGGTACCTGATAGAACAGACCAAAGTCGGAATAGAAAATACGTCCTACAGACATAAGAGTCAGTGTAATAATCGTGGGCTTCAACAAAGGCAATGTGATGCTGCGGATCTGACGGAGTTTACTAGCTCCATCAATTGCAGCCGCCTCAAACAAGGACTTGTCAATACCGGAAATTGCCGCCATGAAAATGATCGACTGGTAACCAACATTTTTCCAAAGGTTGACTATTACCAGAATGATAGGCCAAGCACCAGGCGTTGAGTACCACGCAACCGGATCAAGCCCAAGCCAACGAAGGAACGTGTTATTGATAAAGCCGGTATCTGCATTCAAAAATGCATATGCGATGAAACCAATGACGACCCAGGAAAGCAGGTTGGGTAAAAGCATGACCGCCTGATAGAACTTGACACGCTTCTTTTCTCCTAGTTCACACATCAGGATGGCAACGAGAATTGCTGCAACGGTGCCAATGATAATGAACGCCGTGTTGTATAGCAATGTGTTGCGAGTCATAATCCATGCGTCTTTGGTTTTGAAAAGAAATTCGAAATTGTCAAAACCACACCAGTCACTCTTAAAGGGACCCTTCATCAGGCTATAGTTTTTGAATGCCAGGAAAATCCCAAGCATAGGGGCATAGTTATTGATCAGAAGATATAGGATGCCGGGCAATGCGATCAGGAAAAGTGATAGGTTCGTTGCTGCCGTTCTGCTCCTTTTTTTTCATGAATAACGTACTCCTTTTCGCCGGTAGTTAAAAAAGAACCGGAAAGCCAATTTGCATTTTCGCTGCTTGGCTTTCCGGTTAATTTAACCGAAATCAGTGATAATTATTGTGCAGCTTTCCAAGCGTCAAGCTGTTCCTGTTTTGCGTTCAGAATATCCTGATAACCTGCATCCTGCAGAGCTTGATCAAACTTTGCCAGTTCGGTATTGGGGTCAACGCTACCGCACAGCAGACCAGGCAGATACTGACTGATTGCATTTTTAACAGCGGTGTACTGCGTGTTCAATTTACTGGAATCAAAGGTGAAGCCCATGGCAGGAGAAGTCTTGGCCTCTTCGTTCTGCTTCTGCTCCCACTCCAAGGAAGCAGGATCCGTACCGGCAGTGGGATACATAATAAAGAAGTCGCCAAGCGTACCGCAGCTCAACTGTGCAGTGTAAGGAACCGTGGTTGAATCCTCACCTTCAGGGTAACTGACAGTACCATCATCATTCATGATATAGTCGCGGTCTTCAATGCCGTAAATCAGAAGATTGACGATATCCTTGTCCGTATAGGTCAGGTTTAGGAATTTCAGGGCAGCTTCAGGCACATCCGTGGTAGAGGCAATCATCCAAGAAACTGCATTGATGTCGCCGGTGCCGAGATAAGCATCACCAATCATCTTTGCGCCCAACTCAAAACCGCCGCACTGTGCTTGCAGAGATGCTGCAGTGTCAGCTTCAGGATAGCTATAAGCGGCAATGTAGCCAAAGTAGTTGCCAGAAGACATGCACTCGGCAGCAGTGCTGGTCGTAGTGGCTGCATCCTTCATGATCAGGCCCTCATTATACCAAGTGCGGGCGAGATCACAACGGCTTTTGAAAGTGTCCGTTGTGTAAAGGTTCTGAACTGTCATGTTGCCATCCATCAGGACACCAACAGGCTTATAGTAGTCATCGGACAGCCAATCAATATCCCCCATAGTCATCTCGAGGCCACTTACACCATTTTGAACAGGCGCAAGCGGAATCATGTCAGATTTAGCTTCCTTGACTTGTTCCAGGATAGGCGTTACATCCTCCACGGAATTTACGGTAGACATATCCATGCCAAGTTCATCTGCAATATCTTTGCGATAGATGAACATTGGAGTAAGAGCAAACGGTTTATATGTGGGAATGCCATACAGTTTTCCGTTTACCTTGCAGGCATCCAAGAACTTGTCCCCAAGAAGAGCTTTGGTCTCAGGTGCGCAGCTGTCAATCAGATCGCTGATGTCATAGCACATATCGGTAGAGACGCAGTTGCCAAAGTTGCCAAGAGACTGGTAAACATCAATCTTTTCACCGCCCTGCAAGGAAAGGCTAACTTTATTTACATAGTCTGCAATAGAGATGGGCTTCAGTGTAATCTCCGCACCAATCTTCTCGCGAGTGATCTTGTTGATTTCTTCCTCAACTACGTCCAAATCCTCTTCAGTAGGAATGTTATTGAATGTCGCGTAAGCATAGGTGACCTGATCATAGCTGCCATTCCCGGTTGCAGAAGCCGAATCTCCTGATGCCGCGCCACTTGCAGTGGAGGAAGCAGATCCGCCACAAGCTGCCATGCTTACTGCCATAGCAGAAGCCATTGCTAAAGCTATTGCCTTTGATGCTTTTTTCATTTTCTTTCTCCTTCTCCGTTTCCGGATTTATTGATTTTAGTATAGCAGGCGGTTTTGAATCTTGCTTTCAATTTCGAGACTGATTTTTTAAATTTCAAGTAAAGTTGGAAAAACATTGTAAAAAATGAAGGCATTTCATCCTCGCAAGCCCAAACTATCTGATATGTGTTTCTGGATTTAGTCGTAGGGATGGACAAGAGACCTTAAATTGTCAGAATGTATAGAACAAGTTCTTCGCGGGTGGACAAATCAGATGTGGCACCGCTGATAACAGTCCATGTAGCTGCAGCAGCATAGTTGCCAGTGATAGTATCACAAAATGATTATGTAAGTTATCCGTGTTCATGTGGGTGGCGACCAGCACTTGAAACCTCTTGCCCCAGACCCTGCGTGCCAGCGCCACGCCGATCTCGTGGAACTGCTCCGGGGTGACCTCGCTCTCGCGGAAGCTTTGGTAGGCGTGGAGCGCCACCACGCCGTCTGTTTTACCAAAGCGTTCCTGTACAGCCCGCATATCTTCCCACGCATGATCTACCCTGCAATGGATGCTGGTGACGAGCTGGGCGCTTTCGTTCAGCTTGGTCTTGGCATCGTTCTCCGCATAGTGTAGAGTTTGGGCAAGGGCATCGTATTCGGTTTTGTCCGGGTTGGCCGCATAGTCAAGGACGCGCTGTAAACTGTCCTTGATTGCCCAAATCTTAGTTACCGCCAATGAGCAGATCCCTCAAGCGGTCAGTCTGGGCGTTGATGGCTGCGCCATCCCGCACAGAACAGCTTTCTGCCATTTCATCAATCTTATCCAACACATCAAACACCTCCTTGGGCGGGTGTCCGCCCGGTTCATATCCCAGCGCCCGCTGGCGTAAGTATTCCGAGAGAGACAGCCCGCACCGTTTAGCCATCAGCGTCATTTTTCGTTTCTCTGTGACGCTGACGCGGACATTGATTCCAACGCTGCGCTTTCTCATGCGCCAGCAGCCTCACAGGGGTTCGGGGCTGTCCCCGTAGACTTTTCGGCGGGTTGCCCTGTGGCAACACTTCGCCCATGCTTGCTTCCGGGGAGAAAAAAGAGCACGGAGGGCCTTACCGATTTGGTAAGGCTCTCCGGGCTCTTTCTATATTTTCTCTGCTCTATCCGGGCGTAAGGGTACACTTTCCCCGCAAATCTTGATGTAAACTCAATAAAAATCAAATAATACGCATACTGGCGTCAATCACACGGTCATGTAAATAATAAAGGAATCTGTGTACATCAAAATAAATGCTGAAGAAAAATGTCTAATTTGCCGCTTGCCTCTAGACTTAGGAACATAACAGGCAAGCCGCTGGCAACGACCGTACACTGACTCTGCAAGAATTTTACTGATTACAACCCCTGCGCGGTCACCCCATCTGAAGCTGTGGGGCATCTGGAGTATCATTATGTTCTCTCCCTGCCGTGGGTTAGGGTCTGCCTTGACCTTGCTGTGCGCTCCACCGGGAAAGTAAAGTACCTGTTATGCTGTGTATTCAGTTGTAAAGGTGCTGGTACAGAACAAATCTGCAAATTTAGTATGCACTGATAATTAGCACTCCGTCAACAGCAAGTGCTAATTGTTTGCACAGCATTAACAATTCAAGGCGGCAGTCCGCCTATGATGGATTTCATCAGCAAGGCCCGCTCATCATCTAAAACGCTGCACACACCCATTAGCAGTTCCCGCTGGTCTACTGTCAGCCAACGCTGTTGCAGTCGGCTCGAATCCAGAATGAACACGCCGCCACCTGCGCCCATCCTTGTATAGATTGGATATTTCAATTCCAGTACCCGAATATCGTTGCGGATGGTATGGAAACTTGCATCGAACTCAAAAGCACGGTTTCCAACTATATCATTGTGCCGCTCATAAAGGGTTGCGATCAATACCCTGCGGCGCTCATATAATGAGATTTTTTCTCAGTTATCATTGTGATGATGTTCCCCGCTGCAAACAGCAAATTCTATCGTTTAAACGTATGATTTCTGGCAGCGCAGCCGTCGGAGCATCTCTTAAGCTATAGGCTGGGAATTGTGCGATGTTGCCTTACTATGCCCTCACAAACTGTTGAAAAGAGAACACACATGATAATCGCTTTTAGGAGCTTCTCCATATAATTTGTCGCGCCCTCCAAATCCGTTGATACAGCGTTGCTTTTGCTGTAATAACAGTGTATCCTTGGGAAGATACAGTTGCTATTCGCACCGTATTGGGTAAATTCACATTCAATCAGCTTACCGCGATTCGCTTCAGATAAATTTCATCTGCCGCAAAGCCCTTGACTTTTTGCCGATGTGCAGTATACTTTTATATAGTTAGTTGTGCATAACCACTCAAACACTTTATGATGCGGGAGCCTCTCTCAGAATCTCCGAAACTTCTTGACAGAGTTAGCATCAGGGCATATTATTGGGGCAGACTAGCCGCTGAGCAGCGGCTTTTTGCAGCACCATAAGTTAGCTTTATCTAACCCATGGCGTTGTCCTGCCCGAAGAAATGTGTTTTTTCTTACAGACAGAAACTAAAAGCAGAAGGAGCGTGTCACGATGAAGATTTACCCATTTGGTGCAAAGGATGCCCCGGTGCTGTTGCTGCTGCCGGGTACCTGTTGCCATTGGAAAAGCAATTTTGGTGCGGTGATTCCACTTCTGGCAGACAGTTTCCGGGTGCTGTGTGTCAGCTACGATGGCTTTGATGAAACCGAGCAGACCGAATTTTCCACCATGCTGGAGGAGACCCAAAAGATCGAAGCTTACCTCAAGACCCACTGCGGTGGTCACATCCGGGCAGCTTATGGCTGCTCTCTGGGCGGCTCCTTCGTAGGGTTGCTGGCGGCACGGCAGAACATCCACATGGACTACGGCATTCTGGGAAGCTCCGATTTGGATCAAGCATCGCCGTTGGCGGCAAAATTGCAGACTAATTTTCTGCTGCCATTGATTTACCCCGTGGTGAGGGACGGAAAGATTAAGGCAAAATTTCTCCAAAAGCGTCTGGACAAGCGTGCCAAAGAGTCGGGGGATTATGTCAAGGCCTTTCTGAAAATGTTCGGCGATGCCCGCCCCTATGTGACCATGCAGAGCTGTAAAAACCAGTTTTATTCCGATCTTATCACCCCGCTGCCGGATAAAATCCATATACCCGGCACCGAGATCCATATCTTCTACGCTTTGAAGATGGGCAAAAAATATCGCGCCCGTTATCAGCGGCATTTTGCGCATCCGGTTCTTCATGAGCAAGACCTGCAGCACGAAGAGTTGCTTGCCTGCCACCCGGGGCAGTGGGCGCAGCTTGTGAAAAGCATTGCATTGTGAACGGTAAACAGAAAGAGGGTAAAGTTATGTCCTTTTTTGAAAACACCCGCAAGCCCGTAGGCTTTAGCGGGAAGATCATGGTTGCTATGATGAACTTTGGGCACAGCGCAATGGCAGCGTGGGGATTGCATTTTTTGCAGCTTGCCCCGGATGCCATGGTGCTGGACTGCGGCTGCGGCGGTGGAGCGAATATCAGAACACTGCTGAAGCTGTGCCCCAAGGGCAAGGTGCAGGGCATCGACTATTCGGCAGTCAGTGTAGAAAAAGCGCGAAAGGTCAATGCAGGTGCCATTGCAGCAGGGCAGTGTACTGTGCAACAGGCAAGTATAGCAGAGTTGCCGTTTGAAGCGGAGCAGTTTGATGTAGTGACCGCATTTGAAACGGTCTATTTCTGGCCGGAGCTTGCGCAAAATTTCAGAGAGGTCTATCGGGTGCTGAAGCCCGGCGGGACTTTTTTCATCTGTAACGAAGCAAACGGCGAAACGACAAAAGACGACAAATGGACGCAGATCATCGATGGCATGACCATCTATACGGATACTGCACTGAAAGAGTATCTGGAGCAAGCAGGATTTTGTAAGATTCAGAGCCACAAAAATAAAAAGGGCTGGCTGTGCGTTACAGCACAGAAATGAGGTGCGATCATGTCGAAAAAAGCAACGGATTTCAAAGAAAGCAATGAGCCGGATGTACCGGGGCAAGGAGATTTTCAAAC
>ENA-OQBL01000213-OQBL01000213.1-human-gut-metagenome-genome-assembly--contig:-NODE-213-length-33685-cov-6.169855_pt1 | contig 33685 bp, 31 predicted proteins | sample MGYA00242747_ERZ504553 | MGnify/ENA primary metagenome ERZ504553 (study PRJEB26092, sample SAMD00036240) | human gut metagenome | host: Homo sapiens | study: EMG produced TPA metagenomics assembly of...
CTTCGGCATGGAGAAGAAGCAGATTGCCGGAGATGGTATGGTCACCGGTTACGGAAAGATAGACGGCTGTCCGGTGTTTGTCTATGCATACGATTTCACCGCGCACGGCGGTTTCGCTGAGCGAGACCAATGCTGCCAAGATTGTAAAGGTTCAGCAACTGGCTTTGAAGACGGGAGCTCCCGTTATCGCTTTGAACGATTCGGGGGGGTGCACGCATACAGGAAGGGGTGAACAGCTTGGCCGGATATGCCTCCATCTTTTATCAGAATACCATTGCATCAGGTGTTATTCCCCAGATTTTCCGCCATTTTGGGGCCTTGTGCCGGAGGCGCCTGCTATTCCCCGGCACTGACCGACTTTATCTTTATGGTGAAGGAGCAGAGCCACATGTTTATCACGGGTCCGGATGTGGTGAAGACCGTGACTAACGAGGAGGTGGGCAAGGAGGAACTGGGCGGTGCCCAGACTCACAGCGGCAAAAGCGGTGTGACCCATTTTATGTGCGATAATGAGGAGGAAACGCTGATGAGTATCCGCGAATTGCTGAGTTTCCTGCCTTCCAACAATATGGAGGATGCGCCGCTGGTTCCCTGCAACGATGACATCCATCGTCAGGTGGAGGCGTTGCAGACTGTCATTCCCGAAGATCCGAACATGCCTTATGATATAAAGGATATCATCGAACCGGTGCTGGATAACCAGTATTTCTTCGAGGTGATGCCTCACTTTGCTAAAAAATGTGGTGGTGGGGTTTGGTCGCCTGGGAGGTCGTTCCGTAGGTATTGTTGCCAATCAGCCCGCCTGGCTGGCCGGCGTCCTTGACATTGACGCCAGCGACAAGGCTGCCCGTTTTATCCGTTTCTGTGACTGCTTTAATATTCCTCTGATCACTTTCGAGGATGTTCCCGGCTTCCTGCCCGGAACGGTACAGGAACACAACGGCATCATCCGCCACGGTGCGAAGATAGTCTATGCATACGCTGAAGCTACAGTGCCCAAGGTTACTTTAATTACCCGTAAAGCTTATGGAGGTGCCTACATTGTCATGTCCAGCAAGCCGACGGGAGCCGATGTGAACCTGGCTTACCCACAGGCGGAAATAGCCGTCATGGGTGCAGAAGGGGCAGTGAATATCCTTTACCGCAAGTCTGCTCCGGAAGAGAAAGCTGAGATCATCAAGGAATACGAAGATAAATTCTCCAATCCTTATCGTGCGGCAGAACGTGGTCTGATTGATGAGGTGATTATGCCCCGTGACACTCGTTACAAACTTATTCAAGCTTTGGAAATGTGTCACAATAAAAACCAAAGCAATCCGCCTAAGAAACATGGCAATATGCCTTTATGATAAAATCAAGATTTCGTCACAGATTGCTCAGATTGACATCGGTCCAATTTAAACAGTGGGTCCTCAATGGAAATAACCGGTGACAATCTGCGTAACCTGTGGCGGAAAAGCTTTTTATCTCGTTTCTTTGCTATTCTTTATTCAGCCATGCATTGATTTGTGTCTTGATTTCTTCTTGTGTGTCGGTGTCAAAGCTGCCGATACGGGTGGTATGGCTGCCGCCGGGTAACACATAAACTTTTATGTTTTTCTTGTTCTTCAGCCAAGTGACACCCGAAGCTGTCCAAGGATCATCGCCGCCATAAATATAGATCATTTCGGGATCATTCTCTTTCAGGAATTTTACCACCTTATTATATAGTGTCTTGTCAAATTTGAGATTTGACAGTTCGGGCGGTAACATTACCTTATGAAGATAGTTACGGCTGCTCTTTATCGTCAGATACTTTTTGAAAGGTTTGATGTCATATCCGTAATACCCCAGTTCTTTGGCCGCTTGCACATTAAAGGAAGGGTAGGGAGATTGTTCGGAGAAATAATCCGGTTCACAAATAGCCATGAAATGCTTGAATAGCGTGTGGTCATCGGCATTTGTTTCCGGAATCTTATTTACAGGAGTTCCCCATTGCCATAGGGCAAATGAGTATTCCAATACATTGAAGTCGTATACTTCGGCTATAGGAATGCGGAAGGTATATCCTTTATCCGAGCAATATTTTTCGAACATCGGCAGCAGCCGGCTCTTGCGTTTAAGTACTTCCAGTTGAAAGTTTTCAACTCGTTTACGGTTTTCGGGAGTCGAAACTTTATTGGCAATGAACGGTTCGTGACGGCCGTCCTCCAATGATTGGTTGAGGGGGGCTACGTAAGGTACGGAGATATCCACATCATCGGGAAAGTAAGTGCGGTAGAACATCGTAGTCTGTCCGCCTTTGCTGATTCCGGTAGCTATCCATTTCTCATCGTATAGTTGTTTCAAGGTCGTGGTTACATGATGCAAATCATACAGTGAATTTTCAACCGTGAGATAATCCCAGTTACAGGGCTTCGGCATGGACTCACCAAAATAACGGTATTCCACGAATACCAGATTGGCGTTGAATAAGTTGGATAACTCTTCTTGATAACGCGGATGGGTGGCATAATGGGCGGCATAACCTTCGGTAACCAGTACGGTAGGGCGGTCAAAACCTACATGCGAGAGAATAACCCTTTGCTTGAAATTCCCTGCTTCGGGGTGATGCGGATCCAATAGTTGATTAATGAAGAATACATATTTCTCCGGATAGGCATCACTTTGCATTGGTCTAATGTCACTGATGTCCGGAAGATTTTGAAGTCTTTTCTGTAATTCAGTGGGAGGAGCTGCGGCCTGGGCCATTTGTAAAGGCAATAAGACAGCCAGTATTGCCCATACCATAAAAGAGAGTGTGTGTTTCATCGTTTATAAATGGTTTAATAACTAATGGGCAACAAAAATAGTATTTTATTTCGATATTGTCGGGTAATCTTTTATCTTTGTGTTACTTAATAAAGCTGAGAAATATGTTTTTTCTTCATCGTATATGGAATTGGTGCAGTCGCTTCCGTCACCGTTGTGGTTACGGAGTACACTCTCCGTCTGAATTTTTTTCTGATTACTTCTGTTGTTTATGAAAAATATCACTACTATGCTTATCGGGTATTGAAGGAAAGGGGATTTCCTGCTTATTTGCCACATTATCGAAGGAAAGTGAACCGTTTGCTATTCCGGTTGGTTAATTATTTCAGACCAAAGTCGTTGATTGAAGTGGGGATTGGTAATGGGGCATCCATAGGATATATGCGGGCTGCGTGTCATACTATGGACTCCGTCACCTTGAAAGGCAGGGATTGGGCAAAGACTTCCCGGCAACTGGAGGAGAAACTGGCGGAGGTGCATACATTAGATTGTCTGCATATAGGGCATACTCCTTTTTATAAAGAAGTTTTTGAACTGGTACTTCCTTATGCCGGACCTCGTAGTTGCTTTATTGTCGGAGGAATTCATGAATCGAAGGAAAAACGGAAATGGTGGGAGCAAATTGTAGCCAGTGAGTCGACGGGTATCACTTTTGATTTGTATGACATAGGGTTGGTCTTTTTTGATAAAGCGAGATATAAACAGCATTATATTGTAAATTTTTTATAACCGGAACCATGAAGAAAAGCATGATATACACCAAAACAGGTGATAAGGGAACCACATCATTGGTAGGTGGTACCCGGGTGCCGAAAACGCATATACGGCTTGAAGCCTATGGCACAGTGGATGAATTGAACTCCTATTTGGGATTGTTGCAAACGTATTTGACGGATGAGGAGGATAAACAAATCATTTTTCGTATACAAAATAAATTATTCTCTGTCGGTTCGTATCTGGCAACGGATCAGACACAGACCAAGTTGCGTATGGAAAGTCGTATAGAGGATGAAGACATCCGGATGTTGGAGCAGGCAATTGACGTAATTGACAATGAACTTCCTCCTTTGAATGCTTTTATTCTGCCGGGGGGTGACCGTGGAGCAGCCGTTGGGCACATTTGCCGGACGGTGTGTCGCCGTGCCGAGCGACGTATTCTTGCATTGGCTGAAGAATGTGACATAGATGCCCGTGTAACAGCATTTGTCAACCGTTTATCTGATTATTTATTCATTTTGACCCGAAAGTTAAATCATTTAACTAAAACGGATGAAATTTTTTGGGATAAAAGTTGCAAATGAAATAATTTATTATACTTTTGCGGCTAATTAGAGAACGAAAGAAAAGTATTTACTTAAAAAATAAGAAAACTATGTACTGGACATTAGAATTGGCCTCGAAGTTAGAGGATGCTCCCTGGCCTGCTACAAAGGATGAGTTGATTGACTATGCAATGCGTTCGGGCGCTCCGTTGGAAGTAATCGAAAACTTGCAAGAGATGGAAGATGAAGGCGAAATCTATGAAAGTATAGAAGATATTTGGCCGGATTATCCGAGCAAAGAGGATTTCTTTTTTAATGAGGAAGAATATTAGAAAGAGAACATGGCGGACAGAATAAAAAATTCTGTCCGATTTTTTGTTTGATATTTCTTCTTGGAAGGGGGGATTGGAAAGCGTAATGTAACTTTCCTGGGAGATTGAACATTATACATGGAAAAAGTGTTTATCTTTGTGGCGTAAACTAAAAATAGACAAACATGAAAAAGATTATTAGTGTATTAATGGTAGCTGTATGTTTGATGATGGCTGCTCCTGCTCAGGCTCAGTTGCACTTTGGAGTAAAAGGTGGTTTGAATATTTCAAAATTGAGTTTTTCAAAGGATGCTTTTAAAGGGGATAATAAGACTGGTTTTTTTGTGGGTCCGATGGCTGAATTCACCCTGCCTATTATCGGGATAGGGGCAGATGTTGCCGCTTTATATTCTCAGACAGACTTAGGGGCTGATGGAGAGAAAACAATGAAGTTAAAGACATTTGCAGTTCCTGTGAATTTGAAATGGTCCTTTGGCCTTGGTAGCATGTTGGGTGCTTATATTGCTGCAGGTCCCCAGTTTGATTTTAATATTGGCAATAAAACATGGACGCGTGAATTGTCATTGAAAAAAATCTACAACCAGTTTCAATGTAGGAGCAGGTCTTAAATTGATACGTCATTTACAGTTAGGGGTTAATTATAATTTTGCTCTGAGCAAGACTGGTACTTATGAATATTATACAGAGGGTGGATCGGGTGATGGACACCATTCTGTTAATATAAAGAACAACACTTGGCAAGTTTCTTTGGCATACTTGTTCTAGACAACCTTATTTAATAAAAGATAAAAAGGAGGCATTCTTCACTGAATGCCTCCTTTTTTGTAATTTTGCACCATGAAAAAATTCGTAGATGTCATAGTTCCATTACCTATTGCCAACCAATACACTTATTCCCTTCCTCAGGAGATGGAAGAGATGGTACAGATTGGTTGTCGGGTGGTTGTTCCGTTTGGAAAGAAAAAGTTCTATACGGCAATAGTGACAAATGTACATTATGCGGCCCCGGAGGGGTATGAAACGAAGGATATAGCTGAAGTGCTGGATTCATCTCCGGTACTGTTACCGAAACAATATGAGTTCTGGCAATGGCTGGCGGAATATTATCTTTGTACATTAGGAGATGTGTACAAGGCGGCTATCCCTTCGGGTATGAAACTGGAAAGCGAAACGTTGGTGGAATATAATCCTGATTTTGAAGCCACTGCACCCTTACCGGAGAAAGAGCAGAAAATTCTGGATTTGTTGAGCCGGGATACAGAACAGTGTGTAACCCAGTTGGAAAAAAACAGCGGACTGAAAAATGTGTTGACTGTCATCAAGTCTTTGTTGGACAAAGAGGCCATCTTTGTCAAGGAGGAACTGAAACGTAATTACAAACCGCGTACTGAGGCAAGGGTGAGGTTGGTGAACGGAGAAGCGGATGAGGCTTACTTACAACGGCTGTTCAATGAATTGTCACGTGCTCCTAAACAATTGATGATATTAATGAAGTATGTGGAATTGTCCGGTTGGGTAGCCAGAGGGTATGCTTTAAAGGAAGTAACAAAGAAAGAGCTGCTTGAAAAGTCTGGAGGGTCTGCGGCCGTTTTTAACGGATTGGTCGAAAAGAAAGTCTTTGAGGTCTATCATCAGGAGATAGGACGTTTGGATAAAGGAATTTCGGATACCGGTGATATTAATCCGCTGAATATTGCGCAGCAACAGGCTTATGGCAACATTCTTCAATGCTTCAGAGAGAAAAATGTGTGTCTTCTGCATGGCGTTACATCCAGTGGCAAGACGGAAATTTATATCCACCTCATTCAGGAGGTGCTGAAAACAGGAAAGCAGGTCTTATATTTGCTTCCGGAAATTGCACTGACCACTCAGATAACTGAGCGTTTGAAAAGGGTGTTCGGACATCGGCTGGGTATTTATCATTCCAAGTTTCCGGACGCTGAACGGGTGGAGATATGGCAGAAACAGTTGGGAGAGAAGAGCTATGACGTGATTCTCGGAGTCCGTTCCTCTATTTTTCTGCCTTTTCGTAACTTGGGGCTGGTCATCATAGATGAGGAACACGAGAATACGTATAAACAGCAAGACCCTGCCCCACGTTACCATGCCCGTAGCTCAGCCATCATGCTGGCCTCTATGTTCAAGGCGAAAGTGCTGCTGGGGACGGCTACTCCTGGTGTGGAAACTTACTTTAATGCTACCTCGGGAAAGTATGGCTTGGTAGAATTGAAAGAAAGATATAAAGATATCCGGCTTCCTCATATAGAACTGGTTGACATCAAGGAACTGGCGCATCAGAAGCGGATGCAGGGCCCTTTCTCACCGGCGCTGGTCAAGCAGATAAAAGAGGCATTGGAGTGTAAGGAGCAGGTTATCCTGTTTCAGAACCGTCGCGGTTTCGCTCCGATGATAGAATGTCATACCTGCGGCTGGGTTCCTAAATGCAAGAACTGTGATGTGAGTCTGACGTATCATAAGGGGCTGAACCAGCTGACTTGCCATTACTGCGGATATACCTATCAAGTTCCCTGTTCCTGCCCGGCGTGCGGCGGAGTGGAATTGATGCATCGCGGTTTCGGTACAGAGCGTATAGAAGATGATATAAAACTGATATTTCCCGAGGCGAAAGTCGCCCGGATGGATTTGGATACCACTCGTACCCGTACCGCATACGAGAAAATTATCGCGGATTTTGAACAGGGCAAGACGGACATCCTGATTGGTACGCAGATGGTGTCCAAAGGATTGGACTTTGATCATGTCAGTGTGGTGGGGATTCTGAATGCGGATACGATGTTGAACTTCCCGGATTTCCGGAGCTATGAGCGTGCTTTCCAACTGATGGCCCAAGTAGCAGGACGTGCCGGGCGTAAAAATAAGCAAGGACTGGTTATCCTTCAGACCAAATCGCCCGATTTACCCGTTATTCATCAAGTGATGCATAATAACTATGAGCAGTTATATTATGACCAATTGGCAGAACGGCAGATGTTCAAATATCCTCCTTATTATCGTTTGATTTATGTATATCTGAAACACCGCAAAGAGGATATTCTGGATTTGGCGGCGGATACCATGGCGGCACAGCTTCGTTCCGGATTGGGCGACAGGGTATTGGGCCCGGACAAACCGCCGGTGGCCCGTATCCAGACCTTATTTATAAAAAAATGATTGTGAAAGTGGAGCAGAATGCTTCTATAAAGAAAGTGCGTGATTATCTGCTTGCCGTACAACGTGCCATATTGGAAGATGAACGTTTCCGTTCGTTGTTAGTTTATTATGATGTAGATCCACAGTAACCGGTCCATGCACTGGACGATAATAGAAAAGATAAACGAAAATAAAGATGAAGATAGAATTAGACGTACATACCCATACCATTGCCAGCGGGCATGCATTCAGTACTTTACAAGAAATGGCGCAAGCTGCCGCCGATAAGGGATTGAAGGTTTTAGGGATAACGGAACATTCGCCCGGTGTTCCCGGTACTTGCCATCCTATTTATTTTAGAAACTTGCATGTGGTTCCCCGCCGGATGTATGGGGTGGAGCTGTTGTTTGGGGGCTGAGATTAATATTCTGGATGGTAAAGGAAACCTCGATTTGGACGAGGATTATATGAAGATGCTTGATATCCGTATTGCGGGTATCCACTCTTTATGTTATGAATATGGAACGATAGAAGAAAACACCCATGGAATGGTACAGGTTATCAGCAATCCTTTTATTCATATTATCAGTCACCCCGGAGACGGTACGGCGGCGTTACATTTTGAACCGATGGTATTGGCAGCCAAAGAACACCATACTTTATTGGAAATAAATAACAGTTCTTTAAAACCCACCCGTAACAAACCCAATGCCCGTGAGAACAACCTCACCATTCTCCGTTTATGCAAGAAATATGAAGTTCCGGTCATTTTGGGAAGTGACGCGCATATTTCGTTTGATATAGCCCGTTACGATAATTTGTATGAATTGTTGCAGCTTACCGGGTTTCCTGAAGAGCTGATCATGAACCGTGATGTGAAATCATTTAAAGAATACCTTCATTTGTAGATTATATATGAAAAGAATACTTTTTGTCTGCCTCGGTAACATTTGCAGGTCTTCTTCGGCAGAAGAAGTGATGCGTACTCTCATAAAGAAAAAAGGACTGGAACACGAGATAGAGGTGGATTCTGCCGGAATCCTGAGTTATCATAGAGGGGAATTGCCCGACAGCCGTATGCGGATGCATGCTTCCCGCCGCGGTTATAATCTGACCCATCGTTCCCGTCCTGTCTGTACGGAGGATTTCTATCATTTTGATATGATCATCGGCATGGACGACCGTAATATAGAGGACCTGATGGAGCGTGCTCCCGATCTGGAAACGGAAAAGAAAATCCATCGCATGACGGATTATTGCCGCACCAAAGTGGCAGACTATGTTCCCGACCCTTACTATGGCGGTGCGCAAGGGTTCGAGAACGTGCTTGATATACTGGAAGATGCTTGTGCAGGATTGCTTACTTCCTTAGTTCCGGGTAACTGATTCGGGTGTGATACATCGTTTTCAGCTTTTCTTTAAACAGTGCTTTGACTGTTGCTATATCCTTGAACGTAATAGGGCATTCTTTGAAATACCCCTCAGATACCTGTGTGTCAATAATCTTATCTACCAGTGTGCTGATGCTTTCTTCCGTGTACTCCGGCAGGCTGCGTGAAGCCGCTTCTACAGAGTCGGCCATCATCAGGACGGCCTGTTCCTTGGTGAACGGGTTCGGACCGGGGTAGCGGAACTTTTCCTGATCCACTTCTTCGTCAGGATGTTCGTTTTTATATGAAATGTAGAAATACTTCGTCAGTCCCCGTCCATGATGGGTACTGATAAAGTCTTTGATCACTTTGGGCAGATTATGCTTTTCCGCCAGTTTCAGTCCGTCGGTGATATGACTGATGATAACCTGGGCGCTTTGTTCATAACTTAAACTCTTGTGCGGGTTGACTCCCGACTGGTTTTCTGTGAAAAAAGCCGGATTCACCATTTTACCGATGTCATGATATAATGCTCCCGTACGCACCAGCTGGCTTTTACCTCCAATCTTGTTTGCCGCCGCCGCAGCCAGGTTTGCCATCTGCAATGAGTGTTGGAAAGTGCCCGGAGCTACTTCGGACATTTCCCGAAGTAAGCTATTGTTGATATTTGACAGTTCCACCAAAGTCACATCTGAAGTAAAACCGAATATTTTCTCCAAAAGGAACAGTAACGGATAAGCGAACAGCAGTAAGATACCGTTGATCATAAAATAGATGTACATGCGCGTATTCAGCTTGGTCAAATCATCTTCATGAATCAGCTCGAAAGCAAAATATAATAAAGCGTAACTGATAAATACAACCAAAGCCGTCCGTAACAATTGCGACCGTTGGGACAATTCTCTCAAACTATAGATCGCCACCATTCCTGCCACTACCTGTAACAAGATAAACTCATGTGGAAAACGTAAAGTGATGGAGCAAAGCAAAATGATAGTGACATGTGCCATGAATGCCGTTCTTGAGTCAAGGAAAACACGGACTATAATCGGAATCATGGCAAATGGAACCACGTAAATACTTGACAAGTTCTGTTCCACCATAATGGAAGACAGGACGGGGAAGAACACAATCAGCGCAAATAGCAGGGTAAGTGTTCCTTTCCGTTCATAATAATCTGCCCGGAACAACTCCAGATAGGCCATGAAGCAGAACAGGAAGATTCCTACATATAATATTTGTCCGGCCAATGTCAGTCTTTTCTCTTGTACCGAGTCGCTACGTTTTTCCCATTCCTTGCGTAAGGATTCCAATATGTTGTAAGTCTGCTCATCAACAATTTCTCCACGGTCAATAATCTTTTGTCCGTTCAGCACAAAGCCGTTTGCCCATGAAATATTAGAGAGCAGGTCTTTTTGCGCCGCCTCGGACTTTTCTTCATCATAAACCAGATTAGGTGTAATGTAATCATTCAGATTACATTGTTGTAATATCTTCTTTTTGTAGTGGGTGGTATCCGCATTCAGCAAATATTCATAGGCTTCCTTCACGGTGTACAATTGGTCGATAAAACGGCTTGTCGCTACATTCTTGTCTACCAGCCGTATGGCAATGATACTGTCTTCCTCCATACGCTTCAAGTCATTTCCGGCAATGATTCCGTCCTCATACAGTGCCTTTAATGTGCGTTCAATATAACGCACATAGTCCGTGCCCGGCAGTGAATGGCGTAAGGTCTTGTTGTAATCCTCCCTTAATTTGGAAAGGACATTTTTTTTCGGCTTCCTTGTCTATCTGGAAATAAGGTTGATAGTCTGCCAGGATGCTGTCCTGTTCCTTTTGTACTTGTATGTCGTTTTTGTAAATCGGAAAATCAAATGATGCCTGTAACAGTCCGTATTTCCAAGGCTTGTTTATATCAAATTGATAGTTGAACTTTCCTTCATTGGGTAAAAAGTAGACTATCACTGATACTGTGGCAATGAAAATAAGGCTTTTATAAATCAAATTTTTATATGAAAACCGTTGGTTGGTCTTGAAACTTCTCATAATCGTATATTTTTGCGCGCAAAATACGAAAAAATCGGGAAATTTAGATTAATTTTGCGGCGTATTTTATATAAAACAACAATGTCAGAAAGAAAAGTAAGAGTTCGTTTTGCTCCGAGCCCGACGGGAGCGTTGCATATCGGCGGTGTGCGCACAGCCTTGTATAACTATCTGTTTGCTCGCCAGCATGGTGGAGATTTAATTTTCCGTATAGAAGATACCGACTCAAATCGCTTTGTTCCGGGTGCGGAAGAATATATCATTGAGTCGTTTAAGTGGTTGGGGATAAACTTTGACGAAGGAGTCAGCTTTGGTGGTAACTACGGCCCCTACCGTCAGTCTGAACGTCGTGATATTTATAAGAAATATGTACAGGTGTTGCTTGACAGCGGTAAGGCGTATATTGCTTTCGATACTCCGGCGGAGTTGGACGCCAAACGTCAGGAAATCTCTAATTTCCAGTACGATGCTTCTACCCGTATGTCTATGCGTAACTCTTTGACTCTGCCGAAAGAAGAAGTGGATGCACTGATTGCCGATGGGAAGCAATATGTGGTACGTTTCAAGATTGAACCGAATGAAGATGTACACGTACATGATATTATCCGTGGCGAGGTAGTGATCAATTCTTCCATTTTGGATGATAAAGTTTTATATAAATCGGCGGATGAACTGCCTACTTATCATTTGGCAAACATTGTGGACGACCATTTGATGGAAGTTTCCCATGTAATCCGTGGTGAGGAATGGTTGCCTTCCGCTCCGTTGCATGTCCTGCTGTACCGGGCTTTCGGCTGGGCGGATACCATGCCCGAGTTCGCACATCTTCCCTTGTTGTTGAAACCGGATGGTAACGGTAAACTGAGCAAGCGTGATGGTGACCGTCTTGGCTTCCCTGTTTTCCCGTTGGAATGGCACGACCCCAAGACCGGTGAGGTGTCTTCCGGTTATCGTGAGTCGGGTTACCTGCCCGAAGCTGTTATCAATTTCCTTGCCCTGTTGGGATGGAATCCGGGAAATGACCAGGAACTGATGTCCTTGGATGAACTGGTGAAGCTTTTTGACCTGCACCGTTGCAGCAAAGCCGGGGCAAAATTCGACTTTGAAAAAAGGAAAATGGTTTAACCATGAATATATATTGAAGAAAAGCAATGAGGAAGTAGCCGGGCTTTTCATGCCGATCTTGAAAGAGCATGGCATTGAAGCTCCTATGGATAAAGTGGTGACCGTGGTAGGCTTGATGAAAGATCGTGTAAGTTTTATCAAGGATTTGTGGGAAACTTGCAAATTCTTCTTCGTCGCTCCTACGGAATATGATGAGAAGACCCGTAAAAAACGTTGGAAAGAGGACTCTCCCGAACGTATGCTGGAGTTGGCGGACGTATTGGAGGCCTTGGACGACTTCTCGCTGGAGAATCAGGAGGCTGTGGTCATGAAATGGATAGAAGATAAAGGTTATCACTTGGGTAATATAATGAATGCTTTCCGTTTAACCTTGGTAGGCGAAGGTAAAGGCCCGCATATGTTTGATATTTCAGCCGTTTTAGGGAAAGAAGAAACATTGCGACGCATTCGTCGGGCTGTGGAAGTGCTCAAGTAATAGCCGGTAGTTATGATTTATAACCTAGTCATCTATATTTATCTATTCGGGGTGAAGGTTGCCGGCCTGTTCAGCGCCAAGCCCGCCAAAATGGTGAAAGGACACCGGGAAGTATTTGATATCTTGCGTAACAAGATAGACAAAAATGCCCGTTATATTTGGTTTCATGCAGCTTCATTGGGGGAGTTCGAACAGGGACGCCCTTTGATAGAACGTATCCGTAAGGAGCATCCCGAATATAAAATATTGCAGACTTTCTTTTCTCCCTCAGGGTATGAAGTGAGAAAGAACTACCAGGGGGCAGACCTTGTCTGCTATCTGCCTTTCGACACTCCGCGTAATGTCCGTCGGTTTGTAGAATTGGCTAATCCCTGTATGGTGTTTTTTATCAAGTACGAATTTTGGCAGAATTACTTGAATGAGTTGCATAGGAGAGGTATTCCCACCTATAGCGTATCTTCCATTTTCCGTCCCAATCAGATTTTTTTCCGTTGGTATGGGAAGAGATATAGTGAGGTGCTGAGGACTTTTGCTCATTTGTTTGTACAGAACGAAGTTTCCAAAGAATTGCTGGCGACAATTGGCGTGACCGATGTGACAGTTGTGGGCGATACTCGTTTTGACCGCGTGCTGGATATCTGCCATCAAGCCAAGCAGCTTCCGCTGGTGGAGAAGTTCAAAGGTGATTCGTTGACTTTTGTTGCAGGCAGCTCATGGGGACCGGATGAGGATATTTTTATCAAGTATTTCAATGAGCATCCTGAGATGAAGCTGGTTATTGCTCCTCATGTGGTGAGCGACAGTCATTTGAAGGAGATTTTAGATAAGGTGAAACGTCCGTGCATCCGCTATACCGAGGCTACGGAAGAAAATGTGACACAGGCCGATTGTTTGATTATCGACTGTTACGGACTGCTGTCCTCCATTTACCGATATGGTGAGATTTCGTATATTGGGGGTGGCTTTGGAGTTGGAATTCATAATGTGCTGGAAGCGGCTGTATATGGTATTCCTGTGATATTCGGACCTAACAACAAGAAATTCCGCGAGGCGCAACATTTGTTGGAGCAGAAAGGCGGTTTTGAAGTAACCGGTTATGATGATTTTAAACGGTTGATGGACAAATTCCTGTCGGATGAGGCTTATTTGCAACAAGCAGGGAAAGCTGCCGGAAATTATGTGAACCATAATGCCGGAGCATTAGAAAAGATAATGAAAGATATCACTCTCTGAATGTTTCAAGGTGCTTTGAGTATATGCAGGTTATAGAGAAGATTTGGCTCTATAACCTGTTTTTTTTCCTTCAAATCCTTCATTTTAAGATAATTTATTGTTAATCAGTTGGTTATAATGAACCATTTTCACTTTATTTCCTTCATCCGGATATAAATCCTTCAGCCTGCTGAAATGAGGGCTTGTCCGGCTTTTGGGTCAGCAGAAATTTAGTGGGGATTTTATTTCATGCGATTGTTTGTGATACCCTGTACGAGCGTTCGTAATTTTATGTATGGTTTGTATGGCAGGCAAAAGTAAGGATGGGGATTGCATATATGCCCTCACTTTAGCATTTCGACTTGTTGCTATATACCATACATGTAGTCAGATGTATATCTTCCTGCCCATATGCTGTTTCGCCTTTTTTTAAAAGAAGGCTGTCTGGGGATTTTTCCTCCCTACGTAAGGAATGCGTAGCCTTGTAGTCAGCTTCATCCTTAAAAGATCTTATCCATATCTCTAACCCTTTCCCGCCGTATGGCTAAGGGTTTTCTTCCTGCCTGTTTTATCTCCGCAAGCCTTTGGAGTTAACTCCATAGCCTTGGGAGATAACTCCAAAGCTTATGGAGATAACTCCAAAGGCTATGGAGATAGAATACATCCGTATAAAAAGGTTTAATCAGGAGATAGAAAAGGTTTATGCAACAGGGCCCGATCTATTGTTATTTCCACAATAATCCCAAATGCTCCCGGACTTTTATAGTAGAACTTTTTTAAAAAAGCTGGTTGGCGGTTTTCTCTTTGATGAAATAAAAAAGTTAAAAGGATGAACTTTTCTTCTTTTAAAGCTAACATGAACTCTTTATAAGAGGAAATCTTCTGTTTTTCAGTTTGTTATGCTTCGCTTTTACATGAACCGAATTTATATATCTCTTGATAAGAGATATATATTTTCTGTGCAAAAATAAGCAAAGTTTTGAGAACTAATACATTTTTGGCGAAAAAAAATAGGAATTTATATAAAAAAATAGTTCTCTCATTTATTTATATTCTTCTTTATTTCGTTTCAACAGCTCTGTAATATGTTGATATAATGTGTGTTAATACCTTTTGTAGATCTCTTATCAAGAGATCTACAAAAATGTCGTTTTTAAGACCTTTTTATATATGGAATATATCTGGTCTTTGAAGCGGTATAATTAAATGAAAACAACATAAAGCAGATGGAATATCTATTTCTGAGACGTAAACGCACGACCGCTACTTCCGAGCGACAGAAGACTTTGCTTTTCAAGGCTGCCGAGCGGCAATGGAAAGAGGAGTTTGCCGGAAAGGAAACAGACATTCGCAAGGTGGATTGTAATATATATAAAGGTATATTGTACCAGCTTGAGATACGTCAGGTATTTCTTGACACCTCGCTTTCTCTGAAGAAACTGAGTGCACTGCTTGAAACAAACCAGACCTATCTGAGCAATGTGGTGAACAAATACTTCGGTTGTAATTTGAAGGAACTTGTGAACACGTATCGTGTGGAATATGCCAAAGAACTTCTCTGTTCCCGACGTTGTGCGCTGACTGAGCTGCCTTGCAGTTGTGGCTTTGCTTCGAAAAGTGCTTTCTACTCTGCTTTCAGCCGTATTGTCGGGGTATCACCTTTGTCATATCAGACTCAAGAAAGAAGGAGGCATCATTTGCAGGCAGTAAACTAGCTAAGCTATTAATAATGAACCAAATATGTATAACCAATTTTAGTTTTTTAAATTTATAAATTTAAAGTTTTTCTATTATGAACAAAAAGTTTTTAAGTGCAATCCTGTTCGGAGCCTTAATGGTGACCTCGACAGGAACATTTGTGTCTTGTAAGGACTATGATGATGACATTGACCGCATCGACAAGGAATTGAGCGAAGTCAAGGAAACCATTGCAAGTCTTGACTCGGCAATTAAGGCAGGTAAATTCGTTCAGTCATGTAATGAGGTTACCGGTGGATATGAACTGGTTTTCACTGACGGTTCCAAAATTACTATCAAGAATGGTACGAATGGAACAGATGGAGCAGCCGGTACTACTGTTATCCCTGAATTCCGTGTGGAAGGCAATTACTGGCAGGTCAGCACAGATAAAGGTGCTACTTGGGTGGATGTGAAAGATACCGAAGGTAACAAAGTTCCGGCCAGAGGTCAGGATGGTGAAGCTGCCGGTTCAAACGTGTCTTGGGTGACAGTGGATGGTGTGGAATACATCAAGATCGGTGACAAAGTTACTGATTTGAAGCAGAACAATGAATTTCCTAACATTGCTGTAGATGCTGAAAGCAAGACTGTAATCGTGACTATCGACGGTCAGAACTATACTTTGCTGCAGGAAGGTTCTGCATTCAAAGGGTTACAGACTGTAGTTTACAGAAAACAGGCTGTTGATGATGCCAGTGATGTTTGTTATGCTTATAATGTATATAATACAGATAATGAATTGTTTGCAGCTGTTCCTGCTTATGCTTCTTTCAAGGTTTATCCAGGTGATTTCTCATTGGACAATGCTAAATTCTCGTTCGTTGATACATACAAATTGAGTCGTAGTGTAGAACCGGCTTTGGTATATATGGATGGTTCGGCTACTTTAGCAAACGGAGTATTGAAACTTGCCATGATACCTAATGAAGGAATAAGTGAAGGAACAGTAGTTGCAACTTCTTTAGATGTAACTATGTATGGTCAATACACTTCTGCTTCTGATTACTTTACAGTAGGAAGAACAAATGTTACTACTGATAATATCAAGAACGCATTCACTTCCACTACCGTAACAGGTAACAATTATCCGAAGATTATTACTGAAGGATGGAATGCTTATGATGGATATGATTTTGGTAAATTCAACTATCAAGGTACTTACAATGTAAATGATTCTATTGATGTTTATATTCAAAGTGCTAAGGTTTGGGTAAAAGAAACAGGTATTGTTTATGAAAAGGCTTTCAGACTGTTGGATCAGAATGAAGAATACACTTTTAAGGGTCAAACTATTAAGACTCATCAAGGTATCTTTGAACTGAAAGATAATGTCTTGTCTGTGAAATCAACTAACCAAGCTTCTGCTATTGATGAATATGCAGCTATTGAAGTAACTACTACTGTTAAGGCTCAAGAAGAAGGAATTAAAGATTATGAGATAAAGAATGTAGTATTTATCAAAGCAGTTCGTCCTGCTGTTAATCCTAACTTCTCAACTGTTGCTTTGAAACCGTTGAACGCTACAGACAACTTCACATTTACTTACAATAGTGCAAAATCTCAAGTTATCACTTTGGATGTTCGTGACTTTGAAAATGCTATCGAAGGACGTGATGTTGTTTCATATAACAATACGGTGTATTCTACTTTTGTTCAATTGTATATACCTGAATATGACACAGCCAACAAGTTGGTAGGTTATACTAACAAGTCTAGTCAATGTTTCAATTCCTTCTGGAATGTACGAAATCAAGATGTAACTGAAGTTGCTAAATATTTTGAAGATAATGCCATTGTAAATGAAGCTGTTCTCTACTATAAGAATGGTGGAAATAATGCAGATAAAGATTCTTTATTCTTAATTTTGACACCAGGTGCTGGTCAGAAACAAATCAAGAAGGCTAATTTGTTGATGGGGTCAATCTATTCATATAATAACTATGATTGGAACAGTGACTATGATATGGTGATGACCGATGGTATCAACACTCCTTACGGTGTTTACAACAAGTATGAGAATAAACTGTTCAAGGTTACAATCAACGACTTCTCTGTAACTTATACATTCGATTGTCCGATTAAGGATCAGTATAAGAACCGCATTATCATGGGTGAATGGGTTAAGAGTGGAGCAAATTACACAGACTTCATTATGCAATCTCAGGTATTTGACGAAATGTATGATGTTGTTCCTGAAGATGCTATAGTGAAATTTGATATGGCTTCAAAGAACCAGAACGCTTATGTTCAGGAAATGATGAAGAGTGGTGATATCAAGTGGGCTACTACTAACCAGATTGTATTTACTCCACGTGTAGATTTGGCTAAGGTTGGCAAACTGAAAGTTGATATTTACGATATTACAGCAGGTGATACTGATTCTAAACGTGTACTCTTCGATACAGAAGAATGGACTGTGCAAACACCGATCTTGGCATTCTCTGATGTTGTTGACTTGAAGTATAACAATCCTGCATTAGCAACTGGTGAACAAATTAATCTCTTTGATTTGATTAATGGCTTGAAAGTTGCTGCTGACAAGAAGAAATGGACAGATTTGACTTTGAAAGATGCTGTTGGTAATAAGTTGGTAGTATATGATGGAGCCAATGATCTTGCTAAAGCAGAACCTATTGCAGCTACATTGTATCAGAAGGACTCTGAATCTACAGGTGTTAAAGTTGATATCTCTGAAGCAGACAAGGCTGAATACAGCTATGCTAACGGTATCCTTACTTGGAATGGCGAACCTACAGGTACTGTTTATGAGCATGATGTTCAATTTATCATCACTTATACTCATGACTGGGGTGTTGTAACCAAGACATTCAAGGTAACTGTAACAAGAAAAGTACAGTAAACATTCGGGCTAAGATAGGAAGTATAGTTTAAATTTGATATGCTTTCTTCTTGATAACCTCAAGCGAGGAGGGGATATGAATCTGATAACAGAGGAATATCCTCTCCTTTTTTATTATAAAAATAGATTCTTGATATAATGACGAAATTAGTTCGATGCGGTATAAACTTTTATGCGGATGTAGATAATAAAAAAGCGGTAAATGATAGGGATGCCTTGCAGAACACTAAATTAATGGAACATTATACTCACCTTCTTGGTCAATTACAGTATGAAGGAGCTGGTATCTGGAGCCGTTTTAATATTATGTTCGGAATAAATGTTTCTTTATTCGGATTGGAAACCGTCTTGTTTAACTCTATATGTCAAACTTCTGAATATCTGACATTTATTATTGCATTTGGCGGATTGTCATTTTCAATATGGTCTATTTACGTAATGCAGAGATTATGGAGTTATCATGAGCACTGGAAGAATATGTTATGTGAAGCGGAAAAGGCTTTTCCGGATGAGTATGTGAAACTTTTCACAAAGATTCCTTCTAATTTGAAAAGAGAGAAAAAGTCTTGGGAGTTATGGCTGAAATCATACACCCAACCTTTTTTTGCCATATTGTCTCTTATTTGGTTGCTTATTATGGTGTTAAACCATGCTATTTATACTGATATGCTGAATAAGGAAAATATTATTCATCACGTGGGTGTGGTGAAAATACAACAGAATGAAAATTTAAACAATAATGAAGATGAAAAAGATGATGGATTCGACTACTGTGATTATTACTACAACAGATAATAGAGTATTGTTGCAAAAAAGAGATGAGAACCCGGATATAGAGTACTCCGGATATTATTCTCTTGTTTCTGGCTACCTTGAGGAGGAGGAAACCCCTCTAGATGGCATTATCAGAGAACTGAAGGAAGAATTTGAACACAAGAAATCCCAAAAGGTGCATTTTAGTTCTATAACCTATTTGGGGTCTGAGTATAGAGCAGACTATGATAGATGGGAATATATTCATCATACTTATTTGATGGACGATGCAGCGGATATCCGTATTTTGGAAGGTGAATCTTTTGTCTTGCTGGATATGGATGAGTGTTTGAGATTGGAGAACCTTGCTCCTCATCATAAGTTGTTTTTATTAAAATATCGTGCCGGATTATGTAAAATTGACGTGCGTGAGCAATCAAAAAAAATGTTTGATGAAATAACTGTCAGGGATTTGATAAGAGTGGAATCCGTAGGAGATGTGAAAAATTATAGCTTGCTGGAGGCGGGGACTGGTTTTGTAATTGGCGAGGATACTACTTTGAGTGCTTCAATTCCAGCGGTGGAAGCCGCTAAATATATAGGATTCTTGCAATTCGTCCCAAAGGTTCTTAGAGGCAATCATTATCATTTTAGAAAGGTGGAATATATGCTTATTTTACAGGGGCGTATGCATGCCACTTTTCAGAAATATGATGATAGTGAGGCTGTAATAGAAGAGATTTGGGAAAAGGGGGATTTGGTACGGACTTTACCGGGGTGCGTCCATACATTAACAGCTTTAGGAGAGTCGAATGTGTTGACTATTGAGTTTTCTCCACAGCCTTATGTTGCGAGGGATGTGTTGATGAATGATAAAAAATAGCTTGAGTATGGGAACCATTGCAGTAACGGGGGCTACCGGTTATTTGGCTGAGAAATTGATAGAACGGTTGATTACCCAAGGACATACTATTCATGCGATAGCCAGGAATGAAGGAAAACTGATTGCTCTGAGGGAGAAATTTAAAAGCGTTCAAATCTTTCCATGCCCCGTTGAAGATTATCTTTTATTGAAAAAGGCATTGAATGGTTGTGATGGGATATTTCATTTGGCTGCGTTTAAAGATGTCATTTTGGCAAAAGAACATCCTCTGAAAGCTGTTCAGACTAATATTCTTGGTACGTTGAATCTTCTTAAAATAACTGTTGAGGAACAGAACATAAAATTTATTCTGGCAACAAGCACTGATAAAGCTGTTCAAGTTTCAGGAACGTATGGGGCTACTAAATTGCTTATGGAGAATCTTTTTGGGGATTTTGAGCAAATAAACGGATCGAATTGCGCTTATAGGATAGTTCGTTATGGAAATGTATTGCATTCTACAGGGTCTGTTTTGGTAAAATGGAAGTATGCATTAGAAAATAGGAAGGAGCTTATATTGACAGATCCTGAAGCTACCCGGTTTTTTATTACGTGGGAACAGGCAATAGATGTTATTTTTTCCTGTTTAAATGACGCTCAAAGTGCGGAACCGTTTTATCCGCCTGATATGAAATCGATAAGCTTAGGAATTTTATTGGAACTCACAATAAGAAAGTATGCTAAAACTGTTCCTGACATCAGAGTTATCGGTTTACAAAAAGGGGAAAATAAGCACGAATGTATCACGGCAGACTTAAGCAGTGAATATGCTGAAAGATGGAATAATGAGGAATTATTAAACCTTATCTAGAAAATACTATGAATGATAGATAGTTAAATCTTTCTTTTAAGACGGGGAATTGCAGTATATTGATTACTTTTGTCCTGTATCATAACTTATTAAACCTCGGATAGATATGGGAACAGAAGGCATACAGGATAAATACATCAACCCTTATGCCGATTTCGGCTTCAAGTTGCTTTTCGGCACGGCAATGAACAAGGAACTTTTCGAGGCTGCCGAGATAGCTAAGTTCAATCCTAAGGAATTAGGCGAGTATTGGGAAAGTTTGAAGAATTTCCGTGATTGGTACAGTGTGATGTCCACCCAGTTGAAGAAGGTCTTGAGCAAGGTCGTAAGGAAGAATGCTTCAAGAATGCAAAAAAATGAAACAGGCCGGTATTGCATTTGATGTAATTGCACAGGTTACCGGTCTGTCTATAGGGGAAATAGCGTCTTTGTAAGTCGTTTACAGCACCAGTCCGTCCAGCATCTCGATATAAAGCCTTATTGCTTCCTCAATTTCCGAAACCATGATATATTCATCAGCCGTATGTGAACGGGAGGACTTTCCCGGACCGATTTTGACAGACGGGAACTTCATCAACGCCTGATCGGACAAAGTAGGAGAGCCGAAAGGTACACGTCCTAGTTTTACCGCGCGTTTCACAAAGGGATGCTCGGCACTGATATGAGATGAGTTCAAGCGGAAAGAACGGGCTTTCGCCTCGCTTTTTAGACGGGCGCTTATTTCTTTGAATAGTTCTTCGTTAGAGTAACATTCATTACTGCGGATATCCACAACGAAAGTACAAGTATCGGGGATGACATTATGCTGCGTGCCGGCATTTATTTGTGTCACGCTCATTTTGACGGGGCCTAGCAGGGAGGATTCCTTCGGGAATTTATAATCACGGAACCACTGAATGTCTTCCAGTACTTTGTAAATAGCATTCACTCCTTCATTGCGTGCGGCATGTCCGGCTTTTCCGTATGCGGTAACATCCAGCACCATCAATCCCTTTTCGGCAATGGCAGGCTGCATTTCTGTCGGTTCACCCACTATGCCCAAGGTGATGGGAGGTAGTTGGGGCAATACGCTTTCTATTCCGTTTTTTCCCGGAAACTTCTTCTTCACATGAGGCAAGAAAGATCAGATTGTATGCCTGCTCGGTTGTAGAGAGATGGCGGTACACCTGAAATAAGGATACTACACTGGCGCCGGCGTCATTACTTCCCAAACCGTAAATCTTTCCGTTTTCGGCTTTCGGAGTGAAAGGATGTTTCCGCCATCCGTTTACCGGTTTTACGGTATCGATGTGGGAATTTAGTAAAATAGTCGGTTTGTTGAGGTCGAACATCGGACTGATACACCAAATGTTGTTGCCCGAACGACCGGTCATGATACCTGTTTCTTCAATATAGTTCTGCAGAAAGTCGGCGGCAGCTTCTTCTTCCCGGCTCAATGAGGGGATACCGATTAACGAATTCAGCAATGTGGTTGCTTCGGAAGTGTAATATTCTATATCAATCATCTTGATTTTAATAATTTAATGTGTTGCAAAGATACTATTTTTGCGTGGTAAACGGTGATGAAAAAAGTAGGTAATTAAGTTAGATATGCAACTAAAACTTTCGGCTGATTTCTTCTAACTCTTTGACTGGTTGGGAAAATTAATGCCTGTTTATAGAGGATAATTCCAAATTAAACGATAACTTTGCCGATGAATTAAAAATAAATCTTTGGAATGAGTAGTTCTTTCTTATCTGTCCTGATACAACGTCAGGCAGGGAAATATGGTGATCGTGTAGCGTTGCGTTACCGCGATTATAAAACAGAAACATGGATTCCGGTTTCTTGGAACCAGTTTGCCGCAACTGTAAAAACAGTTTCGAATGCATTGATAGAATTAGGTATAGGCATACAGGAAAATATAGCAGTTTTTTCTCAAAATAAACCGGAATGTCTGTATGTGGACTTTGGAGCTTTTGGGGTACGGGCTGTTACTGTACCATTTTATGCTACCAGTTCCGAGGCGCAGGTACATTATATGGTAGGTGATGCCGAAATACGTTATATCTTTGTAGGTGAACAGTTGCAATATGATGTGGCGTTCCGGGTTATGCAACTGGGAAGCCAACTGAAACAGATTATAATTTTCGACAAGGATGTAAAACGTGATGAGCGGGACCAGACTTCCATTTATTTTGATGACTTTCTGAAATTGGGCGAGGCGCATCCGCATCAAGCTGAGGTAGACAAGCGTACTTCAGAGTCGGGTAATGGTGATCTTGCCAATATTCTTTATACCAGTGGAACAACCGGAGACAGCAAGGGGGTGATGTTGCATCATTCTTGCTATGAGGCGGCCATTCCGGCACACGATGAACGTTTCCCTCAATTGGGTGATCAGGATGTGATTATGAATTTCCTTCCTTTTACTCATGTGTTTGAGCGTGCATGGACTTGCTGGTGTCTTTCGATGGGGTGTACTTTGTCTATCAACTTGCGTCCTGCTGATATCCAGAAGACAATAAAGGAGATCCGTCCTACGGCTATGTGCAGTGTTCCCCGTTTCTGGGAGAAAGTGTATGCCGGCGTGCAAGAAAAAATCAATGAGACAACCGGATTGAAAAAGAAGTTGATGCTGGATGCTATTAAAGTGGGACGTGAACATAATTTGGAATATGTGTACAAAGGGCTGACTCCTCCGCCTGTATTGCACATGAAATATAAATTTTATGAGAAAACGATCTATAGCTTGTTGAAAAAGACTATTGGCATTGAAAACGGGCGTTTCTTCCCTACTGCCGGTGCGGCTATTCCGCCGGCTGTACAGGAGTTTGTTTTGTCGGTGGGAATTAATATGGTAGCCGGTTATGGATTGACGGAATCTACTGCAACGGTTGCTTGTGAGAATGATAATGACCATGTGGTTGGTTCGGTGGGGCGTATCATGCCTCATGTGCAGGTCAGAATAGGGGAGAATAACGAAATAATGCTACGTGGTGAGGGAATCACTCATGGCTATTATAAAAAGGAAGCTGCTACGAAAGCAGCGTTTACTGAAGACGGATGGTTCCATACCGGTGATGCGGGTTATATAAAAGATGGGCATTTGTTCCTTACAGAGCGTATCAAGGACTTGTTTAAAACTTCAAACGGGAAGTATATCGCTCCTCAAGCCATTGAAGCCAAATTGGTGGTAGACCGTTATATCGATCAGATTTCTATTATTGCCGATGAACGTAAATTTGTTTCTGCTTTGATAATTCCTGAATATAAACTGGTGAAAGAGTATGCCGCCAAAAAAAGGTATTCGCTATGAAAGTATGGAGGAACTGTTGCAGAAACCGGAAATTATCGATTTGTTTAAAGAGCGGATTGATACACTGCAGCAGCAGTTTGCACATTATGAACAGATCAAGAGGTTTACCTTGTTGCCCCATCCTTTCAGTATGGAACGTGGTGAACTGACCAATACGTTGAAAATAAAACGTAATGTGCTGAACAAGAACTATGCTGCCGAAATAGAAAAGATGTACGAAGAATAATGGGAAAATGAATAGATTTCCACTATCTTTGCACCCTAAAATGCAAAAATTCTCAAGATGATAACAATAGAGCAACTGAAAGACGTAAAAGAACGTACTGCGGCACTTGAAAGATATCTGGACATAGAAAATAAACTGGTTCAGGTGGAAGAAGAACAACTGCGTACGCAGGCGCCCGGTTTTTGGGATGATGCCAAGAAAGCAGAAGCACAAATGAGGAAGGTGAAAGATCTGCAAAAATGGATCGACGGTTACCGTGAGGTAAAGACGATGGCAGATGAACTGGAATTGGCTTTTGACTTTTGTAAAGATGATTTGGTTACCGAAGAAGAAGTGGATGCAGCGTATCAAAAGGCTGTCACTGCGGTGGAGGCATTGGAACTGAAGAATATGCTTCGCCAGGAGGCCGACCAAATGGATTGTGTATTGAAAATTAATTGCGGTGCCGGTGGTACTGAAAGTCAGGATTGGGCTTCCATGCTGATGCGTATGTATATGCGTTGGGCGGAGACCAATGGCTATAAAGTGAGCGTGGCTAACCTTCAGGATGGGGATGAGGCCGGAATCAAGACGGTGACTATGAATATTGAGGGCAGTTTTGCATATGGTTATCTGAAAGGTGAGAATGGAGTCCACCGCTTGGTGCGCGTGTCTCCTTATAATGCTCAGGGGAAACGGATGACTTCTTTTGCTTCTGTGTTTGTAACGCCGTTGGTGGATGATAGTATTGAAGTGACAATTGAACCTGCCCGTATGTCTTGGGATACTTTCCGTTCGGGAGGGGCCGGCGGACAGAATGTGAACAAGGTGGAATCAGGAGTACGTCTGCGTTATCAATATAAAGATCCGTATACCGGTGAGGAAGAGGAAATCTTGATTGAGAATACTGAAACCCGTGACCAGCCGAAGAATAAGGAAAATGCGATGAGACAGTTGCGTTCAATTTTATATGATAAGGAATTGCAGCACCGCATGGAAGAACAGGCCAAGGTGGAGGCAGGCAAGAAGAAGATTGAATGGGGATCACAGATACGCAGTTATGTCTTTGATGACCGTCGTGTGAAGGATCATCGTACTAATTTTCAAACTTCGGATGTGAACGGAGTGATGGATGGAAAGATTGATGGCTTTATCAAGGCATACTTGATGGAGTTTTCCGGTTCGGAGAATTAGTAAATTCTTCGTAATTTATTTGTTTTCTTCTAGAAACTTTGTACTTTTGGGATATTCAAAAGAGATGGTTTAATCTTAAAAATGAAATACTTATGGGAAAGAATAAGAAAGCTGCTTATAGTAAGCGGGAAGAAGAGAAAGCAAATAGGATTGTAAAAGGTCTGTTCATCGGATTAATTGTATTAGCCCTTGTTATTATGGTAGGCTATGCCATGTATGGATAAAAACGGAAAATAAATAGTGAAGTCCTGCTGAGGTTATTCTCTGCGGGGCTTTTTTATATATTAAAACGCTATGGGACAAGAAATAGAACGAAAATTTTTAGTAAAGGACGACAGTTATAAACTAGAGGCTTATGCACATAGTCATATTGTGCAAGGTTATATCTGTAGTGCTCGTGGAAGAACTGTCCGGGTGCGTATTCGGGATAATAAAGGGTATCTTACTATCAAAGGGGCTTCCAATGACTCCGGTACAAGTCGTTATGAGTGGGAGAAGGAGATCAGTTTGCAAGAGGCCGAAGAGTTGATGAAACTGTGTGAGCCTGGGGTGATTGATAAAATCCGGTATTTGGTGAAAAGTGGAGAGCATATCTTTGAAGTGGATGAGTTTTATGGTGAGAATGAAGGCTTGACTGTAGCGGAAGTGGAATTGAATAGTGAGGACGAATTGTTCAAAAAGCCCCATTTCATCGAAAAAGAGGTAACGGGAGATATTCGTTATTATAATTCTTTTTTAATGAAGAATCCTTATACTCGCTGGTAGATAATATATAGGCTTCTTTAACGTCTGAAAATAAACTACTTGCTATCGTTTACCTACCTTTGCAACAAACACAAACTCATTATTGATATATGAAACACAACATTTTATGGGGCATTATCTTGCTTGTGGCAAGTTTGTCATTTACGGCGAAGGCGCAAAAGGCTGTCCAAGGCCAGTTCTCAGTCAAGGGAGTCTTATTAGATTCTTTGTCTAATGAAGGGGAACCGTATTCTACAATCCGTATTTCATTGAAGAACAATCCTGCAAAGCCGGTGAAACTGGCTGTGACAGGAGCGGACGGCAGGTTTGACGAACGGCTTGCCGTGCCGGGGACTTATCTCATTCATTTTACTTCTGTAGGAAAGTCTCCTGTACAGAAGGAGTTCTCGATATCGGCAAATCGTAGGAATGTTGATTTGGGTAAGATTCTGATAGCAGAAGCGACTGAAATGTTGAAAGGAGTGGAGGTGGTAGCGCAGAAACCTTTGGTAAAGGCGGAAATAGACAAAGTGACGTATAGTATAGAGGATGATCCGGATTCTAAAACCAATACGACTCTTGAAATGCTCCGTAAAGTTCCGCTGGTGACTGTAGATGGAGAGGATAAAATTCAAGTAAACGGTAGCAGTAAGTTTAAAGTGCATGTTAATGGCAAGCCGAATAACATGATGAGCAATAATCCTACCGAGGTATTGCGGAGTATGCCGGCCAATTCCATTAAATCTATAGAGGTTATCACCGAGCCTGGGGCTAAATATGACGCGGAAGGGGTGGCGGGCATCTTGAATATTATCACTATAGGAGCTGGAATGGAAGGATATACGGTGACATTGAATGGTGGTGCAAGCAATATGCGTGTGTATGGTGGCGGTTATGGTACGGTTCAGTCGGGCAAGTTCACTGTTACCGGTAATTATTCTTATAACTACCAGGGATCTCAAAAGGGATTTGAAGATTCATATCGTGAGGATTTCACGTCTCAGGAAAATAAATTTTTGGAGTCGCATCGAAGAAGCAAGAGCTATGGCAATTTTCAATTTGGCAGTCTGGAAGGAAGTTATGAGATTGACACTTTGAATCTGATTAGTTTTTCTATGAATCTGATGACTGGCAATTTTACGAATAAGAGGATTGGAAATACCCAGATGACGAATCATGCCGGTAATCCGGTTTACGGTTACGGTTCTTTGGGGAATAATGAATCGGGCTTTGGCGAAGTGGGAGGCAACATGGATTATCAGCATTCGTTTAAAAAGAAAGGGGAACTTCTTACTTTCTCTTATCGTTTTAGCCATTCCCCCAATAACAGTGAAGCGAATACGGATTATGAGGATACGTTGAATGTTCCTTATCTTTTGCAAAACCAATATTTTAAAAATGATGCCAGCACACAAGAGCATACGGCTCAATTGGACTATACCAATCCGATAAATTCGATACACAGCATTGAAACTGGTATAAAGTATATTTTTCGTAGAAGTAAAAGTGATGGTAAATATTATCTGGCCGATAAAACCGGAGAATATAAGTATGATCAGGATATGAGTACGCAATATGATCATAAGCAGGATATTCTGGCTGCTTATTTGGGCTATCAGCTGAAGTACAAAAACTCGGTGGAAAGGCGGGAATTCGCTATGAGCATACATTTATGGATGCGGATTATAAAAATAAGGATGAGAAGTTTGATGCTCAGTTTGATGATTTGGTTCCATCCTTGATGTTCTCTTACCAATTGGCTCCTACTCAAAGTTTGAGGGCATCTTATAATATGCGTATCAGCCGGCCGGGTATTTGGTTTTTGAATCCGTTTACTGATACCAGCAACCCTACTGCGATCAGTTACGGTAATCCTGATTTGGAAAGTGAAAAGGCCCATTCGCTTAGTGTTACTTTCGGTAGTTTCTCGCAGAAATTTAATGTAAATGTCAGTGCTAATTATTCTTTTGTCAATAATGGTATAGAGCAATACTCTTTTATAAAAGATGGTGTGATGAATTCTACCTATGATAATATAGGAAAAAGTAAGAATATTAATTTGTCTTTGTTCTTGAACTGGAATATGTCTCCTAAAACCCGCTTTAATATCAATGGACGGGGAGCTTATGTGGATTATAGAAGTTCAGGGCTTGATTTAAAGAATCATGGCTGGGAAGGAAATGTCTTCGGAAGCTTCCAGCAGACTCTGCCTTGGGATCTGCGTCTGAGTCTGAACGGAGGGGGTGGTACTCCGCATATCTCTTTGCAAGGTAAAAGTTCCTCTTTCTATTATTATGCGATAGGGCTCAGTCGTTCTTTCTTGAAGGAAAAGAGGCTGACTATATCTCTTAACTCGTCCAATTTATTTAATAAATATATTACTTTTAAGAATAACATCAATACTCCTACTTTCTGCTCTTCTACTGCTACCAGAATTCCGATGCGTTATTATGGATTTAATATCAGTTGGCGTTTTGGGGAGTTGAAGGCTCAGGTAAAAAAAAGCTGCGCGAAGCATTAATAATGATGATTTGAAAAGTGGAGGAGGTAATGCTGGAACCGGTGGAGGGATACCGGCTAATTAAAAGTTAAAACGAAACCACCTGTTAACTGTTAATTTAGGGGGTAAAAACTGTTATTTGATAGTTTATACCCCCTTTGTTGTTAGTTTTTCTGTCGTGACTTTTGCGAGAAGTCGTTAATATTGCAGCAGAAAGCAAAAACAGAAAATAACAATTTAAAAATAGATTAATATGAAGACAGTCGACTTTACACAGCATTTACTAAGTATACAAACCGAATTATTTCGCTTTGCATTTAAATTGACAGCTGACAGAGAAGAGGCTAATGATTTGTTGCAGGAAACTTCACTTAAAGCTTTGGACAACGAAGAGAAGTTTACTCCAGATACGAATTTTAAAGGATGGATGTACACCATCATGCGTAATATATTTATAAATAATTATCGTAAAACAGTGCGTGATCAGACTTTCGTCGATCAGACAGATAACTTGTTCCATTTGAATCTTCCACAGGACTCAGGATTCGATTCTACAGAAGGTGCTTATGATTTGAAAGAGATACATCGTATCGTGAATGCGTTGCCTAAAGATTACCGTGTGCCGTTTGCTATGTATGTATCAGGATTTAAATATAGGGAAATTGCCGAAAAACTGGGACTTCCGTTGGGAACAGTGAAAAGCCGTATCTTTTTCACTCGTCAGAGGTTGCAGAATGATCTGAAAGATTTCCGTTAAGTTGACTCTCTATCTTTATTATATAACTTTGACTTTTATCATCACGCCGACTGTTCGCGAAGAATCGTCGGCGTTTCTTTTTAGGATTTACGCCATATAAGGGGGCGAAGTAAGTAATATCCTATTAAGGCGGCTAGTCCGACTCCAATGCTGTTTGCCAGAAAATCCAGCCAGTCACCGCTGCGGGTATCTGTGCAATAAGCTTGCATCAGTTCGATACACCCGCTCATAGCTACAGGAGCTATGATGCCTCCCCATATTACATGATTCCAATTGATGGCCTTATGATTCCTCAGGTATTCTATCCATAAAATGAAACAGAGTCCTCCATACATGCATATATGCACTACTTTGTCTATGTAGGGGATTTCTTCCACATCTGTTTTAGGAGGAGTGAAAAAGGAAAGATAAAAGATGATAGCTACAATGATCAAGGATACCGGATATTTTCTAAAATAATATAGCATACTTTAATTTTTTTGTGATTCGTCGCAAAAGTACGATTAATTTTATACTTTTGCAGGCTAACCAGTGTTGATTTATAATAATTTGATAGTTTTTTATGCAAAAAAGCGAAAGAGTAAATTTCGGAAGTAAGATTGGGGCTGTTCTGGCGGCGGCAGGTTCGGCTGTAGGACTTGGTAATATATGGAGGTTTCCCTATGAAACGGGAAATCATGGAGGTGCGGCATTTATCTTAGTATACTTGGCGTGTGTTTTTATGTTGGGAATGCCTATTATGATTGCCGAATTCACAGTAGGTCGTCATTCAAAAGCAAGTACGGGACGTGCTTATAAGGTTTTGGCACCCGGAACTCATTGGAAGTGGTTGGGATATTTGGGGGTTTTGGCCGGTTTTCTTATTCTAGGATATTATTCGGTAGTGGCAGGATGGACTTTGGAATATATATTGGAAGCGGGAATGAATGGTTTTGCAGATAAGAAGCCGGAAGATTTTGTGGTTGCTTTCCAGAGTTTTTCGAAGGACCCTGTTCGTCCGCTTATCTGGCTGGTCATCTTTTTATTGGCCACCCATTTTGTTATAGTAAAGGGAGTGAAAGATGGAATAGAGAAATCTTCGAAGGTGCTGATGCCTGTTTTGTTTGTACTGATAGTAGTTTTGGTGGGGTGCTCATTGTCGCTTCCCAATGCGGAAAAAGGTTTGGAGTTTCTGCTGAAGCCTGATTTCAGTAAAGTGAACGGAGATGTTTTCTTAGGGGCTATGGGGCAGGCGTTCTTTTCCTTGAGTTTGGGAATGGGATGTCTTTCAACCTATGCTTCTTATTTTGGGAAAGAAACCAAACTGGGAAATACGGCTCTGAGTGTCGGTGTGATTGATACTTTTGTGGCTGTCTTGGCCGGATTGATTATTTTTCCGGCGGCCTTTTCTGTAGGTATCCAGCCGGATGCGGGACCATCATTAATTTTTATTACATTGCCTAATGTTTTTCAGCAAGCTTTTAGCGGTGTGCCGATATTAGCTTATATTTTCTCGGTGATGTTCTATGTCTTGTTGGCTTTGGCTGCATTGACTTCTACTATTTCTCTACATGAAGTGGTGACGGCTTTTCTGCACGAGGAATTCAATTTAACTCGTGGCCGTGCTGCTAGATTGGTCACTTTCGGGTGCATTATAATTGGAGTCATTTCTTCCTTGTCATTGGGAGTTATGCAGAAATATACGCTGTTTGATAAGGGATTCTTTGACTTACTTGATTTTGTCACTGCAAAAATAATGCTTCCTTTGGGTGGCTTGCTGGTATGTATCTTTGTAGGATGGTATTTGAAACGTTCCGTTTCTTATGAAGAATTGACCAATGGGGGAAAACTGAAAGCAGGTCTTTTCAATCTGTATATCTTCTTGTTGAGATACGTGGCACCTGTGGCTATCATTTTGATTTTTATCAATGAATTAGGGCTAATTTAGAATTGTAATGTGGAAAGACTTCTTCTATTTTTCGAAAAGCGAACGCAGAGCTATACTTTTTTTGGTTGACTTTGCTTTTCATATTTATGTGTATATGGGTTCTGTTTCCAGTAAAGGAAGAGTCTTTGGAACAGGATCAAGAGGGGATAGAAGAAATAAAAAACTTTCTGGCCGGAGTACATGAGATGGAGGAGAAGGAATCTCTGCGATATTCCTATGATAAGCCTAAAAGAAGAGAGGTGGTATTGGCTGCTTTTGATCCAAATTCAGCCGATTCCATCGAATTTTTGCAACGTGGATTGCCTCCTTTTATTGCACATACTATTTTGCAATACCGGAGAGCCGGCGGTAAATTCAGGACAGCGGATGATTTCTCTCGTGTTTATGGCTTGTCGTCCGAGAAATTTAATATGTTAAAACCTTATATCCAGATATCAGAGGCTTTTCGGCGGAAACAGGATACATTGCACTTTATCAAAAAGGCGGAGAAAGATACGTTGGCGGTTTATAAATATCCGGAAGGAACTTTAGTCGATTTGAATGAAGCGGACACTACCGAGTTGAAAAAGATTCCGGGAATAGGCAGTGGCATTGCACGCATGATTGTGGCTTACCGGAAACGTTTGGGAGGTTTTTATGATATGGCTCAGTTGAAGGAAGTGAACTATGTAGATGAGGATATGTTGAGATGGTTTAAACTCGGAAATGCACCAATTCATCGGATAAATGCCAATAAGGCCGGGCTTGACAAACTTCGCTCTCATCCTTATATGAATTTTTATCAGGCAAAGGTAATTATAGAATATAGGAGGAAAAAGGGAAAATTAAAAAGTCTTTCCCAGTTATCCTTGTATGAGGAATTCACTGAGAAAGACTTGGAACGTTTGTCGCACTATCTTGCTTTTGATTAATTGTTGGGATAACCAGCAGCTTCTGCTATTTTTACCGGAATTTCGGTATTGTCAATGCGACCTTGGAATAGTTGGGCGCCGGCTCCGATAGCGAATACGGGTACATAACCTCCAGAGTGCCCACCACTGGTCCAACCTACCAGAGCGATGTCATCCAGAATTCTTTTGGCCTCAGCTGCCAAAGGTTCGTCTTGTTGATATTCACTTTTGGTCAAATCTATCTCTTTACCGCTAAATGATTCATCATATACTTTCTTCAGGGATGCTTCTTGCTTTTCATTCAATTGAATACTATCCCAAAATCCGAAATTATCCTTCAATGATTGCTTGATAACTTCCCAAGGTACTTGATTCTTGTATTTTTTTCTTAATTCGTTTACAATTTTAGTATATCCGCTTTCACTTACTTTTTGTGATTTTAAAGCTTGCAGGTTCAAAGTATACGGACCTTTTCCTAAAACGATTCCTCCGGTTTCGTGGTCGGCTGTTACTACAATCAGGGTTTCATCAGGATGTTGTTCATAGAATTCGTAAGCAACTTTTATGGCATTGTCCATATCCATTACTTCGTGGAATACGGTAGCGGCGTCGTTGCTGTGGCAAGCCCAGTCTATTTTACCTCCTTCAACCATCAGGAAGAACCCTTTTGATAGATCTTTAGACAGGAAATTGATTCCGGCACGGGTGATTTCAGTTAAAGTCATATCGCCTTTTTTTCGATCGATAGCATAGGGGATAGCACTATTGTCTGTTGCTGTCGCAGGTTGTAAGAGAATCAGTTTGTCCGATTTTTTTGCTTTTTTCTGATAGTCCTTGTAGCCACGGGCTATGGTATATCCGGCTTTGTCCACCAGTGTGTACAGACTTTCTGAATTTGAACCGGCGGCTTTTTTGTTGGTGGGATCTAAAAAGTCTGATCCTGCATAGAAATCGAAGTTGGCATCAATCAAATCCAGACCCACGTTGTAATAGCTGCTTCTTTGTCCTTGGTGTGCGTAAAAAAGCAGCCGGTGTGGCATGGTCTACGCTGACACTGGTACTGATACCTACACGGCAACCTTTACTTTTTTGCCCAAGAAGCAACACTGTTAACTTTGGTTTCCAGATCCTTTTCACACCTAATGCGCCATTTTTGTTTTGTTTCCCGTAGCAAGTGCTGTTCCTGCAGCGGCCGAATCTGTCACTCCGTTGGTTGCCGAGAAAGTAGTGGCTATGGTTGCATAAGGAAATTGGGTGAATAATAACGGAGTCACACCAATTTTGCCTTCCAACTCTCCACGATACATCTCTGTTCCTA
>ENA-OQBL01000214-OQBL01000214.1-human-gut-metagenome-genome-assembly--contig:-NODE-214-length-33606-cov-13.202276_pt1 | contig 33606 bp, 26 predicted proteins | sample MGYA00242747_ERZ504553 | MGnify/ENA primary metagenome ERZ504553 (study PRJEB26092, sample SAMD00036240) | human gut metagenome | host: Homo sapiens | study: EMG produced TPA metagenomics assembly of...
AAATTGCGTCTGAGTTTGATAAGCATAAGGAGAGCTATAACGCTCAGGAACTGACAAACAAAGATTATGCTCTCAATAATATTGTCAAAAGAGCTGAGTATGTAAACGGATATTCCGATTATATTAAGAGCGTAGAAAGCAAGGCTCAGCAGATGAATTCGATAAGCATTTTCTCCCAGGACAATTCACTTTCTTCTCAAAATATACAATTGACTGCGGAGGCTTATAAACCGCTTGAAAATCTGTCGCTTAAAGTAGGAAGCGATTTTTCCGTTACAACAGTATTGAACTATGACTTGATTCATTACATAATACTTGCACTGAATATAATTGTTGTTCTTGCCTTTGTTGAAGAACGAAAACGAGGCTTTTGGAGCATGGTGTATGCAACACCAAACGGAAGATTTAACCTTGCTGTAAAACGGTGCGGAATACTTGCAATCAGCACAACAATACTTTGTTTCGTTATGTATTTTGCCCTGTTTGTGACTTCTTTTTCAATATACGGCGGAGTATCGGATTTGTTCAGAAATGTACAGTCTATAGAGATGTTTCAAAATTTTGTATTCCCGATGAGCGAAATACAATTTCTGTTTGTATATGTTCTGATAAATGTTCTTGCACAATTAGTGCCCGTATATATGATGCTGTTCATCGTTGTGATAATGCAAAACACGAATATTGCATTCGGCGTGTGCGGAATAATATTTGCGACAGAATTTCTTTTATATACTTTTTTACCGTCACAAAGCAATTTGGCAATTTTAAAGTATATGAATTTGTTTACATTCATCAATCCGACAGAAGCAATTGTAAAGTATTACAACATCAACTCTTTTGTCATACTTGTGAACCTGTTTTCATTGTTAATTATTTCCGCAATAATATTCACGCTCTTGTTTGCAATTTTTTCAATTATCGGTGCAGGCAAGAAATATCCTAATAAAACTCCAGGCAAAATTGAAAGTACCTTACTGCGATTTTCTTCAAAAATTCGCACAGTATATTGGAAATGCGTTGAAAAACTCGGCGCTACAGGTACTGAGTTGTACAAAATACTCTTCATGCAAAAAGGCATAATAGTTTTGCTTGCTTTTGTTCTTGCGCTGTTTAATTCATTGAATTTAAGAACACTTAATATCAGCGAAAAAGATAGCATAGTTAACGAGTTTTATGAAACTCACAGCGGTGAACTTAATGACGATGTTTACAAATATGTGGCAGATCTTGAAAATGAGATTGATGCTGTTGATGAAGAACTTGCCAATGCGCATGAGGATTACAACAACGGAAAAATTTCCGAAGATAAATATTACAATGTCAGCCAAAAATACGATGCGTATGACAGTAAGCGTGAAGCATTGAAAATTATAAATGAAAGAATTTCATATGTTGAAGATGCGAAAAAGAACGGGGAAGATGCTTGGCTTGTAAATCCCACCGGATTTGAATATTTGCTTGGTAGCAGCGGATATGACAGACAACAAAATTTCGCTCTGTTATCGGTTTTCTGCATCATAATTATAATGTCAGGAGTTTTCTCATTTGAAAAAAGACAGCTCGTTTCAGATTTGTTAAATTCAACAAGTGGCGGAAGAAAAAAACTGCTCAGAAAGAAAATCCTCTGTGTTTCATTGATTGCGACAATTGTGTGGATTTGTACATCTGTGTTTGAATTTATCGAAGTCTGCTCAAAATATACGCTGTCAGAAATTACGGCACCTGTAAAAAGTCTGGAGTTTTTGAACGGCTTGCCTTTTAATTGCAGCATATTGATGTTTATGATTTTTGTGTACGCAGTGCGGTTGTTGTTGATTTTGGCGATTACATATGTTGTTTGTCTTGTATCGGCAAAAACAAAGTTTGAAGTCAGCATAGTTGTTGCATCTGCTGTTATGATTGTTCCGTCACTTATCTATGTGGCAGGAGTTCAGATTTTTGCATATTTTTCTGCAACTGTTCCTGTAGCATTGATGAAACTTGTTGTGGAATCAATTGGATTTACATTTCTAATTCCAATAGCTTTAATGCTGATAATGGGATTTGTTGCGGTGAAAATCACGAAATACAGTATGTGCAGAAAAGGCGGTGATTAAATGACTCTTGAAATGAAAAATCTTACGAAAAATTACGGTAATTACTGTGCTCTCGATAGCTTCAGTATTACTCTGACAGATGGCATTTACGGCTTGCTGGGGGCAAACGGTGCGGGTAAAAGCACGCTTATGAGTTTGATTACCGACAATGTTCAGAGAACATCGGGAGACATCCTTTATGACGGCAAAGAAATTTTGAAATTAGGTAAAAAGTTCAGACAAAAGATTGGATTTATGCCACAGCAACAGGGCTATTACGAAAATATGTCCGCACGAGCATTTATACTTTATATGGCATCACTCAAAGGTATTAACAAAAAAGAAGCCAAAATGCAGACTGACAAGCTTTTAAAAACAGTTAATCTTGAAAAAGTCAGCCATAAGAAAATCGGTAAATTTTCGGGAGGTATGAAACAGCGTGTCCTCCTTGCACAGGCTATGCTCGGCAACCCTGAGATTCTTTTGCTTGATGAACCTACCGCCGGTCTTGACCCGAAAGAGAGAATCCGTATCCGCAATTTTATAAGCGAAATTGCGGAAGACAAAATTGTACTCATTTCTACTCATGTAGTGTCTGATATCGAGTTTATTGCCAAGGAAATTATACTTCTAAATCAAGGAAAACTCGTGTCGCATGATACCTGCAAAAATCTCGTAAATGAAATTACAAATAAGGTAATTGAGGTGGAAATTGAAAAAGAAGAATTAAAATATTTTCAGGATAATTATCGAGTTTCAAATCTCTATCATAATGATGATAAAATCGTAGTAAGATTAGTCACAGATAATCCCCCTGAAAATCATAAAATAACAATTGCAAACCCAACCCTTGAAGATTTGTACCTCTATGTTTTTGAACAAGGAATGTGATATTAAAATTATTACCGACAAGTAATGGTGTTCTATGCTAATATTTGTCGGTATTTTTATGCCTTTTTTACTTGAAATTGTAAGGATAAAACGGAATATAGATACAAAATAATCAGTTAACGCATAAAATAGCAATAAAATAGTTTGACTAATATATAATATTGTGTTAAAATTATGCGAAAAGGAGGGTGACAGCTCTATGGAGCAATATATGCCGATAGTGTGGATAGGCTTTGCAATATTTATGTTGCTTTGCGAAGGATTCACAACACAGCTTGTATCAATATGGTTTGTTCTCGGCTCGGTTTGTGCCGCCATTACAACTATATTTACAAGCGACATAACAATCCAGTCGGCGGTGTTCCTTGTTGTGTCACTTGTATCGCTGATTGTGACACGACCGCTTGTAAAACGCTTTAAAAGGCGTAACAAAACAACGGGAACAAACGCAGACCGCCACATCGGTCAAGTCGGTTTTATGCTCACAGATTTAACCGATATTGACGAAACAGCACAGGCAAAGGTCGGTGCGGAAACTTGGACAGTAAAGTCTGACAAAGCACCGCTTTTAAAAGGAACAAAAGTTAAGGTTCTTGCAATCGAGGGCGTAAAGCTCATAGTAGAACCCGTAACAGAATGAGAGGTAAATAATGTTAGGACTTATTATTTTAGGAATTATCCTTTTAATCCTGCTTATAGTAATCGTAAGCAATGTCAAGGTAGTGCCACAGGCACACGCATATGTAATTGAAAGACTCGGAACATATCATGTAACATGGTCAACAGGCTTGCATGTAAAAATTCCGTTCATCGACAAAATTTCAAAGAAAGTTTCACTAAAAGAGCAAGTGATCGACTTCCCTCCACAACCCGTGATCACAAGAGATAATGTCACCATGCAGATTGACACGGTTGTGTATTTTGAAATTACCGATCCAAAGCTTTATACTTACGGTGTAGAAAGACCGCTCAGCGCTATTGAAAATCTTACTGCAACAACATTGCGTAATATCATCGGTGATCTTGAGCTTGATAACACACTCACATCCCGTGATACAATCAACGGTAAAATCAGAGTGATTCTTGACGAGGCAACCGACGCATGGGGCATTAAGGTAATCCGTGTCGAGCTTAAAAACATTCTTCCGCCCCGTGAAATTCAGGATGCGATGGAAAAGCAGATGAAGGCAGAGCGTGAGCGCCGTGCAAGAATTCTTGATGCAGAGGGTGAAAAACGCAGTCAGATTCTTGTTGCAGAGGGTATGAAGGAATCTGCAATTCTTAAAGCCGACGCTGTTAAGGAGCAGAAAATCCGTGAGGCACAGGGTGAAGCTGAGGCTATTCTCACAGTTCAGAAAGCTAATGCCGACGCACTTAAAATGCTCAATGAGGCTGCTCCTACCGATAGAATTATTCAGCTTAAATCACTTGAGGCATTCGGTAAAGCCGCTGACGGCAAGGCTACAAAGATTATCATTCCGTCAGATATTCAAGGACTTGCGGGCAATGTTACCGCAATTAAAGAGCTCTGGAAAGATGATGTGCCAAAGGCATAAAGAGTGTGAAATTTACGGCAATTTTTCGGACACAGAATTCTGTGTCCGATTTGTTACATAAAATTGTGGGGGATAGGAAATGCAATTTTTACTCGACCTGTTGTGGTACTTCGTAATTTTCTCGTTTTTTGGCTGGGTGGCGAGCAGTTTTCGTTCGCTTCTTCTTGAGAAAAAATTCAGTAACAACGGTTTTTTAACATCACCGTTTTGCCCTATGTACGGATTTTCGGCGGTTATTTGTTATACGGCACTCAAACCGTTTGAAAACAGCAAGCTGATTTTATTCATCGGTTCAACCTTAATATTATCTGCACTTATGGTTGTGGTCGGTGTGCTTGTAGAAAAAACTCTCAAATTCAAGCCATGGGATTTTTCTTCGTCGAAATTCAGCATAGGCAATTATATAACTTTTCCTTATGCACTTTTTCTCGGATTGCTCGGTATGCTGCTTGTCGGATTGATAATTCCGGTGCTTCGCACAGCCGTTGAAGCAATTCCTTTCTGGGTAAGTCTTATTCTTGTTCTTTGCTTCTGCGGAATTATTGTAATTGATTATGTTTTTTCAATGATAACAACAATCCGTCTGCTCAGAAGAATTGCAAAGCTTAAAAATTCTTCCGAGCTTATGGATAAAGGCGCAACAGAGGTTGAAATTCAGGAACTTGAAGAAAACTATAACCGACTTTTTACAGAGAATATTTTAAGAAAAAGACTTGCACACGCTTATCCCGATCTCACCCATATGACTTATGTAAAGCAGATTAATGCTAAAATCGAGGAGATCAAGCAGGATAATATGAAAGAATATACACAAACCTTTGAAAGCAAAGAGGACAAGCCGTTTGCCTACGGATTCTGTTTTACGAAGCTTTTTTATCTGTTTGTGATTGGTTCTTTCATCGGCACAATTCTTGAAACAATATGGGCGTTCTGCGTTGACGGACATTTTGAAATGCGTGTCGGCATGGTTTACGGCCCGTTTATTCCTGTTTACGGCGGCGGTGCGTGTTTTCTGACAGCTGCTTTGTATAAGCTTTACAAGCTTAATGATACGCTTGTTTTTGTGATAAGTGCTTTTGTCGGAGCAAGTTTTGAGTATTTCTGTTCGTGGTTGCAGGAGCAGATGTTCGGCACGGTTTCATGGGACTACAGCGACACTCCGTTTAACCTTGACGGCAGAACCAATCTTATGTATGCCCTTATCTGGGGATTCCTCGGTCTTGTCTGGGTGCGTTATCTGTATCCGTGGACAGCAAAGCTTATTGAAAAGATTCCTAAAAGAGCAGGTGCAATTATTACAACATTTCTGATTGTATTCATGGCATTCAACGGCTTTATGTCCGTAACAGCTACGGCAAGATGGACTCAGAGAACAGAGGGAGTGCCTGCTTCAAACAGCTTTGAAGAATATCTCGATGAAAAATTCGATAATGAAAAGATGGAATTTCTTTTTCCGGGTATGAAAAAGGCTGCGGAGGCGGGAGTTACAACCGAGGGCATAATTTCCAACGAAAGACCGTATCTTGATGCTACAGATCCCGATAACGGCATGAAAATCGAACAGGGAAAAGATGTTTCCAAGATTAATTAATATCATGAAGTGGCTATGCTTTGCACAGTCACTTTTTGATTTTGGGCGGTAATTTAAAAATAATTTCGCCTGACTATTGAATTTTAACCGAATTTTTTTATATAATTAATTAGTAATGCTTTATTTATGTCGATTCAAAGCATAAATTGGCATATTTGTCCTGACTTTGTCTGCCCACGGCACGGTTTTTGCGGCAATTTATCAAGTGGGCGGAAAGGCTATGAGTAATTATGAAAAAGGTTGCAATTATTATGGGCTCCGACAGTGATTTTCCCGTAGTATCAAAGGCTGTCAGTAAACTCAAAGAATTTGGCGTAGAGTATGAGGTTCATGTAATGAGCGCACACCGTACTCCCGATGCGGCAATTAAGTTTTCGGCAGAGGCTAAAAAGAACGGTTTTGGCGTAATCATTGCCGCAGCAGGTATGGCGGCACATCTCGCAGGTGTTCTTGCGGCAAAAACAACCCTTCCTGTGATAGGAATCCCATGTAAGTCGGCTCAGCTTGACGGTATGGATGCTCTTCTCGCAACGGTTATGATGCCTACAGGCATTCCGGTTGCAACAGTAGCAGTTGACGGTGCGGCTAACGCTGCAATTCTTGCCGTTGAAATGCTCGCACTTTCCGACGATTCTCTTGCAGAGAAGCTTGAAAATATGAAAGCTGATATGGAAAAAGGCGTTGCCGAAAAAGACAAGGCAATGCAGGCTAAGGTGGCAGAGCTTTGATTAAGAACTATGTAGATATTGACACAAAACTTGACAAAGTAAATGACGAGTGCGGTGTGTTCGGTATTTACCGTAATGATGACGATATCGATGTTGTTGCCGCCGCAAATGACGCACTCTACAGCCTTCAGCACAGGGGACAGCAGAGCGCAGGTATCACCGTGAATAAAGACGGTGAATTTACAACTGTCAAAGAACTCGGCATGGTGTCCGAGATTTTTACACCCAAAGCACTTGAAAAACTTCCAAACGGTAAGATTGCAGTCGGTCATGTCCGTTATACTTCATCGGAATCACTCGACCGTGCATCTAACCAGCCGCTTGTTATGCGATACATTCAGGGTTCAATCGGTATTGCAAGCAACGGCTCAATTACAAACTTCAATGAAATAAGGCAGGAGCTTGAAACAGGCGGTGCTGTTTTTCAGTCCAATTCTAATGCTGAAATTATGGCTTATGTTATCGCAACCGAAAGATGTGTAACAGACACGCTTGAAGATGCTGTTCTTTCTTCAATGAGAAAGCTCAAGGGCGCTTACTCAACTGTAATTTGCGCACCGAGCCGTCTTATCGGCTTTCGTGATATGCACGGATTTCGTCCGCTCTGTATCGGCAAACTCAAAAACAGCTGGATTTTTACTTCTGAAAGCTGTGTTATCGACAGTCTCGGCGGTGAATTTGTCCGTGATGTTGAGCCGGGTGAAATGGTAGTAGTTGACGAAGAAGGCTTTCACAGCTACAAATTAAAGCTTTTGCCCGATAAAACATCTTTCTGCCTTTTTGAATATGTTTATATTGCAAGACCGGACAGCGTAATCAACGGTGTCTGCGTACATAATGCAAGATTCAAAGCCGGTGAACTTCTTTATGACGAGTTCCCGATTGAGGCAGATATGGTGTGCGGTGTTCCTGATTCGGGACTTATTGCCGCACAGGGATATGCAAAGGCTTCGGGTATTCCCTTCAGCACAGGTTTTGTCAAGAATAAATATATCGGCAGAACAGTAGGCTCGGGTAAAGATAAAAAGAAAAGACTTCTCAGAACAAGACTTACTGCTTTGAAGGCTAATGTTAAAGGCAAGAGAGTTGTTATTATTGATGACTCAATCGTCAGAGGTGAAACATCAAAGCATATTGTTCGTCTTATGCGTGAGGCAGGAGCTGCCGAGGTGCATATGCTCATCAGCTCGCCGCCGTTTGTATGTCCGTGCTACTTTGGTGTGGACATTCACGATAAAGAAAGTCTTATTGCAAACAAGTTGACAACAAGTGAAATCTGTGAATATATCGGTGCAGATTCACTTGGTTATCTCAGTATAAACAGTCTCAGAAAAATTGCTGAGGGTGCAAATATAGAATTCTGTGACGGTTGTTTCACGGGCAGTTACGACGCTGAAATTCCGAGAACAATCTTTGTAGATAAATACGCTAAAAAAATTAACAGAAAGTGACGGAGTGATTACAATGAACAACAGCTTTTCCGAAAGCTACAAAGCGGCAGGTGTTGATGTAACAGCAGGCTATAAGTCTGTAGAGCTTATGAAAAAGCATGTGGCACGCACAAAAATTGACGGTGTTATTTCAGGCATCGGCGGTTTCGGCGGACTTTTTGCCCCTGATTTCAAAGATATGGAAGAGCCTGTACTTGTCAGCGGTACTGACGGTGTAGGTACAAAAATCAAGCTTGCTTTTCTTCTTGACAAGCATGACACAATCGGTATTGATGCAGTTGCAATGTGCGTAAACGATGTAATTTGCTGTGGAGCAAAACCTCTTTTCTTCCTCGATTATATCGCAATCGGCAAGAACTATCCCGAAAAGGTAGCTGAAATTGTATCAGGCATTGCAGAAGGCTGTGTTCAGTCCGGTTGTGCTCTTATCGGCGGTGAAACTGCAGAGCATCCGGGTCTTATGCCTGTTGATGAATATGATGTTGCAGGTTTCAGCGTTGGTATTGCAGACAAGCCAAAGATGATTGACGGTTCAAAGCTTTGTGAGGGTGATGTACTTTTAGGACTCCGTTCTTCGGGTGTTCACTCAAACGGTTTTTCGCTTGTCAGAAAAATCTTTGATATCAACGAGGAAACAATCAATGCCGAGTACCCTGAGCTTGACAAAACTCTCGGTGAAACATTGCTCACTCCAACAAAAATTTATGTAAAACCTCTTCTCGCTCTTATGGAAAAGGTTGATGTAAAGGCTGTATCACACATCACGGGCGGCGGTTTCTATGAAAACATTCCCCGTATGCTTACAGACGGTCTTTCTGCCAAAATCAAAAAGGACAATATTCCTGTTCTTCCTATTTTCAAGCTTATGCAGAGAGTAGGCAATATCCCCGAGCACGATATGTTCAACACATTCAATATGGGTGTAGGTATGATAATTGCCGTTGCCAAGGAAGATGCAGACAAGGCTCTTGAGGTTCTTGCGGCTAACGGTGAAGATGCTGTTGTACTCGGCGAAGTAATCAGCGGTAATGACGGAGTAGTGTTTGAATAATGAAAAATATCGCAGTTCTTGTGTCGGGTGGCGGCACAAATCTTCAGGCACTTATTGACGCTCAGAACAGGGGAGAGATTAAAAACGGAAAAATCTCTCTTGTTGTGTCCTCAAATCCAAACGCTTATGCACTTGAAAGAGCAAAAAACAATTCGATTGCAACTGAGGTTATCAGAAGAAAAGACTATGACGAATTTGATGAGTATGATTCTGCTGTAACCGAGCTTTTGAAATCCAAGGATGTTGACCTTGTTGTTCTTGCGGGATTTATGACTATTCTCGGAAAGCAGTTTATTTCTGCTTTTGAAAACAGAATAATCAATATCCATCCGTCGCTTATTCCGTCATTCTGCGGCGAGGGATATTACGGACTCAGAGTTCATGAGGAGGCACTTAACAGAGGCGTCAAGGTAACGGGTGCTACCGCACATTTTGTAAACGAAGTGTGCGACGGCGGTCCCATTATCATTCAGAAAGCCGTTGAAATTCAGAACGGTGACACACCCGAAATTCTTCAGAAAAGAGTTATGGAACAGGCTGAATGGAAGATTCTTCCAAGGGCGGTTTCGCTTTTCTGCGAAGATAAAATTATAGTAAAAGACAATAAAACCGAAATTCTTGACTAACGGAGGAAAAATATGAAACCTGTATCACTTTACAATGACATTGCTTCAACTTCATATCCGGGCAGAGGCATTGTAATCGGCAAAAGTGCAGACGGCTCAAAGGCTGTTATTGCATACTTCATTATGGGCAGAAGCGAAAACAGCAGAAACAGAGTGTTTGCAGAAACCGAGGACGGCATCAAAACTCAGGCTTTTGATCCGTCAAAGCTTGTTGATCCGTCACTTATCATCTATTCTCCCGTAAGAGTTCTCGGCAACAAAACTATCGTTACTAACGGTGACCAGACAGATACTGTTTATGATCTTATGAATGAAGGTCAGACATTTGAACAGTCACTCACAACAAGAGAATTTGAGCCTGACGGTCCTAACTACACTCCACGAATTTCAGGTATCGTTGAGTGCGAAAACGGCAAGATGAACTATGCAATGTCAATTCTCAAAAGTGCAGACGGCAATCCCGATTGCTGCGAAAGATACACATTTACATATGACAAGCCGATAAACGGTCTTGGCAGATTCATTCACACATATATGAGTGACGGCAATCCGCTTCCGAGCTTTGAGGGTGAACCTACACTCGTAGAAATCGGTAACGATGATATTGACACATTTGCCGAGAAAATCTGGAATTCTCTCAATGAGGATAACAAGGTTTCACTTTTTGTACGCTATATTGACATTGCTTCAAATAAGGCAGAGTCAAGAATTATCAATAAAAACAAGTAATTTATTTTTCGGAAAGGATGAATCCAATGAACGAACTTGCTTTAAAATACGGCTGTAACCCGAATCAGAAGCCTTCGAGAATTTTCATGCAGGACGGCAAAGATCTTCCTGTTGAGGTTCTCAACGGCAAACCCGGTTATATCAACTTTCTTGATGCATTTAACTCATGGCAGCTCGTAAAGGAACTCAAAGCGGCAACAGGTCTTCCTGCGGCTGCATCATTCAAGCATGTAAGTCCTGCCGGTGCGGCAGTTGCAACAGAGCTTTCTGACACACTCAAGAAAATCTACTTTGTAGATGACCTTGAACTTTCTCCGATTGCAAGCGCATATGCAATGGCAAGAGGTGCAGACAGAATGTCGTCATACGGTGACTGGGTGGCTCTTTCCGATACTTGCGATGTTCAGACTGCAATCCTCCTCAAGAGAGAGGTTTCTGACGGTATTATTGCTCCTGACTATACTCCCGAGGCTCTTGAAGTCCTCAAGTCAAAAAAGAAAGGCAATTATAATGTCGTAAAAATCGACCCGAACTATGTTCCTGCTCCTATTGAGCATAAGGATGTTTTCGGCATTACATTTGAACAGGGCAGAAATGAACTCAAAATTGACGAAGAAATGCTCCTTCAGAACATTGTAACAGATAATAAGAATTTTACAGAGGAAGCTAAGCGTGACCTTCTTGTTGCTCTTATTACTCTTAAATATACTCAGTCTAATTCTGTTTGCTACGCAAAGGGCGGTCAGGCAATCGGTGTAGGCGCAGGTCAGCAGTCAAGAATTCACTGCACAAGACTTGCAGGCAATAAGGCTGATATCTGGTATCTCAGACAGCATCCGAAGGTTATGAACCTTCCGTTTGTTGACAACATCCGCCGTCCTGACAGAGATAACACTATTGATGTTTACATCTCTGATGATTATGAGGATGTGCTTGCTGACGGTATATGGCAGCAGTTCTTCAAAACTAAGCCCGAACCTCTTACAAAGGAAGAGAAAAAGGCTTGGCTTGCAACATTTGACGGTGTTTCACTCGGTTCTGACGCATTCTTCCCATTCGGTGACAACATTGAAAGAGCAAAGCGTTCAGGCGTTAAGTTTGTTGCACAGCCGGGTGGCTCAATTCGTGATGATAATGTTATTGAAACCTGCAATAAGTACAATATGACAATGTCATTTACGGGTATTCGTCTTTTCCATCACTGATAGAGGTGCGGTTATGAAAATTTTAATGATTGGTTCGGGCGGCAGAGAGCACGCTTTAATTAAAAAGCTTCTTGAAAGTCCTAAATTGCACAAAGCTTTATTGCGCTCCCGGCAACGGTGGTATTTCAAGAGATGCCGAGCTTGTTAATATCGGAGTTATGGATAAAGAAATATGGTTAAGTTTGCAAAGGACAATGCAATTGACCTCGTTTTTGTAGCTCCTGATGATCCGCTTGCTGACGGTATGGTTGACGCTATGCAGGAGGCTGGAATCAGAGCATTCGGTCCTAATGCAAATGCCGCTATTATTGAGGCGTCAAAGGTTTTCTCAAAAAATCTCATGAAGAAATACGGCATACCTACTGCAAAGTATGAAGTATTCAGTGACGCTCAGAAAGCAATTGACTATATAAAGAACGAAAATACCGCTCCCGTTGTTGTAAAGGCTGACGGTCTTGCACTCGGCAAGGGTGTAATTATTGCTCAATCTGTTGATGAGGCAATTGAAGCAGTCAAAGAAATTATGGAGAACAAGAAGTTTGGCGACTCAGGTAACAATATCGTTATCGAAGAGTTTCTTACAGGTCCCGAGGTTTCTGTTCTTGCATTTACAGATAGTAAGTGCGTAAAACCTATGGTCAGCTCAAAAGACCACAAGCGTGCTTTTGATAATGACGAAGGTCTTAACACAGGTGGTATGGGCACGATCAGCCCGAACCCGTATTATACAGATGAGATTGCCAAAGAATGTATGGATACAATCTTTCTTCCTACAATTGAGGCGATGAATAAAGAGGGCAGACCTTTTAAGGGTTGTCTGTACTTTGGACTTATGATTACACCGAACGGTCCAAAGGTTATTGAATACAATGCCCGTTTCGGCGATCCTGAGGCTCAGGTTGTTCTTCCAAGACTTAAAACTGACCTTGTAGATATCTGCGAGGCTGTTATTGACGAAAAGCTTTCCGATCTTGACATTGAATGGGACAACGGTGCTGCGGCTTGTGTTGTTATGGCAAGCGGCGGATATCCTGTTTCATATAAAAAGGGTATAGAGATGTTCGGTCTTAATGATAACGGCGGTGTCGATGGTGCAATCGTTTATCATGCCGGAACTAAGTACGAAAACGGAAAGTTCTATACAAACGGCGGTCGAGTTCTCGGTGTTACTGCAACAGCGGATACACTTGATGAGGCACTTGAAAAGGCATATGCAGCAGTAGAAAAAATTTCCTTTGAAGGCGCTCATTACAGACACGATATCGGCAAAACTAAATAATATATTAAGAGCCACTCTTAACGAGCGGCTCTTTTTTTAGCCTGCATTTTTAATCTGCAGTCTTAATTTGTCAGAAATCATGGCAATGAATTCGCTGTTTGTGGGCTTACCTCTGTCGTTGTGAATTGTATATCCGAAATATGAGTTCAGAACATCAATGTCACCTCGATCCCATGCAACCTCAATTGCGTGTCTTATAGCTCTTTCAACCCGTGAAGAAGTTGTTTCGTACTTTTTGGCAACCGACGGATAGAGCTGTTTTGTCACGGCATTGATAATTTCAGGATGCTCAACAGACATAATGATTGAATCACGCAGATAGTGATAGCCTTTGATGTGAGCCGGAACTCCTATTTCATGGAGAATATCGGTCACTTTCATTTCAATTCCGAAAGCGTCAATAACTCTGCCTCTGCCAAAATTGTTTTTCTTGCTCAAATCCGACAAATCGCTGATAATGGTGCTTAATTCGGAAATGTTATACGGTTTCAACACAAAATATGATGCACCCGAATTCATAATTTCACGCTCAAGGACAGTGCTGTGGAATGACGAATATACCATAAACACAGGCACTTTCGTGCTTTCTCGTGTAATACTTCTCATAACACCGATTGCATCAAGCCTTGTCATAAATGAATCCATCAGTACAACATCAGGGTTTTCTCTTTTAATTTTATCGCACAATTCTTCTCCGTCTTTTGCACAGAAAATAACGGAAATATTCTTACTCTGTAAGATATTAAGATTTTCCTGCGTAAATTCGGAAGCGTCATCGGTTACGATTAGTTTTATTTTGTTGTTCATTATGATTTCCCCCAGTAATTTTTGTTGTACTAATATTACCACAAAATGGTAAAGTTGGCAATACCTTCCATAAAACTTTTTTGAAAAATTGAGAAAAAAGTTTTATAATTTGCGTTACTAAATCAAAAATGAACAAACCATCATATATTTAGTGTTGATTATTGTAGCGATTTGCCATATATTGTGCAAACACACCGTAACCCTCTTTAGGATTATTCAGAAAAACATGGGTAACAGCGCCGATAATTTTGCCGTTTTGAACTATCGGACTGCCGCTCATACCCTGTACAATACCGCCGCAATTTTCGAGCAATCTGCTGTCGGTTATTTTTATGACAAAATTTTCATTTGATGTCATATCACGGTTGCATATTCTTTTAATCTCAATTTCATATTCCTGCGGCGTATCTCCGACAGGCGTTGTTACCATAACAGCCTTTCCTGTTTTCACCTCATCGTCATTTGCAATCAGATATTTCTTGTTTCTTTTATAATTTTCACTCGTTAAATCTCCGAAAATTCCTAAAGGGGAGTTTACGCTCAAATTACCAAACTTTACATCGGTAAAATACCCGCAGAAACTGCCGGCTTTACCGCAGACGCTTTTTTCAATGCCGCTGATTTCAGCCCGAACCGCTTCTCCCGATTTTAACGGTAACAAAGCAGCCGTGTCACAGTCGCATATTCCATGACCGAGTGCGGCAAAATAATTATTGCCGTCATCATAATAGGTCATAGTTCCGATGCCTGCGCAGCTGTCACGAATCCACGCACCGAGGAGATATACTCCCACGGTATTTTTTATCGGCAAAACGGTTTTCATTTCGGCTTTGCCGTTTCGCTCAATTTCAACAGTAATTTCATTGCCGTTAGATTTTTCAATTTCAGACTTTAATTCTTCATTTGTGCTGATTTTTGTATTATTTACTTTCTTTATAATATCGTTTACTTTAAGTCCGCCGTCTTTTGCGGGGCAAACATATTTTTCACCGTCATAGTAGCTTTCAAGCTTTATTATCATTGCTCCGTTAGCATAAAATTTTACTCCGAAAGCCTCACCGCCAATATAAACCTCATTTTTATCATCAGCGGCATAAGGCGAAAAAGTCGATAAAGTAAATAATAATGTGAAAATCAGGGCAACTGATATAATTTCTTTAAATTTTCGCAAAAAATTCACCTTCTTTCCGTTGCCTTTATTATGATTTGCATTTATAATATAGATTAGTGCGTTGATGAAAATATTAAAAATGTTACTGGCAGAGAATTTTCTGAAAAGGCGATAAACAGCCGTGCATTGTAAATTATTTTCTGAAATTATATCATTTTCTTATTATGAGGTATATATGGAAAACATAAATTCTAACCTTGTCGGTCTTACCGATTCCGAAGTTCAAAAGCGTATAGATGAAGGAAAGGTAAATATTTCAACTAATATTAAAACCAAATCAATCAAAAGAATATTTTGTGATAACATTCTTACGCTTTTCAATCTTATAAATGTAATTTTGCTTGCGGCGTTGATTTTTGTGGGTTCACACAAGAATATGCTTTTTATCGGTGTTGTTATCGCAAATATAATTATAGGTATAGTTCAGGAAATTCGTTCCAAAATAAGCGTTGACAAGCTGACTATTTTGTCTGAGAAAAAAATCAATGTTCTCAGAAACGGTAAAATTGCAGAAATAAGTAAAGATGAGATTGTTCTTGACGATATTCTTGTGCTTTCAAGAGGAAGCCAGATTCCTGCCGACTGCATTGTATGCGACGGCAACTGCAGAGTCAACGAAAGTTTGCTTACAGGAGAATCAAATCTCATTGAAAAAAATGTCGGAGATGAACTTCTTTCAGGCAGTTTTATTGCGGCAGGAAAATGCTATGCTCAGGCTGTAAAGGTCGGAGCCGATTGCTATGCCGCAAAGATAAATAACGAAGCCAAATATATTAAAAAAGTAAATTCTCAGATTATGGAGTCATTCAATTTCATAATCAAAATCTGTACATTTGTACTCTTCCCAATCGGCATTGCATTTTTTATTCGACAATTTACCTTGCCCGATGCAACATTGCAGTCTGCTGTAATCAGCACTGTTGCGTCCCTTGTCGGTATGATTCCAAAGGGAATGATACTTCTTACAAGTTCTGTTCTCGCAGTATCAATTATCAGGCTTTCATCCAAAAAGGTGCTTGTACAAGAGATGTATTGTATTGAAACACTTGCAAGAGTTGATGTGCTTTGTCTTGATAAAACGGGAACGCTTACAACAGACGAAATGACAGTAACAGGTGTTATTCCGTTTGGGTCTGATGAAAATAAAATCAAGAAAGCGCTTTCTTCAATTGTAAAAGCGTCTGATGAACTGAATGCAACTTTGTATGCACTGCGTGACTATTCGGATTCCGTTTCACCGTATGAGTGCAGTAAATTCTGCGATTTTTCGTCCGAAACAAAATGGTCGGGCGGTACATTTGAAAACGGCAAGAGCTACATAGTCGGTGCGACTGAATGTATTCTAAAAAGCAGAGAAAAGTATTCCGAGGTATATTCTGAGATTGAAAAGATAAATCAAACCGTCAGAATCCTTGTTCTTGCCGAAAGCGATAGTGAACCGGATAAAGACTCATTGCCTGATGATTTAAAACCGCTTGCACTCATTCTTATCAAGGATAAACTTCGTGATAATGTAAATAAAACGGTAAAATATTTTAAGGAACAAGGGGTCACCTTAAAGGTCATTTCAGGCGACAGCGTTAAAACTGTTAAAAATATTGCGCTTGACACAGGAATTGAGGGTGCAGAAAATGCAATCGATATGTCAACCGTAACAACAGATAAAGAGCTTGAAGATGCGGCAGAGCGTTGTAATGTGTTTGGCAGAGTAACTCCGGCTCAAAAGAAAAAGCTTGTGGTTGCCCTTAAAAAGCACGGACATTCGGTTGCTATGACAGGTGACGGCGTAAATGATGTTCTCGCACTCAAAGAGGCGGATTGCTCCGTAGCTATGGCGTCGGGCAGTGATGCCGCACGAAATGTGTCACAGCTTGTACTTGTCAATAATGACTTTGGCGCAATGCCGAGCGTTGTGGCAGAGGGCAGACGAACAATCAATAACCTTGAACGAAGCTCTGCACTCTATCTTGTAAAGACGATTTATTCGGTTATCCTCTCAATTTTCTTCATATTCTTCCGCACAGGATATCCCTTTGAACCGATACAGCTTACGCTTGTCGGTGCATTAACGGTTGGATTGCCATCATTTGTTCTTGCACTTCAACCGAATAAAGATATAGTAAAAGGTAATTTCACCGTAAATATAATAGCAAGATCACTCCCAACAGCTTTTTGTATTTCGGCAGATACAATATTACTCGCAATTTTAAAGTATATGACAGATATGCCGCAGGCACAGTTTTCAACTCTCTGCGTATATCTTACTGCATTTTCATGTATGCTGCTTGTAATCAGATTATCAATCCCGTTCAATCCGCTCAGAGCCGTTATGGTCATCGGATGTTCCGCAGGAATAATAATCGGTTCAATCTTCTTCGGCGGATTGTTCTCACTTGCACCGCTTACATTTGAAAACATCATATTGCTTGTAATCTTTGCTGTAGGCACATTTGTTGTATTTAATATATTCTACAATATAGCACAGCACTATATAGAAAAATTCAAAAAGGAAAGTCATCTTAAACTGACTGCAAAAAGAAATGCAAATAAACAAAAACGCTGAAAAATTAATCAGACAAATGAATAATCAAGGCTATGAGGCTTTTATAGTGGGCGGTTGTGTTCGTGATTATCTTCTCGGATTGACTCCGCATGATACAGATATTTGCACAAATGCTTTGCCCGAGCAGACAAAAAAATGCTTTGAGGCTTATCATACTTTTGATACAGGTATCAAACATGGCACAATTTCCGTTGTATGCGGCGGTGAAGTCTATGAAATCACAACCTACCGTATTGACGGCGATTATTCCGATAACCGACATCCGGACAGCGTAAGCTTTACACGAAACATAAACGAAGATTTGCAACGCCGTGACTTTACGGTAAATGCAATGGCATATAACGCTGAATACGGTCTTGTCGATCCATACGGCGGTAAAAATGACCTTAAAGATAAAATTATCCGTTGTGTCGGAAATCCCGATACACGCTTTAACGAGGATGCTCTGCGAATCTTGCGGGCATTACGCTTTGCCTCTGTTTACGGATTTTCAATTGAAGAGAACACATCAAAGTCTATATTTAAAAATGCAGACTTGCTGAAAAACATTGCAACAGAGCGTGTGATTTCGGAATTTTTAAAGCTCATCTGCGGTAAGAATGCCGTAAAAATTCTTGACGCTTATCGAGAAACAATTGCTGTTATTATCCCTGAAATTACCGTTATGTTCAATTTCAATCAGAACAACATTCATCATTCGTATGATTTGTGGCAACATACCCTGACTGCACTCGGCACAATTGAACCGAATCCCATACTTCGTATGACAATGCTCCTGCATGACATCGGCAAGCCTTCTGTCAAAACCACCGACAACAGCGGTCAATCGCATTTTCAGGGACATCAGCTTGAAAGTAAAAAAATTGCAGACAGAATTCTGCACAGACTAAGATTACCGTCTGATTTTATTAACAAAACTCTTCTGCTTATTGAATATCATGATGTCCGTTTTAACGGCAGTAAAAAGCTTATGAAAAAGGTTATGAATGTACTCGGTACAGACCTTACAAAGCAGTTGTTAGAGGTCGAATACGCCGATATATCTGCCCAGTCTGAATATCAGCGAGAAGAAAAGTTCGGATATCTTAAAAAGGCTAAAACACATCTTAATGAAATAATCAAAGATAACGAATGTTTCAAGCTGAGTCAGCTTGATGTCAACGGCAAAGATGTTTTAAACCTTGGCGTAAGAGAGGGAAGAGATGTCGGAAATATTCTCAATTATCTGCTAATGCTTGTGGTAGATGTAAATGTTCCAAACAAAAAATCAATACTCATATCAAAAGCCAAAGAATATATTTACGGTAATCAAATAAATAAGTAATTAAAAAAGAGGATTTCAGTTTTCACTGAAATCCTCTGATTTTTGTTTTAAATTAAAGAACCTTTGATAAAAATTCCTTTAAACGGTCGTCCTGCGGATTATTGAAGAACTCCTGCGGATTGTTCTTTTCTTTGATAACACCGTCGTCAATAAATACAACATCGGTTGCAACTTCCTTTGCAAAGCCGATTTCGTGAGTAACAACAACCATTGTCATACCTGCCTTGGCAAGCTCTTTCATAACATCAAGAACTTCGCCGACCATTTCGGGGTCAAGTGCAGATGTCGGCTCGTCAAAAAGGAGAACATCGGGATTCATAGCAAGCGCTCTTACAATTGCAATACGCTGTTTCTGACCGCCTGAAAGCTGGTTCGGATATGCGTTTGCCTTTTCGGCAAGTCCTACACGCTCCAAAAGATCCATAGCGTCTTTTTTAGCCTCATCTTTGCTCTTGCCAAGGAGCTTGACAGGAGCCATTGCAAGGTTGTCAATAACAGTCTTGTGGGGGAAAAGGTTAAACTGCTGGAACACCATTCCCATTTTTTGACGGTGAACATTTATATTAACCTTTGGATCCGTAATATCGGTACCCTCAAAGAAAATGTGACCGCCTGTCGGTTCTTCAAGTCTGTTAAGGCAACGGAGAAAAGTTGATTTACCCGAGCCTGAAGGACCGAGAACAACAACTACATCGCCTTTGAAAATGTCAATATCAATACCTTTAAGAACCTGAATATCCTTACCGAATGATTTTTCAAGTCCTCTTACGGAGATTAATGCGTTATCTTTCACTCTTTTTCAATCTCCTTTCAAATCTTCTGAGGATGTACGAAAGCACAAGTACAATTACAAGGTAAATCAATGCAACCGTAATAAGCGGGAAGAATGCCTCGTAAGTTCTTGAACGAATCATATTACCAATATATGTGATATCTGCAAGTGCAACATAACCTGCAACCGAAGTTTCTTTGAGAAGTGTAATAATTTCATTGCCGAGTGCAGGAAGAACATTTTTAATTGCCTGCGGAAGAACGACCATTGTCATTGTCTGTCTGTTGTTAAAACCGAGTGAACGGCTTGCCTCAGTCTGACCGATGTCAACAGCCATAATGCCCGAACGAACAATTTCTGCAACATAAGCGGCAGAGTTCATACCAAATGCAATGATTGCGGCAAAGATACCGTTTCTTACAGATGCAAGAATAATGTAATACATAATCATCAACTGAACTACAACAGGTGTGCCTCTGATAACAGTAATGTAGATGTTGCAAATCGCATTAAAGAATTTCAGAACACAATCACCGAAGCTCCTGCATTTTCTCTTGTCAAGCTGAATATCGTGAGTAGCTCTTACAAGAGCAATGACAAAACCGATAATAACACCGATAATACCTGCAAACAATGTGATTTCAAGGGTTACAAGCAAACCGCTTAAAAGCTGCTGCCATCTGTTATCTGTGATGAATGTGTTTTTAAAGCTTTCACCGAGATTGCCGAACAAACTGCCAGATGCACTGTCGTTTACGATAATAACCTGAGTTGTGTTTGCATATGAAGTTGAAAAGTCGATATTTTTTCTTCTTTCCGGTGTGTCGGTCATACCAGCCATACCGAAATCGTCTTTGCCGGTCTGAACAGCAGTGATAACAGAATCAAATTCCATATCATCAATAACAAGTTTTTTACCGAGCTTGTCACAGATTGCTGTAGCCATCATCGGATCAAGACCGACAATTTTACCGCCTTCAACATATTCATACGGTGGAAAAGCAGCGTTCGTAGCCATATGAAGTTCACCGTCATACTTGATATCCTTAGGTGATTCATAGGGTACGGTATCAGTATTACCCTCTATGTAGTAGCTTTTGATTTTATCAAGAACTCCCTCGTCTTTAAGCTCTGCAAGAGCCTTGTCGATTTTTTCGGTGAGTTCATGATTTTCCTTTGAAATGCAGATTGCATACTGCTCTTCCGCAAAAGGTTCATCAAGAATTTTTAGTCCTGCATTTGCTTTTACAAATTCCTTTGCCGGTTCACTGTCAATTACAACACAGTCGATTTTATTCTGTGTAAGAGCTACGATAGCGTCGGCACCCTTGCTGTAACGCATAACCTTGGTGCCGTCAGCCTCATAGTCAGATACAAAAGTATCGCCTGTTGTACCTGTCTGAACACCTACGGACGCTCCCTTGATATCATCGGCAGTCTTGATTTCCTTAACCGATGAATCACCGCATCCCGTGAACAGAAAGACAGTTGAGAACAGCATTGAAATCAGTACCAATAAAGTAACTGTCTTTTTCATTGTTTTCCTCTTTTTCTTTCTCTTAAAATATTTATTTGCAAATCTTATCAGATTCTTGCAACGCCTGATTCAATTGCAGCCTTCTTAACAGCCTCAGCAACAGTTTTGCCGATTCTCTTGTCAAATGCCTCGGGAAGAATATAATCTGCATTAAGCTCTTCATCGCTCACGAGTGAAGCAATTGCAAAAGATGCGGCAACTTTCATTTCTTCGTTAATATCGCTTGCACGGCAGTCGAGAGCACCTCTGAAAATACCCGGAAAAGCAAGTACATTATTAATCTGGTTAGGAAAGTCACTTCTGCCTGTACCTACAACAGCCGCACCTGCCTTTTTAGCAATGTCAGGCATAATCTCGGGAGTCGGATTAGCCATAGCAAAAAGAATAGGATCCTTAGCCATTGACTTAACCATTTCTTCGCTTACGCAACCTGCGGCAGAAATTCCGAGGAATACATCAGCACCCTTCATTGCATCTGCAAGCGAACCCTCAATGTGAGAAAGGTTAGTAATTTCAGCCATTTCCTGTTTAACAGCGTTAAGTCTCGGATCACCCTTGCAGATAATACCCTTACTGTCGCAAAGCGTAATGTCCTTTACACCCATATTGAGAAGGTGTTTTGCAATTGCAATACCTGCCGCACCTGCACCGTTCATAACAACTTTGATTTCGTCAAGCTTCTTGTGAACAAGCTTGAGCGAGTTGATAAGACCTGCTGCAACAATAACGGCAGTACCGTGCTGGTCATCGTGGAAAATCGGAATATCGCACTTTTCTTTGAGTTTCTTTTCAATTTCAAAGCATCTCGGAGCGGCAATATCCTCAAGGTTGATTCCGCCGAATGAACCGCTGATAAGGTAAATTGCGTTTACAATTTCGTCAACATCCTTACTTCTTACGCAAATAGGAAATGCGTCAACATCGCCGAATTCCTTAAAAAGCGCACATTTGCCCTCCATAACAGGCATACCTGCCTCAGGACCTATGTCACCAAGACCGAGAACAGCTGTACCGTCGGTTACAACGGCAACAAGGTTGTTTCTTCTTGTGAGTTCAAAAGACTTGTCATAGTCCTTCTGAATTTCAAGACACGGTTCTGCAACACCCGGAGTATAGGCAAGAGAGAGGTCTTCAGCCGAGTTAATCGGAACTCTTGAAACAACTTCAATCTTACCGTTCCACTCATAGTGTTTTTTGAGTGATTCTTTTCTGATATCCATATCGGTAACTCCTTATAATAATTTCCCTTTCATTATACCCCTAAAAAGCCGTTATATCAAGTAAAAATCACAAAATTCATTTGACTTTTGTACAAAAAAGGTATAAAATAAATGTGCGAGTGTGTTGAACAGCTGCGAGCAGCTGCCGAAAGGTACTGTGCGAGGAAAGTCCGGGCTTCACAGAGCAATAATAACGGCTAACGGCCGCCGGAGGCGACTCCAGGGATAGTGCAACAGAAAATTACCGCCATTATTATGGTAAGGATGGAAAGGTGAGGTAAGAGCTCACCGGAGGGCAGGAGACTGCTCTGCCGTGTAAACCCTATTTGAAGCAACACCGTGGTAGGACATTATACGCTTGCTCGGCGTGTCCTTAGGAGGTGGCATTGAGCAGATTCGGTAACGGTCTGCCAAGATAGATGGCTGTTCACGACAAAACCCGGCTTACAGACACAGTCGCATATTAAGGCACCTTTTGTGGGTGCTTTAATATTATTGTTGAATCATAGCAATTTGTACAAATATTATGCACATATGCAATTAATTTAAAAAAGCATTGCATTTACGCTGCTGTTTATTGTACTTTGCTTTATGCTGAAATCTATCGAAATTGATTTAAATTGATTAGTTTCAGTCGATTGATTCGACACATTGCAGAGTTTTGAAATTAATGTGAAAGGTGTGTAAAAATTTGAAAACAAAATCAAAAATACTCAGCGCAATATTGAGCGTGAGCATTCTGTCGGCAAGCTTATCTGCCTTCGTTTCCGGTTCATTCGGTGTGCAGGCGGCAGAAAGCTCGTCATCCGTATCGACTAATAAGTACAAGCTCAAAGATAACATTCAGGACGGTGTAATTTTGCATTGTTTTGACTGGACTTATAACGATATTAAGGCTGAATTGCCTAAAATTGCAAAGGCAGGATTTACAAGTATACAGACTTCTCCGGCACAGCCAAACGGAACAGGTACTTGGTATTGGTTATATCAGCCAATTTCATTCAGTATCGGAACAAATGGTATCGGCACAAAGGCTGAACTTCAGTCGCTTTGTGATGAAGCAGAAAAGTACGGAATTAAGGTTATTGTCGATGTTGTCGCTAACCATTTGAGAGGCGATCACAACAACATAGACAACGATTTAAAGCCATCCGAGTATTGGCATACCTTCGGCGGAGGTATTGACTGGAAAAACCGTTGGCAGGTAACACACGGCTCGATTGGTATGCCGGACATTGCAACCGAAAATCCATATGTTCAGCAAAAAGTCTGCAACTATGTTCAGGAACTCAAGTCGGTAGGCGTTGACGGACTTCGTTGGGACGCCGCAAAACACATTGGCGTCCCGAGCGAGGGCGACGATTTCTGGAAATCGGTAACACAGTACGGTCTTTATAACTACGGCGAAATTCTCGGTGGTCCCGATGACCGTTCGACAGGCAATGAAGACATTATGAAAGAGTATACCGATTATATTTCTGTCACAGACAGTAACTACGGTAAAGAACTCCGTGATTCGTTTAATTCGGGCAAAGCTCCTACTTCAAGCGGAAACTGGAGTGAAAAAGGCATTTCAAACGATAAGCTTCTTTATTGGGGTGAAAGCCATGATACATGGTCAAACAACAAAGACTGGGGCTTTTCAAATGAAATGAGTCAGAATGTTATTGACCGTGCCTATGCGGTTGCGGCAAGCCGTAATAAAGTTACTGCTCTTTATTTTTCACGTCCTTCTTCAACCAACAAAGAAAGTATCAAAATGGGAGAAAAAGGCTCAACTCATTACACCAGCAGTGAGGTTGCCCAAATCAATAAGTTCCATAATGCAATGGACGGCAAAGCTGATTACTACACCGTGTCAGACGGTTGTTCTGTAATTACCCGTAAAGACGGCGGTGCTGTTATCGTAAAAGGCAGCGGAAGCGGCGAGGTATCGGTAGAAAACGGCGGCGGTTACGCAAAACCGGGTACATACACAGATGCTGTTTCAGGCAATACATTTACAATTACATCAAGCACCATTTCAGGTACAATAGGTTCATCAGGTATTGCAGTAGTCTATGATGCCGAACCCGAAGGACCTTCAGCGTCAGTAACTCCGGGTTCAACAAACTACAATACAGATGAGCTCACACTTACGCTCAATTGCAAGAATGCAAAAAATGCTCAGTATTCAATTGATGACGGTGCATTTGTAAACTACACAAACGGTCAGAAAATTACAATCGGTACTAACCTTGCTTACGATACTGTAACCACAGTAACAGTAAAAGCAAGCGACGGCAAGACAACATCCGATCCGGAAACATATACATACACAAAGGTAGACCCGAATGCCGTAAAGGTTGTTGCTTATGATAACTCATCAACCAAGTGGTCTAAGGTCAATGCATATTTCTGGAGTGATGATAATAAAGAAATGACATCGTGGCCGGGCAAGAAAATGACCGACAAGGGTAATAATATTTTTGATATTGAAGTGCCTGACGGTGCAAAATATGTAATTTTCAACAACGGTGACAGTCAGACAGATGACCTCAGGATTGCAGACGGTAATAAAATTTACAGCAACGGTTCTTGGCAGAACTATTCAACTGTAAAACCCACTCAGCCGACAACAGCTCCTTCAACGACAGTCCGTCCTACTACAATCGCAACTCAGCCTACCACAACTCAGCCTACCACATCACAGCCTGCTACAACACAGCCTGCTACAACACAGCCGTCTACAACTCAGCCGGTAACAGAGCCTTCAAACAGAATTCTTATCGGTGATGTTGATTTAAACGGAACAATTACAGTCAGTGATTCAACAGAGGTTCAAAGATACATTGTTCACATATCGACTTTAAGCGATGAGGCTCTCATTGCGGCAGATGTAAACAAGGATTCTGTTATTTCTGTAAAAGACGCAACTATGATTCAGGCTTATGTCGTTAAGCTTATTGGTGAAGACTCATACTGCGGTACTTACACAGAAAATGTTGCACCCGCCCAGCCTACAACAAATGTCACAGAGCCAACAACCGAACCGACTTCAATTCAGACGAAGAATTATGTTTATTTCAATAATACGGAAAACTGGTCAACAGTAAATGTCTATGTATGGAGTTCAAAAGATTCGACTTATATGAGCTGGCCCGGCAAGGCTATGGAAAGTATAGGTAATAACACATACAGATTTGAACTTCCGAATGGTGCAGAATATGCTATATTCAATAACGGTTCAGCACAGACAGGTGACTTAAAAATCCCCGATGTAAATATGATTTACTCAAACGGACAGTGGAGTAAATACTCCAAGTAAAATTTAACAAGTTTATCTAAGAGCCGCCCCGCACAATCAAGCGCATTTTGCTGTTTTGATTTTTACTGTCGGGGCGGTACTTTTATTTGTTTAAATCAAAATACAAAATAAACGGTTCATCACGATTTTTTGTGGGATGGTGAACGGACAGAAGAAATAGAAAGATAGCGAATCAAGGTGAAGAAGAAGTCATCTTTTGACTATCCCACATTTTTTCGTAATGAGGGTAAAAAAGCAATGTTTCCATTTGTTCGGAAACATTGCTTTTGTTAATTTTTTACTTATTACTTTAATTTTGTATCTATATATTCTATGTACGGTTTGCGATTATAAATGCTGTCTTGGTGATTTTTATACCATTCAAATTCTTCTTTCAATCCATCATACAAAGATACTGTATTTGGCATTAATTCATTTTGTTTTGTTACATCAAGCACATATTCGTAATCGTAGAAGCAAAAATAATCTCTTTGCGGAATATCTTTCGACACGCTTACAAATTCAACTTCTCTGCCTGCCACTTTGTAGCAAAGCTCAACCCATTCTTTTATTGTAACGGTTTCTTTGTTTCCAACATTAAAAATATGATTACTTGGGTGCTTTTCTATTATTATCTCAATAAATTTACAAAGGTCTGACACATTGAAAAATTGCAATTTCATATCTCCGTTTTCAGGAATGTAAAATTTTCTGTCTAGAATAGCACAATCAAAGGGAAATGCTTCTCTGTACAAATTTTCATACATACCGTAAAAATACGGCGGACGAAGAATATACGCATTTTGGACAGTATCAAGTAAGTATTTTTCTGCATTGAGTTTGTTAATTCCGTAATCGCCCCAGACAGAATTTTTACCGCAAGTTTGATTTTCGGCAAACGGCTGGGGATTAGTTTCGGGATAAACCGCACTTGAACTGATGAAAATGTAATCATCAAACGAAATACCTGACTTTAAAAGAGCCTTTATATGCTCATCAGTGTACGCTGTGATATCAAGAATTAAATCAAAGTGTTCGTTAGCAAACTTGTTGCCAAGATTCAATCTGTCGCAATTAATCAGATGCACACCTTGTGATTGAGGTCTGCTGTTTCTGTTTAGAACAAAAACTTCCTCGCCTTTACTCACAAAATGCTCGGCTGCATATCTGCTTACAAATGTTGTTCCGCCTGTGATTAGAATTTTCATACCAAAAACTCCTTGAATAATATTTGCATCACCGTATGGTGATAAACAGCATTAATTATCTATTCAATTTTTATTCGATTTTTCTATAATTTTTTCGGCACATTTAATGCCATCAACTGCGGCGGAGATAATTCCGCCTGCATAGCCTGCACCTTCACCGCACGGATACAGTCCTTCAATAAGTACACTTTCGAGCGTATCTGTCTTTCTCATTATTCTGACGGGGGAAGAGCTTCTGCTCTCAACGCCAGTCAAAACAGCGTCACCGTCATCAAATCCGTGTAACATTCTGCCCATTTTCACAATGCCCTGAGCCATAGAAGTGCAGACATATTCAGGCAAAATCTCGTTCAGATTTGAAAATTCATAATTCGGACCGATACTTGGCTTTACATCACCGAGATGTGTGGATTTCCTGTTATTAAGAAAATCGTCAACTCTTTGTATGGGTGCATTATAATTTTCACCGCCGGCAACGAATGCTTTTGATTCAAGCTTTCTCTGTAAATACATTCCGGCAAGCGGATGGTCGGATTCATAATCATCCGGGTTTATTCCTACAAGCAACGCTGAATTTGAATTTTCGGCATTTCGTGCAAATTCACTCATACCGTTGGTGCAAAGTCTGTTTTCTTCGCTTGATGCATTGACGACCTTGCCGCCGGGACACATACAAAATGTATACACACCCCGTCCGTTATCAAGGTGCGTACTCAGCTTATAATTTGCCGAACCGAGTTTTTTATTGCTCGCAAACCTGCCGTATTGTGCCTTATCAACTTTTTGACGAAGATGTTCAATTCTTGCTCCTACCGAGAAAGGCTTTGCCTCAATCGGCAACTTTAAATCATAAAGCATCTCAAAAGTATCCCTTGCACTGTGACCTATTGCAAGAATAACATTGTCTGTTTCTATAATTTCATTGCCGTTAGCTGTTTCAACGGTTATAGATTTCAGCTTGTTATCACTAAAAGCCATTGAAACAAGCTTTGTTTCAAACATAACCCTTCCGCCGAGTTCAATAATTTCGTTGCGGATATTTTTTATTGTTCCTTTTAGCATATCCGTTCCGATATGCGGTTTTGCGTTATAGAGAATTTCATCAGGTGCGCCGTGGCTTACAAATTCTTCAAGCACCTTGCGTTGTCTTATATCTTTTGTACCTGAATTCAGTTTTCCGTCAGAAAATGTTCCCGCGCCGCCTTCGCCAAACTGAACATTTGAAGTTGTGTCAAGCTGACCGCTTGTCCAGAACCTGTTCACATCGGCAGTTCGCCTGTCAACATCACGACCTCTTTCAATAAGAATTGGATTTGCACCGCTTCTTGCCAGAATAAGTGCTGCAAACAATCCAGCCGGACCTGCTCCGACAACAATGGGGGAGGGCGCATTGCCGAATTTCATCTGATTATATTCATACTTTCTCGCAATTTGAGCGTTACCGCACTTTTTGCAGACTTTATCCTCGTTGATATTAAGTTCAGCGTCAACAGTTGTAAGAAAGTAGATATTATCCTTTTTTCTTGCATCAACCGATCTGCGAAAAATCTTACAGCTTTTTATGGATTTTTCTTCAATCCTCAGCTGTTGGGCAACTGCCTTGCTAACCGATTTATCGTCGTAGTCAAGGCTTAAATGTATATTGTTCACTCTGATCATAAATTTTCTCCTGCAATAATTCCTCCGGCAAATGCAAAATGAAGGTTAAATCCTCCGCATTCACCGCAAAGGTCAATTGCCTCACCACATATAAAAAGATTTTTTACAATTTTACTCATCATAGTGTTTTCGTCAATCTCTTTCCCCAAAACACCGCCCAAAGCACATTGTGCGTGTGAGAAATCTTCTTTTCCGCTTACTGTAAATGACATCGATTTTATTGTTTTGCAAATTCCTGATACTTCGTCTTTTGAAAGCTTGGAACAAATCTTTGACAAATCAACTCGGCTGATTTTCAGAATTGCCTGTCCGATTCTCTTCTGAAAAATCCCTGTCAAAAGCTGTTCACACGGCAAATCAGAAAACAATGATATATGTTGTCTGATTATTTTAATCAGCTCATTTTCCGAATAATCGGGCAATAAATCAAGCACTATTTTGTCGTTTTGTTTAGCAAACAATGAAAGATTGAACACGCAAATTCCCGACAGCGAATTCTCGGTAAATTGAATTTCGCCTGTTTCTTCCTTGATTAATCGACCGTGTTCACCGTATAACTGTGCCTTGCCCGTAACTCTCAGACCTTTTAATATTTTCAGAATATCGCTTTTAACCTTAACAGGGCATAAAGCAGGGGAGAACGAAACAACCTTATGACCGAAATTTTTAAGATAATCAATTGCACTTGCGTTTCCGCCAAGCTTAGGTGCGGCTTTTGAACCGTTTGCAATCACAAGCTTGTTACATATGAAATCGTACTTTTTCTTGCTGTCATCAGACGAAATTTTAAAACCGTTTGAAACTTTTTTTATAAAATTGACATTCTGTTTTGTGAAAACATCTATTCCAAGTGTTTCAACCTGTAATCGCAGAACATCCAGCACAGATGCGGCGTGCTTGCTTATCGGGTAATATCTGCCCTCGTTATCGCAAAAACTTAAAAGACCTAAGTTTTTAAAAATATTCGCCATCTCATCACCGCTGAATCTTTCAAAAATTTTTTTACTCTGCTTTTTGAAAGAACCGACATATTTATCGGGAGATATACAGTGATTTGTCAGATTACATCTGCCGTTGCCTGTTGACATCAGCTTTTTGCCTAATCTGTCATTTTTTTCGATTATTGCAATTTTCTTTGAACGGTCATGTTTCCTTGCTGTGATTGCACACATAAGTCCCGATGCACCGCCGCCGATTATAATTGCGTCATATATATTTTTCTTTTCCATTTTATAAATTCACCAAAAAATAAGGGCAGCGATGTGCTGCCCAAAATTATTTACGGAGCAAAAATAAAGTTGATTCCGTTTGCAACAAGTACCGAACCGATACCCATTATAATACCTGCGATAACAACACCGCACATAACGGCTATAACGCTTTTCTTAAATCCGAGGTCAAGAATACTTGCCGCAAGTGTTCCCGTCCATGCGCCTGTGCCGGGAAGAGGGATGCCTACGAAAAGCATAAGTGCAACAAACATTCCGTTGCCTGCTTTTGCCTCAAGTTTTTTGCCGCCTTTTTCGCCTTTTTCAAGACAGAAAGAAAAGAATCTGCCGATAAACTTCTTATCAGAACCCCAAACAAGAACCTTTCTTGCAAAGAGGTAGATAATCGGAACAGGGAGCATATTGCCTAAAATGCAGACTACATATGTCCAAAAAAGATTTAAGTCATTTGCAACCGCAACAGGCACAGCACCTCTGATTTCTACTATCGGAACCATTGAAATAAAAAATACTATTAAATACCACATATTTGCTCCTTAGAAATTATATTTTGCCAATACCTGATAAGTATAACAGATTTAAAAGATTTTTTTCAATATTTGAGCAAGATAAAATCTTCCATAATAAAGCCTTAAAATTTGATTTATTTATACATTATGATAAATAATTATTCAAAAGTTGACATTGACTGAATAATCTGTAAAATATATTGTGGAGTGATTTGATGAAAACGAATTCCTGTTCAATGCGATTCAGAATAATTATGTTTGTTTTGACCGCGTCAGTGATTGCATTTGCGTTTATTCATTCTTCAATGCCGTCAGTTGAGTCGGCACAAGAGAGTGAAAGCGTCCTTGATTTTGTCACAGTAATTTTAAAATTATTCGGAATTGAGCCGAATCTTTCGGACCACATAATCAGAAAGCTTGCTCATTTTACGGAATATACCGTTCTTGGAGCATTGCTCTGTTCATGTTCCTATTCATTTGACAGAATCAAACCGATAAAATTCATACCTTACACCGTTTCTATCGGACTGTTTACCTGTTTTATTGATGAAACAATCCAACTTGGGGTTGAGGGAAGATCGGGACAGGTGAGCGATATGTGGATTGACTTTTTCGGTGTGTTGCTCGGTACGGCTGTAATGCTTGTTGCATTTTGGATTTACAGGAAGATACGAAAGATCAACTAAGTATATGTATGCGAATAAGGAAGGAATCAGTATGGGAAATATGGAAAATTCAGTAAAGCCCCATGAAAATAAAATGGGAACTATGCCAATGACAAGGCTCATTCTGACAATGAGTCTGCCTGCAATTTTTTCAATGACAATTCAGGCAATGTATAATGTTGTTGACAGTATTTTTATCGGCAACTATGACGCAGACGGACTGACCGCAACTTCGCTTGCTTATCCTCTGCAAATGCTTTTGATTGCGTTTGCAGTCGGTACGGCAGTCGGTGTAAACTCGTTTGTTTCAAGAAAATTAGGTGAGAAAAATTTTTGTTCAGGCAAACGACGGAGCAACTCACGGCCTTGTAACCTGTATTTTTAATTATGTAATATTTTTATTGCTCGGACTTTTTGCAGTTCGCCCGTTTATGGCAATGTACACGCAGAATGAGGCTATTCTAAATTACGGAATCCAGTATCTGACGGTTGTACTTTGCTTCTCGTTCTTTTCAATTGTACAGATTATGGTTGAAAAAAGCGCTTCAGGCAACAGGCAATATGATATTCCCGATGTTATCCCAGCTTTTCGGTGCAATTGTAAATATTATTTTTGACCCGCTCCTGATTTTCGGTATAGGAATTTTCCCTGAAATGGGTGTTCTCGGTGCGGCAATTGCTACTGTATTCGGTCAATTTTGCGGTATGGCTTTCTGCCTTTGCATTCTTTCTTTAAGAATAACGAAGTTAAAGTTTCGTTCAAACATTTCAAATTGAACGGTTCCACATTGAAATCTATCTATGTTGTAGGCTTTCCGTCTGTAATTATGCAGTCAATCGGTTCGGTTATGATTATCGGACTCAACGCTATTCTTGCTGTTTCTGAGGCTGCCGTTACTGTTCTCGGTATATATTATAAATTACAGAGCTTTGTATTCATGCCTTGTTTCGGACTCAATCAGGGCGTAATGCCGATTATCGGTTATAACTACGGTGCAAGAAAGAAAAAGAGAATGTATTCCGCTTTAAAGCGCGGCATCATCATTGGCGTAATTATTATGGCGGTCGGCACAATTCTTATGTGGACAATCCCCGAACAGCTTATTGCTATGTTTGGCGGCACACAGGATATTATGGATATCGGTGTTCCTGCATTCAGAATCATCAGTCTTTGCTTTATTCCTGCCGCTGCCGGCATTATTTTTACAACACTATTTCAGGCAGTCGGAAAGGGATTGCGCAGTCTTATTATGTCATTCTGCCGTCAGCTTGTACTCATTCTTCCGATTGCGTGGGTGCTTTCTATGGTGTTTGATTATACAGCCGTATGGTATGCATTCCCGATTGCGGAATTTTTCTCGTTAATGCTTGCAATTGCATTTTTTGTCAACCTTACAAAAGGCGATTTTAAAAGACTTGACCAAAAGATTGTATGACACAGTTAAATTTGTTCACCTCATTGCATATATTGCATTGAGGTGATTTTTTTGACAGAAAATAATGATAACAGAAATACCATTACATATGACGATGACTGGAAATCTGTTTCATATTCGGAATACCCTAAGGTATCGGAGGAGCTTGATTCAGATGAAGGGGATGTGAACTCTTTATCGGCTGAAAATAGTGATAAAAAGAAAAATTCTCCGAAACAGCTTGTGATAACGATTCAACTTGTGTGTTGTATTATTATAGCTCTTGCGGCTTTTTTGCTTAATTTATTCGGCGGTGAGTTCTATGCCGCAACACGGGAATGGTACTATTCAAACCTTGAAAAATCCGTTGTTTTTGATACGGGCGATAATAAAATAGATTTATCAAATCTGTTTACTGCAACAAGCGATGAAGTTTCGTCTGCTGAACATTGATTTTACGGTTTCATATTCACTCGTTTGTCTTGGAGCAATATGTGTGATACTGAATATATTTTTAGGATTTCTATGTTGCGTTATGGCTGTGATTATTCATGAGTGCGGTCATCTTTTTGCAATGCTCATTTGCAAATCTCCGCCTGATAAAATCAAAATTTCGCTGTTTGAAATCAAGATTACCAACTCTTCAAGGCAGTTAAACACAACCAGTCAGAACATTTTTATAATTTTTTTTCGGACCTTTAGTCAATTTCATTTGTTTTATTCTGTTTTATCTGTTATACTTATGTAATAGTGAGTTTTTATTGCCGATTGCCATGGCGAACCTTTGCACGGGACTTTTTAATATGCTGCCGGTTATGTCGCTTGACGGCGGACAGCTTATGTATGTTATTCTGTGCAGAAAATTCTCGGAAAAATCAGCCGAAAGAATCATAAATATAACTGCTGTTATAATTCTTTTTCCGCTGACGGTACTCGGCTTTATGGTTTTGCTAAATTCAAAATATAATTTTTCGCTGTTGTTTGTGTGTGCGTATCTCATTGCGTCACTTTTATGCAAAAAACAACAGGTACTACTGACGGAGGATTTCTATGGTCAGC
>ENA-OQBL01000218-OQBL01000218.1-human-gut-metagenome-genome-assembly--contig:-NODE-218-length-33334-cov-2.744361_pt1 | contig 33334 bp, 37 predicted proteins | sample MGYA00242747_ERZ504553 | MGnify/ENA primary metagenome ERZ504553 (study PRJEB26092, sample SAMD00036240) | human gut metagenome | host: Homo sapiens | study: EMG produced TPA metagenomics assembly of...
AGGCATCTCGGCAATTTGATTATTGATAATGCAGAGCTTTTTGACGGTAAGGAGACAGTTGATTTTGCATGCGACTGCGGTATTGTTACCTGCTTTATTGCAAAAATGTATCCAAACTGCCATATCACGGGCGTTGATGTTAATTCGTCTGCGATTGAAAACGCTAATATTCTTAAGGATAAGCTCGGTCTTGATAATGTCGATTTTGTTTGCAGCGACGTTTTTGAATATAATAATGAAAACAAGGCTGATACTGCCGTGACGTTTCGTGCACTTCTTGACGTTTGTATGGCAAAGACTAAAGAACTTCCTTTCTTCGGCGAAAGAATGTGGAGGGAAAATCATATAAAGACGCTTTTGCGGATTTTGTTAATGTAATTAATAATAATATAAAGCCCGACGGTAAGGTTTTGAGCGTTGAACGTTATACTGCCGATTACGGTTGGCTCGGATATATGATGGCGCTTGAGGATAAGGGTATACATATTAATGCAGATAAAAGCGCCGTTATGCGTGCAAGCGATATTTCTTCTGTTAAGGAATACAGCGTAACCTTTGCCGGCTTTAATGAAAGTGACAGCGCTGAAAATGCTTTTGATACTGTTTTGTCAAGAGAATTTAAAGCAGGGCAGGGTTATGAGGGCGAAATGGCTGAATTTGCTCTTTATTATGACAGCGAGGGCGATATCAATTTTTGTTGATATTTATAAAGACGATAAACTTTTGCACCAATTTGCAACCGCTCAGTCTAAAAAGGGAAAGCTGATTTCGTATGAGGCTTCAAGTAACAGAAAAAAGATTAAATATCTAAACGCTAAAAAGCGTGATGCCTTAGAAAAGCAGCTTGCGGATAATTTGTTACTTTATGACGAAAAAAATATATAAAATAACCAAATATTCCAAATGATTTATATAATATTGTATTAGGCGGAATATCCCAAAAAATATATACATGTAACTCAAAACGTACAAAAGTAGTTCAGTTACAAACTACTTTTGTACGTTTTGTCAATTTTTTAACAATTGTTTATACAAAATCAACAAAATCAAAAAAACTATTGACTTTTTTGTGCAATAGTGCTAAGATTTAGTTGTAATCAAAAAACAAACGAAATAGTTTGTTCAATATTTGTTAATTGATTGCAAATAACTAATTAATAATCAGGCGTATGAAAATCATTTTTATTAAGGTTTTGGTCGGCATTTTGTTTGGTGTGGCTTTCGGGCTCATCTCGGTGCCGTTATCAAAAAAGTTGATTCTTTCAAGAAGTGAAGATCCCGGCGACGTGATTGTTTTAAGGAAAAAATCAACTTACATATTAACAGCCTTGGCAGGGGGCTGTGTCGGCAGTCGGTTTTATATTAACGGCTGATGACGAAACGGTGCTGATAAGGAATTTGGCGCTTCTGCTCCCTATGTTGGCTATCGCAATAGTCGATTCGTTAATTCGTAAAATTCCAAATTCGCTTTTGCTGGTTATGATAATTACGCAAGCGGCATATATTGCTTATGTATGCATCACTTCGCATACAATTTATGCATTAATCAATGCAGGCATAGGATTTTTCTTAGGCTTCTTTGCTTTCACAATTCCGTCGTTTCTTAAAGTTCCTGTCGGCGCAGGCGACGTTAAGTACAGCGCAGTGATTGGCTTGATAATGTATATAGGTTGCTACTTGCAGGTTATGATGATTGTCGGAATTTTTGGTTTTGGCAGTTTACATTATATTGAAAGCTACCAAGCGTGGAGGAATGAAAACCCTTATCCCCATGGGTCCTTTCATTTCCGCTTCAACAGTAATTTCAATGTGTTTCCCGGTGCTTAATTCTCTGGTAGTGCTGGAAAATATGTTTTAATTAACAAATAAATTATTTTAAATCTTATAAGGAGGAAAAACAAATGAGCTTTATTAAGGATGAAAACGGACAGGGCATGCTTGAGTATGTACTTATCATTGCTTTAGTTGCAGTTGTAGCTATCGTAGCTCTTATAGCAGTTAGAACTGTTCTTAAGAACAAGAACCAACAGATTTCTAGTCAGATGAATGCAGCTGATGCTGCTGACTAAAAAGTCAATGTTTCTTTAATTAAAATGTGTTATAGGGGGGCAGGGAAACCTGCTCCCCTATTTCATTTAAAAACAACACCTTTATGTTTGAGGGGTGAAAGCTCTTTATGATGACAAAAATTTATAAATACAGATTAAAAAGGAAAAACGAAGAAGGTCAATCAATGCTTGAATTTGTATTGGTTCTTCCTGTCTTTGCTTTAATTCTTTTTATGGTGCTCGATTACGGCTGGCTCTTTATTAATTATATCGAAGTGTCAAATACTTCCCGTAATGCTGCTCGTATTGCGTGCGTTGAGTATGAAACCGTTAATCTTGAAAACGGCGCCGTTGTCAGTCCTAAGTCGTATACTCTTGACGATTTGGACGATGATGATATCAATGACGAAACTAAGGATATTATCAGGCAGGTTAAAAACTCGCTTCCGAAAAATGTTGATAATGTAAAAATCAAGGTGTCGTATTCAAATGATATTGAGGCTGAGATTGAAAACCGAACGGTTAAAAATAGGTCAAGCGGTGACGTTACGATTTATGTTGAATGCAGGATACCCGTTTTTACGCCGATTTTAGGCTCGGGAGCAGATAAAATGCATTATACGCTTAAATCAAGCTCCACATTTAAAGTTGAAAAATCAGACGGCGCTTAATGCGTCTCTTTAATATAAATATAAATTATGATGTAATTAATTATTTTTAGAGGTAAGTTTATGAAAAAGGTTTATTTAATCGCAGTTATAGTTGCAATTATCGCAGGCGTTGCTACATATATGTTTGCAACGGAAATTAACAGTAAAACAAAATTTAAGGATGCAGAAATGGTAACTGTTTTAGTTCCTACTGCCGATATTGAAAAGAACGTTGAAATTACGGCTGATATGTTTGAGGGCGATAATCCTCAAATTGTTACAAAGGAAATTCTTGCCGCAGACGCAACAGATAATTACGTTAAGGCTCAAACAGACCTTGTTGACGACGCAAAGGACGTTCATATGATTACTGTTGATAAGCTTTATGCGAATGAACCTATTAACAAAAACAGGCTTGAAGATAAAAACGGCGATGACGTCGCTCTTTCTCTCAAATTGCCAAAGGGTATGGTTGCTTATTCGTTTGACGCCGGAAGCGTTAAGAGTGTTGACGGTTATATCAGCGAGGGCGATACGGTTGATGTGCTTGTCAGCAAAACAGACGACCAGGGCAAAGTTAAAACAGAAATTGCTTATAAGGGCTTAAAGATTTTAAGAGTTTCTACCAATGCAGATAATTCTACTGCTTCTCAAAGCGGAACGAAGATTACTACATATAACACTCTTACCGTTGAAGTAACAAAGAAGCAGTCGCTTAAGCTTTATGAAATCGAAAGTAAATACGATTATAAGCTTATCCTTAACCCAAGACAAAAGTAATCTACAAGGAGAATCCCTATGAGCAACATTAACATTGTAGTTTGTGCAGAAAAAACCGAATATAAGGTTGCATTAAAAAATAAAATAACAAGTGACGAACTGTCAATTATAGGCTATGCCGATTTACAGCCGGACGCAAAGGTTAGAATTCAAGGCTTTGTTCCCGACGTTGTGGTTTTCGTTCTTGACAGCGAAGATATTAATTCCGATTTCTTCAATTTTGTTGAGGATATTAATTTAGCCTCGTTTGGCTGTTCCGCAATTATTATGACGGACAACGTTACGGTCGATATCGTCAATAATGCGGCGCAAAGCGGCATCAGACGTGTAATGAATATCAATGTCGGCAATGAAGAATTTACAAATACAATTAAGAACGTTGTCGGCAACGAAAAAAAGCTTAACCAAAACTTTAATGTTACAAAAAAAGTACGTTCAAGAGTTTATTCGTTTTTCAGCGGTAAAGGCGGCGTAGGCAAAACAACAATTTGTACCAACACAGCCGTTTACCTTGCAACTCTCGGCAAAAAGGTACTTCTTGTTGACCTTGACTTGCAGTTTGGCGATGCGGATATGGCGCTTGACTTGAATCCGAGTGAAACAATAGTTGACCTTGCAAGAGATACAAACGGCATTTCGATTGATAATTTATCCTCTTGCTGCTGCACTCATGCGTCAGGCTTGTCTGTTCTTGCTTCTCCGAGTTCACCTGAGCTTGCCGAGTATATTCAGTCAAACCATACAAAGGCAATTATCGACGTGGCTCGTAATTATTATGAATATATTATTCTCGATTGCGGCTGTGCACTTACGGACCCTGTTATTACAGCGCTTGAATCAAGCGACGATATCTTTATGGTAAACGATGTTAACATTCTTTCGCTCAAGCGTGCCAAGCTTTGCCAAAATGTTTGTCCCCAAATTAATCAGCAGGATAAGGTAAAGCTTATAATCAATAAGAATGTTGAAAAAGAATAATGTTAAAATCAGCGACTTTTGAAAATCTTCTCGGCATTGACGCTTATGCTGTTATTTCAAGCGATTTGAAAACAGTAAACAGCTCGCTTAACAGTGGTCAGCCGCTTATTACATATAAGCCGAGAGCGGTTATTGCCAAGGATATTTCTTCTTTTGCTAATAAGCTTATTATGGAAAGAGAAGGCACATTAACGGCAACTACAAAGAAGAAATCATTTGGAAAGAAGAAATAATTAAATGGGATTGTTAGACAGATACGGCGTAAACGGTGAAGAACAGCCGAGAGAGGAAAACGCTTTTGCTAAAAGAGGCGGCGAAGTACCTCACGTAAACTTGCAAAAATGGCAATTGAAGACCCGTTTGCAGAAACAAAAACGAGAATACATAACGCAATTATCGAACAGCAGATTGCTTCGGGTGAAACTGTTACCGACGAATCAATGCGCAAGCTTATCGACGAATATGTTGAAAAGCCGGAATATAATATTCCCCATATTGACAGGGATACTATTAAAGAGCAGCTTTATGATGACATTATGGGCTACGGCCCAATCCAATGCCTTGTTGACAGCGATGAGTATTCTGAAATTATGGTAAACGGATATGACCACGTTTATGTTGAATCTCACGGTAAACTTGTTTTGACGGATATTAAATTCAAAGATAATGACCATCTAATGCAAATTATTGACAGAATCGTATCCCGTGTCGGCAGGCACGTTGACGAAGCAAGCCCTATGTGTGACGCAAGACTTCTTGACGGTTCCCGTGTTAATGTAATTATCCCGCCCGTATCTCTTGTAGGTCCTATTCTTACAATTCGTAAATTCGGTAAAACGCCTATTTCGGCAGAAAATCTTTTGACTTGGGGCTCAGTCAATTTAAAGATGCTCAATTTCCTTGAAGCTGCCGTTAAAGGTAAATTAAATATAATCGTATCAGGTGGTACAGGTTCAGGTAAAACAACACTTCTTAATGTTTTATCGTCCTATATTCCGCATGATGAAAGAATTATCACCATTGAGGACTCGGCGGAGGTTCAGCTCCACCAGGAGCATGTTTTAACTCTTGAAGCCCGTCCGGCTAATATGGAGGGCAAGGGTAGAATTTCAATTCGTGATTTAGTTGTAAACTCCCTTCGTATGCGACCTGACAGAATTATCGTAGGTGAGGTTCGTAGTGAGGAAACGCTTGATATGCTTCAGGCTATGAACACCGGTCACGACGGCTCGCTTACAACTATCCACGCAAATTCCCCACGAGATTCAATTTCCCGTATTGAAACAATGGTTATGATGTCGGGTTCGGAGCTTCCGTCAAAGGCTATCAGGGATCAGGTGGCTTCGGCTATAAATCTTATTGTTCAGCAGGCTCGTCTCAGGGACGGTTCAAGAAAAGTAACCTCTATTTCCGAAATTGTCGGAATGGAGGGTGATGTTATTCGTATGCAGGACATTTTCACTTATGAAACCGAAGGTGAAATGGACGCAAACGGTAAATTTAAAGGCTCTTTTAAAGCAACAGGTATTATTCCTAAATGTGTTGAAAAAATACGTGAAAACGGAGTGGGTGTAAATAATGACTGGTTTATCAATTAATGTAATGACAATAATTTTAACTGTTGCGTTTGCTCTGTTTGCATTTGTTTTCGCTTTTCTTATTTCTTCGCTTGTTTCTAAAGATAAAATCGCATCTGACAAGCGACTTGAAGAGCTTAAGAAAAACGAGGGAGACAGCGAAAATTATTCCCTTGCAAAGCACGAAAGCAGAATGAAAAAAAGAAACAGGGAAAAGAAAAAGCAGGGCGGATTTTTTGAAAAATTCGGAAGTGCGCTTTATGTTGAGCTTCAAAGAGCCGATATGAAAATGCGACCTGAGGAATTTTTAACTATTTGGCTTTTGGTAACTGTTGTTCCGGCGTCGCTTATTGTTTTGTTTTTGCAAAACTCCGTTATTGCGCTTGTGGTTTTAATTATTTGCCTTTTAGTTCCTATGCTTTTAATCAAAATAAAGCAAAAGAAAAGGGTTAAGAAATTTGAATCACAGCTTAGTGACGCACTTATTATTGCTTGCTCTTGCTTGAAATCCGGTCTTAGTTTTACTCAGGCTATGGAAACTATCGCTAAAGATATGGATGACCCTATCAGCGGCGAATTTGCTTTGGTAATTAAGGAAATGAGTATGGGCGCTTCAATGGAAGAAGCTCTTGATAAGCTTAATACAAGAATTAAGAGTAAGCATTTGGCTCTTATGGTTTCCGCTGTTTTGGTGCAAAGGCAGACGGGCGGTAATCTCTCCCAAATTCTTGAAAATATTTCAGATACAATTAAGGAACGTATGAAACTTCAGCAGGAACTTAAATCCGCCACCGCTTCGGGTAAAATGTCCGGTACGGTTGTAGGTATGATGCCGATTGCTATTTTGCTTATGTTCTTTGTTGTAAACAAAGATTTTGTTATGCCGCTTTTTACGGAAAATTTAGGACGAATTTTCTTAGGCGTTGCAGCAGGTCTTGAAGTTACTTGTTTCTTGATTATTAAAAAAATTACTACCATCAAAATGTAAGGAAGTGTCAGTATGCTACCATTTATAGTTATTTCCTACGCTTGTTTTGCACTCGTTATTGTTGTATTAATTATGGGCAAAAAGGGAAGCGAGGAGGATAAAAACTCTTCGCCGAATGAAAACAATCGGTAAAGACGTTGTAAAAGGCGGATTATAAAAATTGTAGATACCTCGTTTTATGAGAGAAACATTAAGCCGTTTCTTGACAAAATGAATAAAAGGGCGACGAAAATTCAAAGCAAGAATGCAAGGGCTAAGGCTCAAAATGAATTGATTGCCAAAAAGGCTTCGTCAGGCAGGCTTGCATATTTCCGTTTCTAACTTTAAATTTTTCAAAATGGCATTTATGATATTGACGATAATTATATTCTTGGGCGTTTCGCTTTGCTTATTAATGTAACTCAATTTTCTATTTGCCAATGCTTTTTGGTATGATTATTGCACTTCTCGGCCCTAATCTTTTCCTTAACAGCAAGGTTAAATCTCATCAGGGTGCAATCAAAGCACAACTTGCAGATACGCTTGATTTAATGAGCGTTTGTATGGAGGCAGGTCTTAGCTTTGACGCTTCCCTTGTTAAAATCAGCGAACGTATGGAAGGTCCGCTTATTGATGAGCTTATAACAGTATTCAAGCAAATTCAGCTTGGCAGAAACAGAAATGAAGCGCTTAAAAGTCTTGCGGATTCTTGCGAGGTTGAGGAGTTGAAAACTTTTATTTCTGCTGTTATTCAGGCAAACCAGCTCGGTATTCCTATCACTAACGTTCTTCAGGCTCAATCCGAACAGCTTAGAGTTAATAAGCGTGAGGAAATCAAGACTGTTGCAGCAAAGGTACCTACAAAAATGACTATTCCTACAGTTCTTCTTATTCTTCCTGCTATTATTTGTATAGTTATGGGACCTGTTATTATTCAAGTTAAAGACTCTATGGGAGGAATATCGTTTTAATAATGGCACTTTTAAAGGTATATAAAAACGGTAAGCTTCTGCTTGACGAGTGTGAAAACGCAAATCATTTTTTTACTCGTTTTATGGGGCTGATGTATAGAAGGAGTATGGAGGAAAACCATTGCCTTTTACTTACTCCTTGTAATGAAATACATACTTTTGGTATGAAATTTGATATTGATACAATTGCTCTTTCTAAGGATAATGAAATATTATTTATTGACAGAGCCGTACCGCCTAAAAAGGTACGCAATAAAGTTAAAGATGCTTATAAAGTTTTAGAATTATGCTCCGGCACAGCTGATAAATTAGGTCTTGATGTGGGCGATGTTCTTGACTTTAAATAACGGATATAATTCCAATGTACTTGCAAAAAATGTAATTGTGCATTGGAATATAGTTCGTTAAATATATATTTTGGCAAATGGAGAATCAATTTATGGCTAATAACGATGTAGTAGACAGAAACAAAATACTCGGCTCGGCAACTCAGGATTATGGTTTTTGATAAGGTGCTTCGTGGCTATGATATTAAGCAGGTTAATGAATATATTTCAAATCTGCTTGCAACTAATAAAAACGCTGGGGAACTTTTTGACCAACGTTATGAGGAATTAAAAAAATACAAAGCAAATGCTTGAATATGAACTTTCTCAATCAAAGGGTCAGGTGGAAAAACTCACAAAGCTTCTTGAGGATATACGTGTACAGCGAGATACTTTACAGGCACAAGAGGGTAGTAAAGGTCAAAACCTTGACACCGCTCAAATTGAGGAATATCAGTCAAAAATAGATTCTCTTATCTCGAAAAATCGCCTTTTAGGTGAAGAAACAAAAACTTGAGGATAAAACAGAGATTTGCAGCGTGATGTTGCTCATCTTACCAAAAAAGTTGATAAAAACAGAACGGAAATTAAATCGTTAAGAGAAGAAGTTGAGTCGGGAGTTACTAATGAAACCGACAAAAAATATACCGAAATTGCACGTATTTATGAAAGTGCGATTGATAAAGCAGAGGATTTTAATTTATCGTTTGCAAACTGAGCTTTCGCTTGCCCACTCTAAGGTTGAAGATGTCGGCGAAAATGAAGAATAATATATAACTTTTTTCAGTTATTTGCAGAAAGGGTGTGAGTGTCTTGAAACCTAATAATCAAAAGTCTAAGCGCAATAATGAGCAGGGTGCGGTTATGTTCGTTTCCGTATTTGCGGTTACCATATTTATTTTGCTTGCCGCTATGATTATGGATTTCGGATTATTCTATTATAAACAGGCACGCTTGCAAAATGCCGGCGATGCTGCTGCTACTGCTGTTGCGGCTTCTATCGATGCTACCGATAAAGACTTAAACGCAATTGCAAAGCAATACCTTAAGAAAAACGGTGTTGATTACAGTGATGACGATATGACAATCAATATCCAAAAGAAGGGTATGCTTGATGAAGCAACGGCAAATGATGACGACTATATTACTACGGGATATATCAAAATGACCGTTAAAATAAAAACAGGTACGCTTTTTGGTCCTATTTTAGATATTGATTCATTAATGCTTCATTCTACTTCTTTTGTTAAGGTAAGTGCTAATTATTCTAACGGTATGCCGAGAGCGTTGAATTATACCCATTTTTGCAGGCTCAACAGAAGGCACCGCTGAAAATCCGGCTATTAAAATTAACGGTAGAACAGGAACCGCAGCCAATATAATAGTAAGCGGATTTGAAACTATGCTTAATAAGCTCAACGAAAAGCTGTTCCAACCTCTTAAAGGCTTTTTCGGCGGCACACCTAATTATACAGACCTTGTTCACATTAACCTGTCAGAAGCAATTACCAACGGTGATATTCATTCTAACTCTAATATGAACATAGGTGTTCAGGTTGTAAACGCTTCACGTGTTAAAGACGGCAATTTGCAGGATGTTAAGACTGACAAAGACGGTAAACCTATTCTTGCAAGAGATGAAGATGGTAATATCATTTATCAAAAAGACAAGGACGGTAATTTTATTTACAGGACTAAAACTGATGCCAACGGCAATCCTGTTCCTGAAAGAGATAAAAACGGTAATATCGTTTATTCAGATACACCTGCAACTGATGATAACGGCAACCCGGTATATAAGGTTGACGAAAACGGAAACTATATCCCTAAAAAAGATGCCGACGGCAATGTGCTTAAGGATGAAAACGGACATATTATTTATGAGCAGGAATATGAGCCTAAGTACGTGAAGGAAAAGGTGCCTGTATATGTTTATGAAAACTATACTCAAAGCACAAGCGATGAAAATTCTGCTAACGATTACGGTCAGGTTACATATACCGCTGTAAAGAATATTAACTTTACAAACACAAGCTGGAATCCTGACAGCGTTCATCTTTATGTTCAAAACCAGCAAAAAATTGAATCTACTCAAACTGCTCTTGCTATTCTCAACATGATTGATTACAGCAGAGTCAGAAGTCTTGATTCTCTTAAAAACGAGTATGAAACCACTGCTGAAGATTTCTTTGAAGCAAAGGGCAGTGTTATTACAGAAGCGCAAAAGGCTAAAATTTTTGGCGCAAAAGGAAAATCTTGTATTAAACGGTAATACAATTACTTTGGCAAATCAAGAATCAATTGTTTATGACATAAACAGAAATGATTCAAGGGCTATGCTTGAAAAAGCGTATGAGGACAGTCACACCTCTTCAAGTTCAACCGAAGTAGACGGTATTACTATTGAAAAGAGCAAGCTTTTTGACCAAATAAGCAACGGTGAGGATAGGCTTTATACTGACGCTACAAGAACAACACTCCTTTTCCAGAATGTTGCCGATACGCTTGACCGTGGCGGTGCAGGCTATCAAATCGAAGTAGGCAAGGGAGAAAATAAGTATACTGTTGTTGTTACGGGCGATAAAGTAAACCGTGACTATGCAAAAACAAGAAGCGATACAGTAGGCTCCGATTACGACGGCAACGCTACGGCTATAGGCGCAAAATATGCAATGTATAAAACGTTCCAGCAGCGCCTTGGCGACAACGGATTTATCACTACCCCGAATTTGAAACCATACTTTATCCGTATGACGAATAAGTCTGTTGCAAATTCACTTAAAAAGAGGGGAGATTATACCTCAACTGCGGCAAAGGTAACAGTAAGAAAGGCTGTTGCAGACCTCGGCGACCAGCTTCAGGATATTCTTGACAAAACAAGCTATGAGGATAAGACATATTCCGATTTCAGCGACGTAGTTAAAAAAGATACTTCTCCTTTCTTTACTCAAAATATGGCTTCAAAGAGCAGCGGTCTTACTAAGCTTGAAGGCGACGCTCACACTAAGTTTAACAGCTATTCGTTATATAATTCAAATGACGTACTTAAAACTCCGAGTGAGTTTGTTGATGAATACAAAAAGTCATATAAGTTTGCAGACGTTGCAAATAAGAACTATTATGATAAAGAAATCAGCGGTAAATATGCCGACGACGGTGTTCAGGCTAAGAAGAAAACAATTAGGGAAGAAGATATTTCTGTTTCGGAAAAATATAACAGTGTTAAGGATGATGCAACTTATAAGCGTCTTTCATCTCAACATCTTCCTAATAAAAAGGATGTATTCCTCGGCGACAGCAACGATTATACAAAGCGACATGAATTTAACGATTATGTAGATTCAGCATACAGCGTTAAGCCTGATATGGAAACGGCAACTGCTCTTACTAAGCCGAATTCTTTCAATATCAACGATTATATGCCGACGATTGATTATGATAATCATACCGTTACGGCAAACGGCGGAATTACTTTCGGTAACGGCTCGACAAAGCTTGATGGCTTCCATGTAACAAGCAGCAAAAATTGAACAGTATTTAGTAGCTGATGGTAAGAATAAGTGGCTTTCAAATGGGCTTGAAAGATATGATTGGACTCGTGTTGCAGAACGTGACGGCAGTTACGCAGTTATTATAGGCAATGCAAATCAAAAGCATGGTAATATGGATGTCGGCAGAAAAACCAAAGGTTGTACCCTTGTTGTTGACGGCAATCTTAATGTTAATGATGAACTTCAAATTCAAAAAAATCAGCGTTGTAATTGTTACAGGTAATCTTACTTGCGGCAAGCTGTTTATGAAAGACGGCGCTCGCCTTTATGTTAAGGGCAACATTACCGCAAACGATATGAGCTATGACGGCGACTCCAACCAAAAGATTTATTGCGGCGGAAATGCTATAATTCCTCATAATCTTGATTCTACAAGAGAATTTAAGATAGGCGGTAATCTTGATGCTCATGAGCTGTCCCTTACTTATACAAACTATTATTTCGGCGGAAGCATTAAATGTACTAAGTTCAATGCCGAAAATAACGATATGAATCTTATTGTTGATTCATTTGAATGCTCAGGCACAACTACTCTTAATAACAGAACTTCGCTTACAGTAAACGGCAATGCAAAACAGGCACCATTAATATGTATAATGACAGTGTTATATCTGTTTGCGGCAGTATGAATTCCACAAATGAGCAAAACCTTTTTCAAAGTTCAAAAATCATAGTAAATGGTGTTGCTCTTCTCGGAACCCTCAATCTTCGAGGCGATTCAAAGCTTTATGCAACTCGTTACGCTGAATTTGCAGGCAGAATTAATGCTTACGATAATGCAATTGTTAATGTTGACAATGCTATTATGTGTAACGATTTGGTTTGGCTTGAGGGCAATGCCAAGGTTTATGCCAATGCATCGTTTACCGCAAAGAGGCTTAGCGCTACGTCCAATAATATCATTCAGGCAAACGGTATTACATTTACTCAGACTGATGATAATGCAAATCAATTCGGCGTTCATTGCCGTCTTGAAAGCTGGGGCGACATTGAGTTTAACTGCTATGTTTGTGTGGAAAGAGACGGCTTCCTTGTAGCAAAAGGCTATATTAAAGCCAATGGTATTTTTAAAGACAGTAAGGGCAAAAACGGAGAAACCGGATTTGACATTGAAGGTGTTGTATATAGTTGCTCAGATGTAATTACTGCATATCCGTTAAAAATTAATTCCGGTAAGCTTTATTGCACAGGAAATGTTGAGGCTGCCACAACAAAATCGATCAGTTTTAATGAGGCAGTTCAGGTTAAGGGTACTAGCGAATTGTATGTAACGGGTGTTGTTACAAGCACAATTAACAGAAGGTTTAAGCTTTATTCCGATAATGGCGGTCAAGGCTCAACCGTAAGCATTTTTGGCGCAAACGGTACGACTAAAGGCGGTTATATAAATGCTCTTTCCTCAAAAATTGACGAATTTACCAACGAACAGCCTAATTCACGTGTTTATTTAGGCGATGGTACGTTTGCACAAACAACTACCAATTCATATTTGAGTTTTTCAAAACAATTTGTTAATGCAGGCTCGCTTTATCTTTACGGCTCATTGAGCATTAGTAATAATTTTGTTGGCAATAACGGCGGTTTAACACTTGTAGGCGGTAATATGACTATGTCTTACAGTGCAATTAACTTGTCTGATTCCCATACTTTAACTGTTTTGGGATATCTTTCATCTAACAGTACAATCAGTGTTAATTCTGCTTCAAAGCTTTATGTTGCAAATTATCTTACTACAAACGGCTTAGGCGGTGCATCTGTTACATTGAATGACAATTCATATATGATTGTCGGCGACGGTTCATATCAAAATTCTTGCAACAGCATCAGTATTAACAGCGGCTCTAAATTTCTGGTCCCTTGCCCCGGTATGGACAACTAATGTTGTTAATGTTGAAAGTACAGATGCAAACAATTTGAGCGAATTTTTCTCAAACGGCAAGCATACCATCGGCCAGGTTGATGGAAACTCAGCATTAAATAAGAATATTAATATCACAATCAATGGCTTATATGTCGCAAACAATACGGGAGATAAGGTTTTAAATTCGCTTCATATTAAGCAATTCGGTCACATAACTCATAACGGTAATCTTACTGTTTTATCATCTCTTAAGGTTGATGACGGCGGTTATCTGTTTGTTAAAGGTGTTACTGAATTGGGAAGTAACTCTTACCTTATTGGCATAAATGCGGCTAAGATTTCAAACGGCGGTAAGATGTATCTTATGGGCGGTCTTGATATCATCAACAGCGCCGGCTCGGAGAATGACCCTGAAATAGCTTTCACGAGTGATAATGCCGATACATTTATTGCGGCTAATTCTTCCAAAAATCACTTACATTAAAAGGTGCTCTTCATACAAGAGGTATTGTTAATATTGAAAACAGCATTACTATCAACGGTAACAACAAACTTGACGGTATGCCTAACAGAGGTGTATCGCTTGCGGTTATTTCAGGCTCGGCTAATATAAGCGGAAGCGTCACCTTGCCGGACGGCAATGCTTTGTTTGTAAAGTCAGGCTCGCTTGGTATCGGCGGAGATGTTAATATGGCGAGCGTTGTTTATAACTACGGCAAGCTTTATATTCTCGGAAATCTTAATGTTGATTGGAGCAAAACTAAATATATTTCAGACCGTGACGGCGAAGACAATGATATGAGAACGGGTTATTCGCTTAAAAACGGTCAAACAATCGGTACTGTTGACGCTTATCTTTATATCGGTGGAACAAACGACCTTAAATTTTACGGTTATGTTCAAAACTTCGGAGAAATTTACTCTAATGCCGGTATGAGAGTAAGAGGCTGGTGCAATATGCCCGGCAGCGCAATTATGTGTGACACGGCATTTATCAACTTCAAGAATGCTAAGGCGCATTTCGGCGGTACAGTTGACCTTAATTCAAATGCATTTTATAACGGTGAAAATTCTGTATTTGATTGCGGCGGTGATTATACCTACGGTATCGTTACAATCAATCTTGGCTCATTTGCGGCTGCTGGCAATGTTGAAATGAATAAGATTAACGTTGATCAAAATACAGTTAACAGCCCAAAATGGAGAAACAGCAAGTCGATGTCATTTATGAACGGCTTTGAAAAGATTGACGGTGCTGAGTATAAAAACGCTACCGTTTATGTAGGCGGAGACTTAAAACTCGGCTCTAGTCAGTTGGCAGGTAATGCAGGCTCGTATTTCACAATGGGCAAGACTTATATCGGCGGCGATTTGCTTGATTATTGTAACCGTGCAAATGCTTATTACGCTACCGCTATTTGGGCATTCAATTTCTCGAATACCTTTATAGGCGGCGATTGCTTCGGCGGTGCCGGTATTGCTACGGGTAATAACAGTATCTTTATGGTCGGCGGCGACTATCAGTCAAGGCGAAGTACAAAGATTAATATTGAAATGTTCTCTTATTCCGCTCTTGATGCAACGTACTATTCGTTCTGCGATGATAATCGTTCATATAGGAATGAATTTAATAAAGACCCTAAAAAATACAGAAGTGCTTATTTCTATGTAGGCGGCAATATGCTTTGCAACACTATCGGCGCTTCTCTTTGGACTTCATCTGCATCAAAGGTACCTGAAAATAATACTCGTGATACAGATATTTATTCTAATTCAAACGTTTATGTCGGCGGCTCAATGTATGCCAACTCCAAGCTTTATATGAAGCAAAATGTTACTCTTGCGGTAGCAGGCAACAAAAAGCTTAATGATACAAGCACGTTAGACGGTATTTTGGGTGCAATTGAAAACGGAACAATCAAGGCTAATGTTCAAAACCTTTTGAATAGTGACGATTATAAGCTTTTTGTTTTCCAATGCCTTGATGAAAACATCTGCTCTAAAATTATTGTAAACGGCAGTATGTTTGTTCGTGATACCGCAAAGATGCGTGATATGACAAAGAACTATATCGCAGGCAATTTCAAGGGCAACGATTATGTTGAAATAGGTAAATCACTTCTTGATGATGACGAGGACAGAAGCCAGGCGGCGGTTGCCGACGGCAATTTCTGGACTAAGGGCGACAGCCTTAAAACATATACCTTTGCAAATGCGGGATACACTTATGTCGGCGGTAATTTTGAAAGCGGAAAGTATACTAAGCTTTATGCTTCAACTACTCTTAAGGTTAAGGACGATTACATTAGTAATAAATATTTAACTCTTCGTCACGATGCTAAAATTTATGTCGGCAAAAAGCTTAAAGCGCTCACGTCTATTGAGGGCGGTTCATATAGTGAATTCCACGTTGGCGGAAGTTTGCAGGCTTCAACATCATGGATTAAGCTTCGTGATTGCACAACCGTTGCAGTCGGCGGCAACTTTACTGCTCTTTCATATATCGAACTTGGCAAATACGGCGATTATGTAAGAACGATAAACGGCAATAAAGTAACGGAGCAAACGGCTCACGGCGTAACCGAAGGTGAAGAGCCTAAGTATGATACAAGTACTGACAGCGGCGACGGCTCATCAAGTGAGGGTGATAAGACAAGCGGCAGTACAGACGCAGGTCAGGACAGCACAAACAGCAACCTTGACAATGACAGCCTTAATGCTCAAAAAGGAGCTTGAGGAGGATAGCTCAGACCTTGCAAAGGGCGGCAACTTCTTTATCGGTCAATCACTTGTTTCATACACCGGTCAAATCTTTGAATATGCTTATTCTCAGGTTACGGTAGGTAATTACGTATTCACTCCTAAGTATCTCACATTAAGGCATAATGCGGATATGTGGGTAATGCCTGAAACCTTTAAGAATGCAACCTATAAGCATAAGCCTTATGTCAGCGACTCAGACGGCTCGCTTTGGGGCGATATTGTTGATGCGCTTAAGAAATTTAATTATACAATTAAGGATACTTTCTCTCCTAAGCAGGGCAGTATTTACACTCTTGGTTCGTTAACTCTTAATAAGAATGCGTCCCTTATGGGTACATATGATTGCCTTGTTCAAGGTCAGTGTATATTCAGGCAGGATGCGCTTGTATATCTCGGCCACGATTTCACCTGTACGGCTAACAGCTTTAATTTGAATATTTCTTCAATTAAGGGTGACACAAGTTATGCAGGATTTGACAGCCGTGGTACTTCTTCGCAGGACGGTAATACTTCATTCCCTGTTCTCCTTTATGCTGATAACAATATTAATATTTACACAACTGTTGATATTCGTTTAACATATCTTGTTGCAAACAAGGGTGACGTAAATCTCTTCAATGTGTATTCAAATACGGAAAATGCAGCATATAATGCAAAACAGCTTCCTAATGCAATTTGCTCATATCAGGGCGATATAAATTATTTTGCAGGTTACGGCAAGCTCGGCGCATTGTTCTATGCTCCTAACGGCAACCTCGATTTCGACGGTTGGTATCAGGAAATTTGGGGCTGCGGTATTGCAAATACTATTGAGGATAACGCTTATTATTTCAATTTGCACAGATTTGAAAATTGGAGAACTATTGACCTTCATCTTGCAGAAAGCGGAAGTATATTCCTTGTATCCGAGGATGAATATAACCGTGCAAAAGAAGATTTGTTTAATTACGACCTTGACGATTCCGGTACGGATATGGCAACAGGCGGCTCAAGCGTATTCTTCCCACGTGATGTGCTTGATAATATCCCCGGCGAAAATTACTAAAATCCAATGATTTTTCAGAGCAATTATTCTTTTGAGTAATTGCTCTGTTTTTTTTAATATTATTGTTTAATGCAAAAATAATATTGCATTTTTATATTTTTGTGTTATTATACTATCGAGGAAGGTTTTGCCTTTATATTGCGGATTGTTTTAGACGCCTTTTTCAAAATTTTGATTTTTAACTATGGAGATAATGATAAAATGAAAAAAACTAAGATTATTTGTACGTTGGGTCCTGCTACCGATAATCCTCAAATACTTGAGAAAATGATTTTATCAGGTATGAATGTGGCAAGATTTAATTTCAGCCACGGCGCATATGAGGACCATGAAAAAAGGCTTAAAGAGGTTATTGCCGTAAGGGAAAAAGCTTAATGCTCCCGTTGCAACCTTACTTGATACTAAAGGCCCTGAGGTTCGTCTCGGTGATTTTGAAAAATCCCGACGGTGTTACAATTAACGAGGGTGATAAGTTTGTTTTAACTACCAAGGAATGTCTCGGTACCGAGAAAAAGAGCTTCGTTAATTACGAAGGGCTTCCTCGTGATGTTAAGCCCGGAACGGTTATTCTTATTAATGACGGTCTTATTTCAATGAAGGTCGATTGTGTTAAGGGCAGCGATATTCACTGCACAGTTATTGACGGCGGACTTTTAACCAATCACAAAGGGCGTTAAATGTTCCCGGTGTCGACCTTAATATGCCTTATCTTTCCGAAAGGGATATGAATGATCTTAAATTCGGCGCAGCTCACGATTTTGATTTCATCGCCGCATCGTTTATCCGCAGTGCAACCGATGTTACTATTCTTCGTAACTTTGTTGACGCCATCGGCTGGAAAGACGTTAAAATTATTTCAAAAATTGAAAATGTGCAGGGTGTAAATAATATTGATTCAATTATTGCCGCTTCTGACGGAATTATGGTTGCAAGAGGCGATATGGGTGTTGAAATTGACTTCCAGCGTATTCCTGCTATTCAAAAAATGATTATAAGAAAAGTTTATGACGCAGGTAAAATTGTTGTTACCGCAACTCAGATGCTTGAATCAATGATTAACAACCCCCGTCCTACAAGAGCGGAAATTACCGATGTTGCAAATGCTATCTATGACGGCACAAGTGCAATTATGCTTTCCGGTGAAAGCGCAGTCGGCAAGCATCCGGTTGAGGCTGTTCAAACGATGACTTCAATTGCTCTTACTACCGAAGGCGATATTGATTATAAAAGAGAATTTGACAACTTTTATCCCGAAAGCGGAGGCAAGGATATTACTTCGGCTATAAGCCATGCTACGGTTACAACTGCTCATGACCTTAACGCTTCTGCAATTATTACTGTTACAAAGAGCGGTACTACCGCTCGTATGATTTCAAAATTCAGACCGCAGACGGATATTGTCGGCGCAACTATTAATCAAAAGGTATGGCGTCAGCTTTCACTTAGTTGGGGTGTTAAGCCTGTTTTGTGTCAGCTTAAGGACAACACGGATGAACTTTTTGATCATGCGGTTGACGTTACAGTTAAGGCAGGTGCGGCAAAAAAGGGCGACACAGTTGTAATTACGGCAGGTATTCCGCTTGGTATGTCAGGTACAACAAATATGCTAAAGGTGCACAAGATTAATGGCTGAGGTTAAATTTGTATTATACAGTGACCCTGATTTTATGCTGGTAAAAAGCATAAGAATGCAGGTTTTTATGAATGAACAGAATATAAAAGGGGAAGAGGAGTTTGACGAACTTGATAAAAGGTCGCTCTTTGCTCTTCTTTTTGACGGCAACAGTGCCGTTGCAACTGCCAGAATAAGCGAAATTCCGAAAGGACTTAAAATCGGCAGAATAGCCGTTCTTAAGGATTACAGGGGAAGGCGATACGGTGCAAAGATTGTTAATGCCGTTGTTGCTAAGTCTATTGAGGCAGGCGCTGACAGAGTTTATGTTGATGCTCAAAACCATGCCGTTAATTTTTACGAAAAGCTTGGATTTCGCATTTGCGGTACTGAACTTATTGATAGAGGAATAGCTCACACACCTATGTGTATTGATAAAGGAGATTTTAATGTCGAAGAATAAAAGCAGGGCAGGTATAGCTTTAATAATTGTTCTCGTGCTTGTTCTTTTGGGTATCGGCGCTTATGTCGGATACACCTATGTTCAAAGCGATGTGAACGGCAACAGAAATACTAAAACCGAATATAATCTTGTTATTGAAAAGGACGATTTTGCTTACCAAATAGGTGAAAAACTTAAATCAAACGGAGTTATCAAAAACGATACCATTTGGAATTGGTGGATGGATAAGCATTATCCTAAGTTTAGCTATATAAACGGAGAATATAGAATGACTTCGTCTATGAGTTATGAGGATATTGCAAAAAAGCTTCAAAATCCCGATATATCTCATAAAAGCGTTTCTGTTTGTATTCCTGAGGGATATACTGTTTTTGATATTGCCGAGACTATGGAGAAAAACAATATCTGTAAAAAGTCTGATTTTCTCGACGCCTGCAAAAATAAGAATGACTATGATTGCGAATTTTTAAATGATGCATATATGAGCGAGAACGTTGCTTATCAGCTTGAGGGATTTTTGTTTCCCGCAACATACGATTTAGCAGAAAACAGCAAGGCAAGTGACGTTGTGGCAACAATGCTTGAAACGTTTGACGGCAAAATCACCGATAAATGGAAAAGCTATTGTGATGAAAACGGTATGTCACTTTATGAGCTTGTAACTCTTGCTTCGGTTGTTGAAAAAGAAACGCTTGGCGACGGCGTTGCCGAAAACATTGCTTCCGTTTTTGTTAACAGATTAAATATCGGTCAGCAGCTTCAAAGTGACGTCACTATTTTTTACGGCAATAAGCTAAGGAAAAATCGGATTTAGCGACGAGGTTGTTGCTTCTTATAATACTTATAAATGCAAAGCGCTTCCGAGCGGACCTATTTGCAATCCGGGTGTTGACAATATCAATGCAGTAATTGAGCATAATGATACAGATTATTATTATTTCTTCTCTGATTTGGAAAAAAAGTTCCATTTTGCAAAAACTTATTCGGAATTTGAAACTCTAAAGCAGAAATATCCTTGGCAATAAAATTCATAAATTAAATCTAAAATTTGTATTGACAAATGGGTAGGGGTATGTTAATATATATCCGCAATAAAGAAGAACGCATCGTTCTCCCCTTCAGCTTGGCGAAAAGGGCAATAATTTATTTGTTAATTAATTATTGAAGTGTGAGCGTGTTCTGCGTTCACACTTTAATTTTATTTAAGAGGTGTTTTTTATCAGCAAGGAAACTCAACAGATTAATAGCGAAATCAAAGACAAGGAATTACGTGTTATTTCAGCCGACGGTGAGCAGCTTGGTATTATGAGTGCAAGTGATGCGCTTCATATCGCTGAAACCAAAGGGCTTGATTTAGTTAAGATTGCTCCTCAGGCTAAGCCTCCTGTATGCAAAATTATGGACTATTCTAAGTTCCGTTATGAGCAGGCTAAGCGTGAAAAGGAAAATCGCAAAAATCAAAAGCAGGTTGAAACTAAAGAAATTCGTCTTTCCGTTACTATTGACGTCGGCGACTTCAACACTAAAGTTAATCAGGCTAAAAAGTTTCTCGCATCAGGCCATAAAGTAAAGGTTTCTATTCGTCTTAAGGGCAGAATGATGACCCATTCAGACCTTGGTATTGAAAATATGAAGCGCTTTGCAGCATCGCTTGAGGAAGAAGCAAATGTTGATAAGGCTCCTAAACTCGACGGCAGGCAGATTCTTATGTTTTTGTCTCCTAAGGCAAGTAAATAATTACACGGAGGAATAAATTATGCCAAAAATTAAAACACACAGCGGCGCAAAGAAGCGTTTTAAGACAACAAAGAGCGGCAAGGTAAAGCGTGCACATGCTTATACCTCACACATTCTTACTAAGAAGTCAACAAAGCGTAAGAGAAATCTTCGCAAGACAGCAGTTGCTGACGTTACAAACCAGAAGCAATGCAAGAGACTTGTTCCTTATAAATAAGAAGAACTTTGCTTAAATATTTAGGCATTAACATTAACTCGGAGGTATATAGATATGGCAAGAATTAAGGGTGCTATGGCAACTCGTAAAAGAAGAAAAAAACGTATTAAAGGCAGCTAAGGGCTATTACGGCGGAAAGCACAGACTTTTCAAGACAGCTAAGCAGGCTGTTTATGAAGAGCGGACAGTATGCATACATCGGCAGAAAGCAGAAGAAGAGAGATTTCAGAAGAATTTGGATTACTCGTATCTCTGCTGCTTGTAAGGCAAACGGTACTAACTATTCAACATTTATGAACGGTCTTAAGAAGGCAGGTATCGACCTTAACAGAAAGATGCTTTCTGAAATCGCTATTTCTGACCCAACTGCTTTTACAGCACTTGTTGAATCAGCAAAGGCTGCTCTCTAATTTTAATTAGATATTCAAATTGACCCACTCACTTTGTGAGTGGGTTTTACATTATGAAAAATTATATTTACAAATAGTTATTGAATTAACAGGTAAAATTAAACTTGAAAATGCAAAATTTTCGGCGGTAAAAGATATCAAATTAAATCAAAGGCTTAAAAAGTTTACTATTCTTTGCAGGATATTTACCCGCAAATAAATATCGGTGCATAATAAAAGCGCAGATGAATTTTTATATTCATTTGCGCTTTTTATATTTTTTATTTACATTATAACTCCGTCTTTAAAAATGGATATGTCCCTGTATCCGTTTTGCTCGTTCTTTGTCTGTCTGCCTGAAGCGATATCAATTAATAACTTGAATATTTCCTCGGTCATATTTTCAAAGTCATTGCTTTCAATCAATTCGCCTGCATTGAAGTCAATCCAATTGCTTTTCCTTTTTGCAATGCTCGCCGTATTCAAACACATCTGTAATTACGGCTTTTCCGTCCTTTTGAATACAGCCGAGTGACTTTTCTTCAAGCTTGTTAATCGGGATAGGCTCACGCTTGAAACTTTTAACGAAAGTGTAAAGTTCTTTCAATAATTTTTCGCCTTTTTCAAATCGTTTAAAAGTACCTTGTGCCCAAAGGGAATATCGTCTAAAAGCTTGACCTTTTTGTAAAGACCGTCGATTTTTGTCAAATCCTCACCCCAAAAGCCGACATTTGCCAAAACGTCAAAAACAATGTCAGTATGTTTGGATTTAAAGAAATAAAACACACTTTCAACGTCGCTTACAGGATAATCTTTATTTTCAAAATTTTCGTAAAAATTGATTAATGCTGCAAAAGCAAATGATAAAACACTCGGAATTTTGCCGAATTTATTATAATAATCAAGCAAAGAGCAAAGACAACGTGTTTTGAATTTTGCTACTGAATTTAAGCTTATGTCAAGCAGCTTATGGTCGATAAACGGATTGTTAAACCTTTCAATAACGCTGTTTGCAAATGCTTTCAGTTCATTTTCATCAAGGTCAATTGTTTTTATTATTTCCTTTTCTCACCTGCGTTTAATACTGAATGTTTAAGAAAAAATCATTTTAATTATATAACATAAATTTTTTAAAGTAAATAGATATATTGAATATTTTAATGTTGACTAAAAGCAATAAATATATTATAATTACAAGGATAAAGAAAGGACTGTGGTTTATGACATTGCTGATTAAAAATGCACTATGTTTTATTGCCGATGAATTTAAAAAGTCAGATGTTTTCATAACCGACGGGATTATTACCGAGATTTCCAGCACTATTTCTTCAAATGGTGCCGATAGAGTAATTGACGCATTGGATAAATATTTTTTGATACCGGGCTTTGTGGATGTTCATACACATTTACGTCAGCCCGGTTTTTCTTATAAAGAAACAATTAAGTCAGGCTCTATGGCAGGGGCAAGGGCAGGGTATACGGCTCTTTGCACAATGCCTAATCTTAACCCGGCTCCCGATTGCCCCGAAAATCTTAAGGCTCAAACAGATATAATTGAGCGTGATGCAGTTATTGACGTTCTTCCTTTCGGCACAATTACCAAAGGCAGAAAAGGCGAGGGCGAGGTTGTTGACTTTGAATCAATGGCTGATAAGGTTGTCGGCTTTTCCGATGACGGAACAGGTGTTCAAACCGGCGAACTTATGGAGAAGGCTATGGCACGGTGTGCTAAGCTTAATAAGATTATTTCAGCTCACTGTGAGGTTAATGATTTGCTAAAAGGCGGCTATATTCACGACGGTGTATATTGCAAGGAGCACGGCCATAAGGGTATCTGCTCAAAGAGTGAATGGGCGCAGATTGAGCGTGACTGCAAGCTTGCAGAAAAAACGGGATGCAGATATCACGTGTGCCATATTTCAACTAAGGAAAGCGTTGATATTATCCGTAAGGCTAAGGCTCGTGGGGTTAAAGTTACGTGTGAAACGGGCCCGCATTATTTGACTATGTGTGACGAGGATTTGCAGGAGGACGGCAGGTTTAAAATGAATCCGCCGCTTAGAAGCCGAGATGATATGAATGCTCTTATTGAGGGTGTTAAAGATGGCACGATTGATGTTATTGCAACCGACCATGCTCCTCATTCTAAGGAAGAAAAGTCAAAGGGGCTTAAAGGCTCGGCTATGGGCGTTGTCGGCTTGGAAACGGCATTCGGTGTGCTTAATACAAAGCTTGTCAAAACAGGCGTTATTTCTCTTGAAAAATTGATTGATATGATGTCGGTTAAACCGAGAGAGATTTTTGATATTTCGGGCGGTAAAATTGAAGTAGGCGCTCCTGCTGATTTGGCACTGCTTGATATAGATAAAGAATGGTGCGTTGACCCTGAAAAATTTGTAACTATGGGTCGTGCAACACCGTTTCAGGATTGGAAACTGCAGGGTGGAAAACCTTTTAACAATATATAAAGGAGAAATTGTTTATGAAGCCTTATAACTAAAAAAATTGTGCTTGAAACGGTAAAGAATTTTACGGTTACGGTTTTGGCGCAGATAAAGAAGCGATTAACGAAATTGTTTTTAATACTTCAATGGTAGGATATCAGGAAATTGTATCTGACCCAAGCTATACAGATCAAATGGTGTGTATGACATATCCGCTTATCGGCAACTACGGTATGACCGATGAGGATTATGAAACAAAAGTGCCGACTATGGGCGGCCTTATTGTAAGGGAGTATAACGATTTGCCGTCAAACTTCCGTTATACAAAGACACTTGATGAGGTACTCGTGGAATATGACATTCCTGCTATCAGCGGCGTTGATACACGAATGATTACGAGAATTATTCGTGACGAGGGCTCGCAAAAGGTTATAATCTGCGATGCAAATGTGCCTTATGAGGAAGCTTTAAAGAAAGTCAGAGAATATATAATTCCTACTGATATGGTTTCACGTGTAAGCTGCAAAAAGCGTTGGTATTCAAGAACTCCTAACCATAAATACGATGTTGTCGCTATTGACTGCGGTATTAAGCATAATATTATTCGCAAGCTTAATGAAAAGGGCTGTAACGTAACTGTTGTTCCTTATAATATTACAAGTGAGGAAATACTTAAAATGAGTCCGGACGGCTTGTTCCTTTCTAACGGCCCCGGTAATCCGGAGGACGTTCAGACTGTAATCAATGTTGTCAGAGAACTTAGAGGCAAGCTTCCTATTTTCGGAATTTGTCTTGGTCATCAAATGATTTCTTTGGCTCTCGGTGCTAAAACATTTAAAATGAAATTCGGCCACAGAGGCGGTAACCACCCTGTTAAAAATCTTGAAACAGGCAAGCTTGAAATTACTTCTCAAAACCATTCATACGCCGTTGATGTTAAATCTCTTGACGGCACAGACCTTGAACTTACCCATGTAAATCTTCTTGATGATACGGCTGAGGGTGTTAAGTGTGAAAAGGACAAGCTGTTCTCTGTTCAATACCACCCTGAAAGCGCACCCGGTCCGCAGGATAGCGCATACTTATTTGATGAATTTATTGCATTAATGCAAAAGGAGGAAGACTGATATGCCAAAAAGAACTGATATACATAAAATACTCGTAATCGGCTCAGGTCCTATTGTTATAGGTCAGGCTGCTGAATTTGACTACTCAGGTACACAGGCTTGTCTTGCTCTTAGAGAAGAGGGCTACGAGGTTGTGCTTATCAACTCTAACCCTGCAACTATTATGACGGATACAGATATTGCCGATAAGGTGTATATGGAGCCGCTTAATCTTGAATATGTTGCAAGAATTATCCGTCACGAAAGACCTGATGCTATTTTACCGTCACTCGGCGGACAGACAGGTCTTAACCTTGCAGTTCAGCTTGCTAAAAAAGGGCGTGCTTAAGGAATGTGACGTTGAAATACTCGGCACTAATTTTGAAGCAATTGAAAGAGCAGAGGACAGAGAGCTTTTTAAGGAACTTTGCGAAAGCCTCGGCGAGCCGGTTCTTCCAAGTGAAATTGCCGAAAACCTTGAGGACGGTCTTAAGGCTGCAAGAGAAATTGGATTCCCTGTTGTTCTTCGTCCTGCTTTTACCCTTGGCGGTACAGGCGGCGGATTTGCCGATGATGAAGAAGAATTTATGGTAATGATGAAAAATGCGCTTGCGCTTTCTCCGGTTCATCAGGTCCTTGTTGAAAAGAGTATTAAAGGCTATAAGGAAATTGAATATGAGGTAATGCGTGACGCCAACGATACCGCTATCACAATTTGTAATATGGAAAATATCGACCCTGTCGGTGTTCATACAGGTGACTCGGTCGTTGTTGCTCCGTCGCAAACGCTTACTAATAAAGAATATCAAATGCTTCGTGATTCTGCACTTCGCATTATCCGTGAACTTAAAATTGAGGGTGGCTGTAATGTTCAGTTTGCCCTTGACCCTCATTCATTCCAATATTATCTTATTGAGGTAAATCCGAGGGTTTCACGTTCGTCTGCTCTTGCTTCTAAAGCTTCGGGCTATCCTATCGCAAGGGTTTCGGCTAAAATCAGCGTAGGTATGCACCTTGACGAAATTCCTATTGCCAACACTCCTGCATCATTTGAGCCTGCTCTCGACTATGTTGTAACTAAAATTGCACGTTTCCCGTTTGATAAGTTTGCAGACGCTAATAACACTCTTAATACTCAAATGAAAGCAACCGGAGAGGTTATGGCAATCGGCAGAACTATGGAGGAAAGCCTGCTTAAAGCTGTTCGTTCGCTTGAAACAGGAGTTTGCCATCTTTACAGCAAGAAGTTTGATACTTACACAGAAGACGAACTTCTTAAATATATCAAAAACGGTACTGACGACAGGCTTTTTGCCATCGCTCAGCTTATAAGGCTAAATACCGACTTAATCAGAATTTATAATGCTACAAAAATTGATATGTTCTTCCTTGAAAAGTTTAAGAACATTGTTGATTTTGAAAATGTTATTAAGGAAAATGTTAAAGATATTCAAACCCTTAAGTACGCTAAAAAAATGGGCGTTTCCGATAAATATATCGGTATGCTTTGGGGTATGAATGAATCTGAAGTGTTCAATTTAAGAAAAGAAAATAACATTTTCCCTGTATATAAAATGATTGATACCTGCGCTTCCGAGTTCGATTCATACGTTCCTTATTTCTATTCAACTTATGAAGAAGAAAACGAGTCTGTAGTATCCGATAAAAAGAAAATTATTGTTTTAGGCTCAGGTCCTATTCGTATCGGTCAGGGTGTAGAATTTGACTATTCAACCGTTCATGCTATTTGGTCAATCCGTGAAGCAGGATATGAAGCAATTATTATCAATAATAACCCTGAAACTGTTTCAACTGACTATACAACCTCTGATAAGCTTTATTTTGAGCCGCTTACCGTTGAAGATGTAATGAACGTTATTACTCTTGAAAATCCGCTTGGTATTGTTGTGTCACTCGGAGGTCAGACTGCTATTAACCTTGCACCTCCTCTTGATGCACTCGGTGTTCCTATTATCGGTACTGATGTTGAGGCTATTGACAGAGCTGAAAATCGTGACAGCTTTGAAAAGGTTATGGAATCTCTCGGTATTCCTCAGCCAAAGGGACTTGCTGTTACCGATATTGAAGAGGGTGTAAGGGTTGCTGCTCAAATCGGCTATCCTGTTCTTGTAAGGCCTTCGTTCGTTCTCGGCGGCCGTGCAATGCAGATTGTTGCCAATGAGGAGTCACTTCGTCATTATCTCCAAACTGCCGTTGAAATTAATACAGAACAGCCGGTTTTGGTTGATAAATATATTATGGGCCGTGAGCTTGAGGTTGACGCAATTTGCGACGGCAAGGACGTATTTATTCCGGGTATTATGGAGCACGTTGAAAGAACCGGTGTTCATTCGGGCGACTCTATTTCGATTTATCCAACCTTTACCGCTTCCCAAAATGTTAAAGATAAAATTATTGATTATACCGTAAGGCTCGGTAAGGCAATAGGCATTGTCGGTCTTTATAACATTCAGTTTATTGCCGATAATAATGACGACGTTTACGTAATTGAGGTTAATCCACGTTCATCAAGAACGGTTCCTTTCCTTTCAAAGGCAACAAGCGTTTCTATGGCTCATATCGCAACTCAGGTTATCTTGGGCCATTCGCTCAAGGAACAGGGAATTGATAAGGTTTACCCTGAGGAGAAAAAGCGTTGGTATGTTAAGGCTCCTGCTTTCTCATTCTCTAAGCTTAAGGGAATGGATACATACCTCTCTCCTGAAATGAAATCAACAGGTGAGGCAATCGGCTACGACAAGTCGCTTACACGTGCGCTTTATAAGGCTATTCAGGCATCGGGTATGAACGTTGCAAACTACGGCACTGTATTTGTAACTATTGCCGATCAGGATAAACCGGCTGCGCTCCCTCTTATTAAGCGTTTTTATGACCTTGGCTTTAATATTGAAGCAACAGAGGGAACTGCCAAATATCTTAAAAATCACGGTATTCGCACCAAGGTACGTGCAAAGCTTACTCTTGATGACAGCGATGAAATTCTTAAAGCACTTCGTCAAGGCCATATCGCTTACGTTATCAACACTATTGATATAAATGCCGGCGATTCACATTCCGACGGCTCTGAAATCAGACGTGCGGCAGTAGAAAATAATGTAACAATGTTCACTTCACTTGATACCGTTAAGGTGCTTCTTGACGTTCTTGAGGAGATTACACTCGGCGTATCAACAATTGACGAGGAATAATTATATATGTTTTTTGGAAAGTGACTACAAGATTTTATCTAATGAAAAAAATAGCTAAAGATGTTTATAAAATGAGGCTTGAGGGCGATACTTCTCATATCACCGCACCGGGTCAATTTGTAAATATCAAGCTTGATGGCAAATTTCTGCGCCGTCCTATCTCTGTTTGCGACTGCGAAGAAAATGTTATCACAATTATATATAAGGTGGTCGGCGAAGGCACTGAGCAGATGAGCAATCTTAAAATAGGAAAAATGCTTATGTGCTCACAGGTCTTGGCAACGGCTACGATATTTCAAAATCGACTAAGCCGCTTCTTATCGGCGGTGGCGTCGGTGTTCCGCCAATGTAATTTTCTTGCTGAAAAAGCTTATCGAATCAGGGCAGAGACCTTGCGTTGTTCTTGGCTTTAACACTAAGGACGAGGATTTTTTATGAAAATGAATTCAAGGCACTTGGGATTGACGATTTTTGTTGCGACTGTTGACGGTTCATACGGCGTTAAAGGCTTTGTAACTGACGCTTTTCCGGATGATTACGATTAGTTTTTATACCTGTGGCCCTCTCCCTATGTTTAAGGCGGTTTATGACAAAACGCAATGCTCAGGTCAGTTCTCGTTTGAGGAAAGAATGGGTTGTGGCTTTGGTGCTTGTATGGGTTGCTCCTGCAAAACAAAATACGGCAATAAGCGTATATGTAAGGACGGTCCCGTTCTTGTTAAGGAGGAGATTATATGGTAGATTTAACTGTAAATCTTGCAGGGCTTGAAATGGATAATCCGGTTGTTCCGGCTTCGGGTACTTTCGGATTTGGCAAGGAATTTAAGGATATTTATGATATCAACATTTTAGGCTCATTCTCGTTTAAGGGCACTACTAAGGATGCTCGTTTCGGCAATCCTACTCCGAGAATAGCAGAATGTACGTCAGGTATGATTAATGCCGTTGGGCTTCAAAATCCGGGTGTTCACCACGTTATTGAGCACGAACTGCCTGAAATGAAAGAATATTTCCATAAACCTGTTATTGCAAATGTGTCCGGCTTTTCGGTTGATGATTACGCTTACACCTGTTCGCTTCTTGATAAAGAGGAGCAAGTCGGTATATTAGAAGTTAATGTTTCATGCCCTAATGTTCACGGCGGCGGAATGAGTTTTGGAACTTCACCTGAATGTGCGGCACAGGTAACCAAGGCTGTTAAAGATGTAACAACTAAGCCTGTGTTTATCAAACTTTCGCCTAATGTGACGGATATTGTTTCAATCGCAAAGGCTTGCGAAGATGCAGGCGCAGACGGAATTTGCCTTATAAATACTATGCTCGGTATGCGTATTGACCTTAAAAGACGTAAGAGTGTCATTGCCAACAAAATGGGCGGATTCAGCGGCGACGCTATTTTTCCCGTGGCAGTCAGAATGGTTTATCAGGTTGCAAAGGCTTGTAATATTCCCGTTATGGGCTGCGGCGGTGTGTCGAGTGCAAAAAATGTAATTGAAATGATGATGGCAGGCGCAACTGCTGTTCAGGTAGGGGCGGCAAATCTTGTAAACCCCTACGCTTGCAAGGATATTATCGAGGCTCTTCCTACTGAATGTGAAAAGCTCGGTATTAATAAATTAAGTGATATTATAGGAGTGATTGATTAATGGGTAAGGACGTTATTGTTGCTTGCGACTTTTCAAGCGCACAGCAAACCTTTGATTTTCTCGATAAGTTTACCGAGGAAAAACCTTTTGTTAAAATCGGTATGGAGCTTTTCTATGCCGAGGGTCCGTCAATAGTTAAGGAGATTAAGAAAAGAGGTCATAAGATTTTTCTTGACCTTAAGCTTCACGATATCCCTAATACCGTTAAAAAAATCTATGGCTGTTCTTTCTAAACTTGATGTTGATATGACTAACGTTCACGCAGCAGGTACTGTTGATATGATGAAAGCTGCACTTGAAGGACTTACAAGAGCAGATGGCACAAGACCGCTTCTTATTGCCGTAACTCAGCTTACCTCAACAAGTGAGGAGCGTATGCAAAATGAACTTCTCATAAATGCATCTATTAACGATACAATTGTAAAATATGCTCAAAATGCTAAGGCAGCAGGGCTTGACGGCGTTGTTTGTTCTCCTCTTGAGGCAGGTATGGTTAAGGATAATTGCGGCAAGGAGTTTATGACGGTTACACCGGGTGTTCGCTTTGCAGACGGCGATGTGGGCGACCAGGTTCGTGTTACAACTCCTGAAAAAGCTAAGGAAATTGGCTCTGATTATATTGTAGTCGGCAGACCTATTACCGCAGCGGCAGACCCTGTTGCGGCTTACAGAAGATGCGTTAAGGAATTTGTAGGATAAGGAGATACCAATGGAAGGATATAAAAGAGAATTTATAAAGTTTTTAGAGGATGCAGGAGTATTGAAGTTTGGCGATTTTACTGCTAAAAGCGGCAGAAAAAATTTCCTTATTTCATCAATGCAGGCGATATTAAAACAGGCGAGCAAATTCAAAAACTCGGCGAGTTTTATGCAAAGGCTTATTTTGAAAAGGTAGGAAATAAGAAGTCGGTTCTTTACGGTCCGGCTTATAAGGGTATTCCTATTGCTGTTTCGGTTGCCGTTGCACTTGCAAAAGACGGCCTTGATGTGCCGTTCTTCTTTAACCGTAAGGAGGAAAAGGACCACGGCGAAGGCGGTGTGTTTGTTGGCTATAAACCGCAGGCAGGCGAGGACGTTGTTATTGTTGAGGACGTTATCACTGCAGGAACTGCTATCAGAGAGAGTATGGCTATTCTCTCAAAGCTTGACGGCGTTAATGATTTAAGGCTACATTTGTTATGGTTGACCGTAAGGAAAAAGGTCAGGGCGAAAAGAGCGCTATGGCTGAGGTAACAGATGAGTTTGGCTTCCCTGTATATTCGGTTGTAGATGTATATGATATTATCGAATATCTTGAAGAGGACGATGCAAACAAGGAAAATGTTGACAGAATAAAAGCGTATCTTGCTGTAAACGGCGCAAAGGAATAATAGAAGGGAAGTGCTCAAATGAGACATTTGCTTGACACAACGGATTTATCGCTTGAAGAAGTAGACGGCATTATCTCTACTGCGATAGATATTATTAATAATAAAGAAAAATATGCTCACGTTTGTGATGGAAAGAAACTTGCTACACTGTTTTTTGAGCCGTCAACAAGAACACGTCTTTCGTTTGAGGCTGCTATGATGGAACTCGGCGGAAATGTTTTGGGATTCAGCGAGGCGGCAAGTTCATCTGCATCAAAGGGTGAAACGGTTGAGGATACTGTCAGAATGGTATCCTGTTATGCCGATATTATTGCAATGCGCCACCCTCTTGAAGGTGCACCGAGAGTAGCAAGCTTTAAAAGCGGCGTACCTATTATTAATGCAGGTGACGGCGGTCATTCTCACCCGACTCAAACTCTTGCCGACCTTTTAACTATTTTCAGAGAAAAGGGCAGGCTTGATAATATGACAGTAGGTCTTTGCGGTGACCTTAAGTTCGGCAGAACCGTTCATTCTCTTATCAAAGCTATGACAAGATATAAGAATGTTAAATTTGTTCTTATTGCCCCTAAGGAACTTGCACTTCCTGATTATATTAAGACGGATATTCTCGATAAATCGGGCAGTGAATATAAAGAGGTTGAAACTATGGAGGAGGCTATGTCGGAGCTTGACGTGCTTTATATGACTCGTGTTCAGCGTGAACGTTTCTTCTCCGAAGATGAATATCTTAAGGTTAAGGACTCATTTATTCTTGACCTTGACAAGCTTAAAACAGCTAAAGAGGATTTGACAATTATGCACCCTCTTCCGAGAGTTAACGAAATCGCAACAGAGGTTGACGATGACCCAAGGGCTAAATATTTTGTTCAAGCGCTCAACGGCAAGTATGTAAGAATGGCGCTTATTAAAACTCTTCTTGAATGGGCAGGTACAATCAAATGAAAATTGATGAAATAGAAAACGGTATTGTTTTTGACCATATTACGGCAGGAAAAGGTATGGAGGTTTATAATACGCTCCGTCTTGATAAGCTTAAATGTCAGGTCGCTATTATTCAAAACGCCAAAAGCGAAAAAATGGGTGCAAAGGATATAATTAAGATTAATGAACTTATTGATATCAATCTTGATGTGCTTTGCTATATTGATAAAAATTATTACCGTTAATGTAATCAAAAACGGTAAAAGCGTTGAGAAAAAAATCTCTTTCGCTTCCAAAAACTCTTACAAATGTTATAAAATGCTCAAACCCTCGTTGCATTTGCAATAATGAGGATATTGACCATATCTTTACTCTTACCGACGATATCGGAACATATCGTTGCCTTTATTGTGAAACAAAGGCAAAATAATATTTAGTTGACAATTGTTTTTTTTAATATTATAATCTTCTCGAAAAAATGGGAGTAGTTAGCATTTGCTTTTTGCAAATGTTGCATAGGTCGTCATGACGGGAAACCCGGTCTGTGCATTGCTGAACATTTTTCAGTTATAACGAGACTTTTATCGATTGCGATAAAGGTCTCGTTATTTTTTATTTTCAATTTAATTTAAGGTAGAAAAATTATGGAAACAACTACTTTTAAAAGTATCTGTTTTGCAGGAATTTGCTAATTTGTTTT
>ENA-OQBL01000219-OQBL01000219.1-human-gut-metagenome-genome-assembly--contig:-NODE-219-length-33189-cov-7.482790_pt1 | contig 33189 bp, 28 predicted proteins | sample MGYA00242747_ERZ504553 | MGnify/ENA primary metagenome ERZ504553 (study PRJEB26092, sample SAMD00036240) | human gut metagenome | host: Homo sapiens | study: EMG produced TPA metagenomics assembly of...
CTGTTGTGGAAACATCAAAAAAGATCTGAAGTTATCTGACAGAGTTTATAGATGTGCGTGTGGGAATATGATTGACAGAGATTTCCAGGCATCTATAAATCTCAAGACTTATGGAGAAAAATTTGCAAGCTGACACTGAAACGTTAATGCAAATATGTACGGATACGTTAGTCCGGAATTTACGCCTATGGAGAGTACAGGAACTTGTGAGTAGATTGATATTTATATCATCAAAAGCATACTCGTTGAAGTAGGAATGGAACATAGAAGTTTATAACTTTTTATAAGTTTTCAGTAACGGTGCGGCGAGATAGACGAGGAAATGAAACAGAAGCTGAATGAGATGTATGTAGGCAGGCTGATACATATTTTATCCCATACAATGAAACGGCATAATCCGGCAGAGGTGATGGAGAATGACGATCTGACGACTATGCAGAAGCATGTGCTGAAATTTATCCTTCTGGAAACCATGCACAGAGATCTCTATCAGAAAGATATTGAAGAGGAATTCCAGATCAGGAAACCTACAGTGACAGGGATCCTGAAGCTGATGGAGAAGAACGGTTACATTTACAGAGAGAGTGCGAAACAGGATGCACGCCTGAAACAGATCATTCCCACAGAGAAAGCAGAGAAGATCCGTCCTGCAATCTTAAAGAGTATTGAAGAAGGCGAAGCCAAAATGCTCCGGGGAATTCCGAAGGAGGATGTGGAACTGTGCAAACAGGTTCTCTGGCAGATGTATGAAAACCGGAAAAAAGTCCTGCGATAGCAGGAATGATTTTTAACAGAAATAACGAGACATAAGGAGGACATTGACGAAGATGAATAAGAAACTTTTACGTTCAGTCCGGGAATACAAGAAGCAGTCTGTACTGGCTCCGGTCCTTGTAATCCTGGAAGTACTGATGGAAGTTCTGATTCCTCTGGAGATGGCGAAGATTATCGACGTAGGTATTGCAAACGGAGATATGAGCTATATCATCCAGCGTGGAGTCATCCTTGTTGCAATGGCAATGCTTTCCCTGTTCTTCGGCGTACAGGCCGGAAATATGGCGGCAGTTGCAGCAGCAGGATATGCGAAGAATTTACGACACGATACTTTTTTATAAAGTGCAGGATTTTTCCTTTAAAAATATCGACCACTTTTCAACATCAGGTCTGGTCACACGACTGACCACTGATATCACAAATGTACAGCAGGCATACATGATGAGTATCCGCCTTCTTGCCAGGGCACCGTTTATGATCATCCTGTCATGGATTATGACACTGACGATCAACAAACCGATCGCAGTGCTTTTCCTGATAGTTGTTCCTGTCCTTGGCGGTACACTGATCTTTATTGCGAAAAAGGCACATCCGCATTTCATCAAGGTCTTTGATGAATATGACAACCTGAACAATTCCGTTCAGGAGAATGTAAATGCCTCACGTGTAGTTAAGGCTTTCGTAAGAGAGGACTATGAGATTGAGAAATTCCATGGAATTTCCAGATATGTTTATAATCTGTTTACTAAAGCAGAGAAAATCGTTGCATGGAACTCACCGGTTATGATGTTTGTCATGTATACTGTAATCATTATCATTGTTGCAATTGGTGGAAGAGGTATTGTTCTCGGTGGCATGGAAACCGGTGAGCTGACAAGTATCATTGTCTACGCACTTCAGATTCTCATGTCCCTGAACATGGTAACTTTCGTGTTTGTTATGATCATGATAGCAGAAGCATCCACAGACCGTATTGTAGAGGTTCTGGATGAAGTTCCTGAGATGCAGGATAAAGCTGATGCAGTAAAGAATGTGGCAGATGGTTCCATTGACTTTAATCATGTAGATTTCAGCTATGCAGGAGAGGGAGGAAATCTTTCCCTGAAGGATGTAAATCTTCATATTAAATCCGGTCAGACAGTAGGTATCATCGGCGGAACCGGAAGTGCAAAGTCTACCCTGGTGCAGCTGATCCCCAGACTCTATGATGTCACAAAGGGTAATGTCCAGGTGGGAGGCGTGGATGTACGCAACTACAATCTGGAAGTACTTCGTGACCAGGTTTCCATGGTACTTCAAAAAAATGTGCTGTTCTCAGGAAGCATCTATGACAATATTCGCTGGGGTGATGAACATGCCAGTGAGGAAGAAGTTCGGAGGGTCTGTAAGCTGGCCCAGGCAGATGGATTCGTCAGTGAGTTCCCGGATGGCTACGATACAATGATCGTTCAGGGCGGTAACAACGTATCCGGCGGTCAGAAGCAGCGTCTGTGTATTGCAAGGGCTCTTCTCAAGAAACCGAAGATCCTGATCCTGGATGACTCTACCAGTGCAGTAGATACAAGAACAGATGCCCTGATACGTAAGGCTTTCCGCGAGGAGATCCCGAACACAACAAAGATTATTATCGCACAGCGAGTTTCTTCTATTGAAGATGCAGATCAGATCATCGTACTGGATGACGGTAAGATCGCAGGTGTGGGTACTTCAGAAGAACTGCTGAAGACAAATGATATTTACAGAGAAGTATATGAATCACAGGTCAAAGGAGGCGGAGACGATGAATAAGAAGAAAAAATTAGATCAGAACACCATCCAAACTGCCAAAAGACTTCTGAAATATATGACAGGAACCCATAAGATACAGTTTATCATCGTATTTATCTGCATCTTTATCAGTTCCGCAGCAAGTATTGCGGTATCCCTGTCCCTGAAATTTCTGCTGGATGACTTTATCATCCCGCTGATCGGACAGACAGATCCGAACTTTGCAGAACTCTATAAGGCACTTGCAGTCCTTGGCTGTATTTTTGCACTTGGTGTGATTGCCACATTTATTTATACCCGAATGATGGTTTATATCGGTCAGGGTGTGCTTAAAAGTGTCCGTGATGATATGTTCGAGCATATGCAGACTCTTCCGATCCGCTATTTCGACCAGAATACAAACGGATCTGTCATGAGCCTCTATACCAACGATACAGATACCCTGCGACAGATGATCAGCCAGGCGATCCCGCAGGCGCTGATGGCGCTGTTTACGATCGTGGTTACCTTTATTTCCATGTTATTGTTAAGTCCGCTGCTTACGATTCTGGCAGTTGTGATCATTTTTATTATGCTGAAGGTTACCAGTAAGATTGGTTCCAACAGTGGCAAATATTTCATCCGTCAGCAGGTATCTCTGGCAGATGTGACCGGTTTCGTGGAAGAACGAATGAATGGTCAGCGTGTGGTAAAAGTTTTCAACCACGAAGATAAATCAAAAGAAGAATTCGACAAACTCAATGAAGCACTTTTCAAGAGCTCCGCAAATGCCAATAAATACGGAAACATGATGGGACCGGTGATCGGTAACATCGGTAACCTGCAGTTCGTACTGACAGCAGTACTTGGGGGACTTCTCTCTGTAACAGGTGTGGGCGGCATCACCCTCGGTGTTATGGCTTCCTATTTACAGTTCACCAAGAGCTTTACCCAGCCATTCATGCAGGTGGCACAGCAGTTTAATGCCATTGTTATGGCACTTGCAGGTGCAGAACGTATCTTCAGGCTCATTGACGAGAAGCCGGAAGAGGATGAAGGTTACGTAGAACTTGTTAATGCAAGAAAGGATGCCAACGGCAATATCACAGAATGCAAAGAGAGAACAGGCATGTGGGCATGGAAACATCCACATTCTGCAGATGGTTCCGTTACTTATACAGAACTGACAGGAGATGTCCGATTCGAAGATGTTACATTCGGATATAACCCGGACAAAGTTATTCTGAAAGACATCAGCCTCTTCGCCAAACCGGGACAGAAACTTGCTTTCGTAGGCTCCACAGGTGCAGGAAAGACAACCATCACAAATCTGATCAACCGTTTCTACGATATTCAGGAAGGTAAGATCCGTTACGATGGAATCAACATTACCAAGATTAAGAAGGACGACCTGAGACGTTCTCTGGGAATCGTACTTCAGGATACTCACCTGTTTACAGGAACTATTAAAGAAAATATCCGCTACGGTAAACTGGATGCTACAGATGAGGAAGTATACGAGGCAGCAAGACTGGCTCATGCAGACCAGTTTATCAAAATGCTTCCAAAAGGTTACGATACCATGTTAAGCGGAGACGGTGAGGAACTGTCCCAGGGACAGCGCCAGCTTCTCTCCATTGCAAGAGCAGCAGTAGCCAATCCGCCTGTACTGATCCTGGATGAAGCAACCTCAAGTATTGATACCCGTACAGAGAGTATTGTACAAAAAGGTATGGATAACCTGATGAAAGGCCGTACTGTATTTGTGATCGCCCATCGACTTTCAACCATCAGAAACAGCGATGCCATCATCGTACTGGATCATGGAAAGATCATTGAAAGAGGCGACCATGAAGATCTCATTAAGTTAAAAGGAACTTATTATCAGCTTTATACCGGTAAGCTGGAATTGTCATAAGGAACTATCAGAAAGACTGCAATTATTTCAGAACATGAATAATTGTGGTCTTTCTTTGCGGGCGTTGCGTTTTCTGCGTTATAATGCTATGATCGTACAGGTATGTGGATCACAGATGATGAAGTTCCGGTTTACGGATAAAAAAGAAAAATTATGCAGCAGCAAGGGAGAGATATACGATGGTAAAGATAGATCTGATCACTGGTTTTCTTGGTTCAGGGAAGACGACGTTTATCAGGAAGTATGCGCAGTATCTGATGGATGCTGGTAATAATATTGGGATTCTGGAGAATGATTACGGGGCTGTGAATGTGGATATGATGTTGCTTCAGGATCTGATGGGAGAGAACTGTGAGCTGGAGATGATCTCAGGAGGGTGTGATAAGGACTGCCACAGGAGGAGATTTAAGACGAAACTGATTGCTATGGGTATGTGCGGTTATGACCGTGTGATCGTGGAGCCGTCTGGGATTTTTGATGTGGATGAGTTCTTTGATATTCTTCATGAGGAGCCGTTAAACCGTTGGTATCAGATTGGGAATGTGGTTGCAATTGTGGATTCTAAGCTGGAGCGTGATCTGTCAGAGGAGGTGGATTTCATTCTGGCTTCTGAGGTGGCAGATGCCGGATGCATTGTGATGAGCAAGAGCCAGGACGCATCACCCGAGGAAATCCAGGGTACGATTGAGCATGTGAATCAGGCGTTGGAGAAGGTTCATTGCAGCAGGAGATTTTGCTGTGAAATGGATGATGTGGATACAGTTAATATTATCCACAAGAACTGGGAGAAAATGTCGAAAGAGGACTTTGACAGAATCGCATCCTGTGGATATGTGATGGCAAGCTACAGGAAACCGGAGTTTGAGGCAGAGGGTGCCTTTACTTCTCTGTACTTTATGAATGTGAAGATGACTGAGAAGGAGCTGCGGGAAGCAGCTGAGAAGATTCTGTCTGATTCTGAATGCGGGCGTGTGTTCCGGATGAAGGGATTTATGAGAGTAGACAGTGACAGCGAAGACGGTTCTGGACTATCTGCATGGGCAGAGTGCGATAGACGGCAGTGGATTGAATTAAATGCTACGAAGAATGAAATTACAATCCGACCGCTTCATGTAGGACAGGAGGTCCTGATCGTGATTGGAGAAGAACTGCATGAGGAGAAAATCAAGTCTTACCTGAAGATCTGAGATTTGAACGCAGGTCGCGAAGTGACTGCGTTCATGAGCAAGTAGCGAAGCGGATTGCGAATGTCGTTACTGTTCACTCCGTTCACAGTAACGTAGCCAAAATTCATTCCAGATTGCCTGCGGCAATGGAATTTTGGCTTGTATATCTCGGGATTTTGGCATATTCATGCCAAAACACCTCGCGGGACAGTGGTGTGTGAACAGTAACCGAATGTCTGCTTTACTTTATAAAAAAGGGCACTTGAAAAATCAGGTGCCCCATTGTATAATCTACTTAGAAGATGACCGGAAGCGTGTTCCGGTTGCCCTCTGTGATTAATTATAATGTTAAAAAGAAAGTAAGCATCTCACTTTGAGCGGGGGATGCTTATTTCTTTTTATGTTGATCTATGTAAGTCAATGCCGTAAAAATTACTAACAGTAAAGTAAGAACTTCCATTGTATTCATCGGGCATCACCCTCCTTTCGTGAAACTGGAGGGCAGGGGTCGAAACTTTGCATCCGGGTCTGTTCAATTATACTTGTTCAGTATAACGTGAAAAATAGAAGATATCAAGTACTTTACGTTCTATATTATTAAAAACAAAACAGGGTATGAAGCTCATCGTAATCTGATGAAACTTCATACCCTGTTCGTTTATTTTTATGGAGTTTTTATAACCGTAAGGATTATTTGGTAAACAGATCAACCAGATCCTGGCCGTCTTCGTAGCCCTGGCTCTTCAGCTCATTTACGAACCAGTCGTCTACGCCGTCTACAGCTTTTTTGAAGGAATCGATATCCATATCAGCTTTCTCTGTGAAGGTTACGCCGTTTTTGGATTCCCAGCGTTCTTTAATCTCATTGTCGCTGGAACGGTTGATGTAACGTTCGTATTCAACTGCCTTCTGACCGCATTCATCAACAACTGCCTGCTGTTGTGGTGTGAGGCCGTCGTAGATATCCTGATTGATGCAGAAGAACAGACAGTCATAAATTGCATCCCACATGGAACAGTAAGGCTGAACCTCCTGAACGCTTGCTGCGTCAATAGCAGGAAGTGGATTTTCCTCACCTTCAACCGTGTTCTGCTGAAGTGCTGTGTAAGTTTCTGACCAGTTCATGTTTGTGGCATCAGCACCCCATCTCTTGTAGCATTCCATCAGAAGGTTGGAACCTGCTACACGGACCTTAAGGTTCTTCATATCATCTACAGATTTGATTTCATGTTTGCTGTTTGTGATCTCGCGGAAACCGTTTTCTGCGATACCCATGCAGTGGAGTCCGTATTCGCCAAGGATTTCTTTCAGTTTTTCACCTGCTTCGCCATCGAATTTCGCATCTGCATCGTCGTAAGAATCATAGACGAATGGAAGAGAAACAACGTTGAAACGTGGGTCAAAAGCGGAGTAGATCAGGTTGGAGTGCATGGAGATCTGAACCGGGTCCCCATTCATCAGAGCCTGAATACCTTCGGACTGGTTACCGTTGGTCAGCTGGTCAGCTGCATAAATATTGACTTTAACCTTTCCGCCTGTAGCTTTTTCCATCAGTTCACCGAACTTACGTCCGCCGTCAGCCCATGTACTTGTCTCAGTAGTGGAGCAAGCGAAGTTCCAGGTTGTTTTCGGCCAGTCCAGATCACTGTAATCTTCCACTGTATTGAAGGAATCCTTTGTGAAAAGATCAACCAGATCCTGGGCATCGTCATAGCCCTGGCTCTTCAGTTCGTTTACAAACCAGTCATCGATACCGTCAACTGCTTTTTTGAAGGAGTCGATGTCCATGTCTTCTTTCTCTGTGATTGTTACACCGTTCTGGCTTGCCCAGCGTTCTTTGATCTCGTCATCTCCGGAACGGTTGATGTAACGCTCATATTCAACTGCTTTCTGTCCTGCCTCGTCAACAACTTCCTGCTGTTGTGGTGTGAGACTGTTGTAGATGTCTTCGTTGATACAGAAGAACAGGCAGTCATAAATTGCATCCCACATAGAGCAGTAAGGCTGAACCTCCTGAACACTTGCAGCGTCGATAGCAGGAAGCGGATTCTCCTGACCTTCTACTGTGTTCTGCTGAAGTGCTGTGTAAGTTTCTGACCAGTTCATGTTTGTGGCATCAGCGCCCCATCTCTTGTAGCATTCCATCAGAAGGTTGGAGCCTGCTACACGAACCTTCAGGTTCTTCATATCGTCTACAGATTTAATCTCATGTTTGCTGTTTGTGATTTCGCGGAAACCGTTCTCTGCAATACCCATGCAGTGGAGTCCGTACTCACTGAGGATTTCTTTCAGCTTTGCACCTGCTTCGCCATCGAATTTCGCATCTGCATCGTCGTAAGAATCATAGACGAACGGAAGAGAAACAACGTTGAAACGTGGATCAAATGCAGAGTAGATCAGGTTGGAGTGCATGGAGATCTGAACCGGGTCCCCATTCATCAGAGCCTGAATACCTTCGGACTGGTTGCCGTTTGTAAGCTGGTCAGCAGCGTAAATGTTGACTTTGACTTTGCCGCCTGTGGCTTTTTCCATCAGTTCACCGAACTTACGTCCGCCATCAGCCCATGTACTTGTCTCAGTAGTGGAGCAAGCGAAGTTCCAGGTCATTTCCGGCCAGTCAAGGTCGCTGTAATCTGCGATTGTGTCAAAGGAGTTATTGCCGTCTCCTGCCTCCTTGGAAGCTGTGTCAGAGGAAGCGGAGGACTGATCACCTGTGTAGGAGCCTTCTTTTGCAAGAGCTTTCGGAAGGAAAGTGGAGGTGATTGGGATGTATGTAACGATCAGAAGAACTGCAACGCAGGCTGCGATCATTGGCACAACTGCCCTTGAGATCTCCTGCAGAGTAACTTCCAGACCTTTTTTGATCTTGATGCTGATTGCTACGAAGAGGTTTACGCCTACAGGAGGAGTTACCTGTCCGATTGCAAGGTTTACAGTTGCCATAACACCGAATGCTACTATATCGTATCCAAGAGCCTTACATACAGGAAGCATGATCGGAATGAAGATGTACATAGCGGAGTTTGCATCGATGAAGCATCCTGCGATCAGGAAGATGATATTTACGATCAGCAGGAAGGTAAACTGATTGTGTGCGATGCTTCCAAGTAAATTGGAGGCTGCATCTGCAATACCGAATTTGGTACATACAAAGGAGAACAGAGAGGCACTTGCTACGATGAGCATGATACCGCCGGTTGTTTTTGCTGAGTCTACCAGAATGTCAAACATATCGCGGATGGAAACTTCGCGGTAGATGACCATACCTACGAAGAGACCGTATACAACGGATACGGCTGCTGCTTCTGTTGGTGTGAAGATACCGCCGTAGATACCGCCCAGAATGATGACCGGCATCAGGAATCCCCAGAAAGCATCTTTGAAAGCGTCCCAGCGTTCTTTGCCGGAGGCTTTTTCCCTGGATGGTTTGATATTGTGTTTCTTTGCTTCCAGCATTACTACGATTATCAGTGCCACGCCCATTAGAAGACCTGGTACGATACCTGCCATGAACATGTCTGCGATGGATGTGCCTGTGATGGAGGCATATACAACGAAGGCGATACTTGGCGGGATGACAATGGCGATGGAGCTTGAGGTTGCCATCAGTGCTGTGGAGAATGGTGCGGAGAAACCGCCCTGTTCTACCATTGCAGGGATCAGTACGGCGCCAAGAGCTGCAACAGTTGCAGGGCCGGAACCGGAGATGGCGCCGAAGAAGCAGGCTACGATAACACATACGATGGCGATACCGCCTTTTTTGTGGCCTACGCAGGTATCAACGAATTTGATCAGTCGTTTGGAGATACCGGCTTTTGCCATGATGTTTCCTGACAGTACGAAGAATGGGATTGCCAGGAGCAGGAATTTGCTGATTCCTGAGTACATGTTGGTTGCTACGATCGTCAGGGATGTACCGGAGTAGAGGATTGCGCATACGGAGGAAAGTCCGAGGCAGATTCCGATGGGTACACCCAGGATCAGGAATATGAAGAAGGAGATAAATAAGATTGCACTGATCATTTATTTGGCCTCCTTTTTGTCTGTTGTGATTGTGTTCATGTTACTTTTTGTGCTGTTGTCGGTATTTTTGGCACTGTCGGTTTTGCAGCAGAAGTCCAGACAGAATTCAATGAAGTGAAGAATCATGCATCCTGCACCGATGGGTACGAAGGACCAGAAGATCCATTCAGGCCAGTTTAATACGAAGGTTCTTTTTCCATTCTGAAGCTGAGTGATTACTTTGTCCATTCCGTATTTGAAAAGGATGACGCTGAAGATGATGCTCAGGACTGTGATCAGAATTACGGATGGTTTCTTCAGTTTCTTTGGAAGGCGGTCTGTGACCAGTGTCAGGCTGACCAGTTCTCCTTCGCGGCAGGCCAGTGCGGCTGCCAGCAGGGTGATGAGTACGAATACCGCTACTACAAGTTCTTCTGTGAAGGACCAGGAACGGTGGATGACTTTACGGGAAAATACGTTTCCCACAGTCAGCACCAGGATCAGCAGTGTGGAGATCACAAGGACGATCTTTTCTACTGCAGCCAGTGCGTTCATGATTTTTTTGTAGATTTTCATGCTCTCTACTCCTCTCAAAAAAGTTTGCTGCTGTTTTTCGAAATGTAGGGCAGATTCATCTGTGGTGAATTCTGCTGTTTTCAAAAAGCAGAGGTAGTGTTTCGGTTTCAGATCGACAGCCTGGAAAAGAAAGTATGTCTCGTGTGTCAGGGCATTTTTGATACAAGAAAGAATCCTGCTTGCAGGATTCTCCGCCTGCGACGGGTCGCTTCAGCGACATAATTCCTCTCCATCGCAGTGCGATCCTGCCCGGAGGGCTTTTTATGTTATAGGAACATTACGGAGTAATTTCCTATAACATAAAAAATGTCCGCCCCACGCAGGGACGGACATATGATATTCCGTAACCACCCTGTTTCACCTTTGAAACAAGTACGATTCTGCAACGTACCGATATACGCGGCTCCTGTAACGGGGGGCGGCCGGGGAAGCTTACTGTGAATGCGGCGATATCTGTGATGGCTGTATTCAAGGTTCGGCTTTCCTTCTCGGGGATGATATTCGAAACAGATCTGTCACTGCATTTCACCGGACTGCAGTTCTCTGAGGACAGGGGGACTGTTTTTACTGGTTCCCTTCGTTGAATTTATGCGTTATAGGTTTAGCTGTTTAAAAAGCTAAAGCAATTTTAACGCTGTTTGTTTTGAAAGTCAAGAGGTTTTTGTAAGTATTTGGGGGAAGTTTGTTGGCGTGGGGCGTACACAGCGCAAGAGGGGACGCGCGAAGCAGCATCTCTCTGCAGGTTCAGTTCCGGAGGCTAAGTAACTCTAAGGTGGGGGAAATTCGCTAAAAGCATGAAGAAAAATGCAAAACTCGCTCCGTCGCAGACTCCGCTCAGACAGGTTGCTATTTTTCTTCATAACGCGGATTTCCCCCACCTAAGAGTTACTAAGCCACCTCCAGATTCACCTGCAGAGAGATGCTGCTTCGCGCTGGCTATTGGCTGTGTAAGAGAAAATGGATGAGGTGGTGGGAGCGGAGGGGTCAAGTGAAAAGAATCAGTTATTACTCTTGACAATCGAATGATTTTCTGCGTATATTGTAAAAAATAAAATATTAAATATTGGATAAGTAAAATTATGAAAATAAATGAGTAAAAGCTACAAAGATGAGCAGAAAGAGGTAAAGATCATGGATTTAAAGAATTATTCAACAGGGGTACAGCACATCGGGATTCCGACGAATGATATTGACAAAACGGTGGAGTTTTATCATAAGCTGGGATTTGAGACGGCGTTTGAGACTGTGAATGAGGAAGCGAATGAGAAGGTTGTTTTTCTGAAACTGGGAACTCTGGTAGTGGAGACTTATGAGAATCATGCGGCGAAGATGGAGCATGGAGCGATCGATCATGTTGCACTTGATGTAAGAGATATTGAGGAGATTTTCCGGTATATTAATGAAGCTGGTTTAAACTCCACACAGGATACCATTCATTTCCTGCCATTCTGGGAAAATGGTGTGAAGTTTTTTACCATTGAGGGTCCGAACAAGGAGAAAGTGGAATTCAGTCAGTATCTGTAAAACAGAAAAAGTTACGGAATATACCTGTATAATAAAATGAAGCAGTAAAGCCGATACATTGACTGGAAGCAGTGTGTCGGCTTTTTGGCTGTCCGGAATAGACCGCAGCAGTGAAAAACGGGAAAAATAAAGGGGCATTAAAGGGAAAAGAGAGATGAAAAATTTAAAGAAGTGGTATATTAATCTGTCGATACAGAGAAAAATTCTGTATTGTACGTTAGGGGTAGCATTGGTTGTTCTGTTGGCTGCCAGTGTTTCGCAGTATATGTCTGCATCTTCAATTGTGACAGAACAGACAAGGAAGCAGTCTGCGGGAGTGGTGAACGAGTTGTCGGTGAATTTGGATCATTATTTTGATATGGTGAGGAATTCATTTGAGTATATTGCAAATAACAATACGGTTCAGGAGGAATTGGAGTCTGATGAACCATATAAATCGGATGGCACAGAGCTGTATTCCTATTATTCAAGATCAGGGCAGATCAGAAGGCTGCTTTTACAGGGATATACAAGTATTTATATGAATGATATCCAGCTGTATGGTTATAACGGAGCAAATCATCTGCTGGCAAATAATCATGAGATTAATGAAAATACCGCTCAGACATCCTGTGAACTGGCGGAGCAGGCAAAAGGACGCTGTATTTATTATAATGCTTCTGAGGAAGGCCTGATGTATATGGCAAAGCAGATCAAAGATTCTCTGACTATGAAGCCAGTGGGAATATTGAGAGCATCTATTAAGCTGAGCTATCTGAAAAAAAAATGACGATCACAGCCAGAGATTCTTTGTCTGCACATATTTTTCTTCTGGACAGTGACAAAAATGTTCTGATAGAGAGTGCAGAGAATGATGCGACAATCAGTGACAGAAGCTGGATAGAAAAAATATCAGGCAACACAGGAGATTTTCTGTTTACTGCAGATGGACAGGGTTATGACTGTGTATATCAGAGAAGTTCTGACACAGGACTTACAGTTGTAGGAATGATTCCTATGAGTTTCTTACAGAAAACAGCCAGAGGATTACAGAAAACGACAATCATGCTTATTCTGGCAAGTTTGATGTTGTGTATTTTTCTTGCTAATATTCTGGCAAAGGGAATCGCTGGTCCGATCAAGCGTACAAGTAAAGCAATGCAGCAGTTTGCGGAGGGTGACTTTTCTGTCCGTCTTCCGGAAGGAAGAAGGGATGAGATTGGAGCCATGAATTCTGTTTTCAACCAGACGATAGAGAAAATAGAGCAGCTGATAAAACAGGTTGTGGAGATGGAAACAGTTAACAAAGATATTGAATTCCAGGCTTTACAGGCACAGATCAATCCGCATTTTCTTTATAATGTACTGGATACAATCAACTGGATGGCGCGAAAAAAAGGTGAGGATAATATTTGTCGTATGGTTACTTCTATCAGCAGTCTGATGCGTGCAAGTATCAGCAATAAAAGAAGTATGGTTTATATTCGTGAGGAAATAAAATATGTACAGGATTATCTTTACATACAGGAAACCAGATATGGAGATAAATTTACATCTTATATTGAAGTGGATGAGAGATTAAATGAATTAGAGATTCCGAAGATGACTATTCAGACACTGGTGGAAAATGCGGTGGTTCATGGTGTGGAAAATGCGACATGGGACTGTTTCCTTTATGTTTCAGGAGAAATTACAGATGGAATGGCAGTATTTACAGTAAAGGATGATGGCGTTGGAATGTCACAGGAGCAGTTGGAGAAATTGATGGGGACAGAGGAAGAGCCAGATCATGAAGCAGAGCGGACACATACCCATCTGGGAGTATATGCGGTGAGAAAGAGACTGGATTATGTATATCAGAACAAAGCAAGGATGAGCATTACATCAGAACCGGGGAAGGAAACACAGGTAATACTGGAAATTCCGATGAACGGTAATGTCGGAGTTACTTACAGGAAATACGATGAAACTGTAAATGAAAATAACAAAAAAAGGGGAGACGAGAGATAATGGAATTGCAGGTAATGATATTAGATGATGAATATATTATTCTGGATGGTTTATGTTCGTTTCCATGGAGCGATTATGGATACCGTATATCCGCAACTGCAAGGAACGGATTGGAAGGGCTGGAGAAACTGGAGCAGGCGAAACCGGATCTGATCCTTACAGATGTGAAGATGCCGGGAATGGATGGACTGGATTTTGCAGAAAAAGCACATGAGATTTATCCCAATGCGGTTATAGTGATACTGACAGGATATGACAGTTTTGCCTACGCTCAGAAAGCAATCAGCATTGGTGTGGAAGAATATCTTCTCAAACCGGTGGACTATGATGAGTTAAAGGCAATGGCTGCCCGGATTGCCGGAGAAATTCATGCAAAGAAGGAAAAACAGCAGGAAATCCGGGATTTGAAGAAATATTTCAACAGGTCAGTTCCGCAGCTGAGATCCAAATTTGCGGGAAATCTTCTGTATGGAAGAATCCAGGGAAAAGGAGTTGTAAAAGAGCAGGCAGAATCTCTGAATCTGACAATAGAGAAATATATTGTGTGTGTAGGGCGAAAAGTTGTTGGAGAAAATAAAATCCATACAGGAGATAAATGGATAGAGGAATTTGCATGCATCAATATTTTTGAGGAAATTTTTAATGATTTTGGAATTCATGTTTTGAGCGATTATAATACAGCAACTGCAGAATATAATTTTATTCTTTTGTTTGAAAAGGAAGAAGAAAACGCAGTATGTATGGAAAAAGCATTGCAGGCATGCAGTAAGATACAGGTAGAAGTAGAACGGTATCTGAAAGCACATATGAATTTTGGATTGAGCGATGTAGAAGTGGACGAATATCAGGCAAATGCACAGTACCGTAAGGCACAGACTGCATGCAGGCAATGTGTTTATCTGGGTACGAATATCATACTCAGATACGAAGATCTGCAATATGAAAAACAGACAGACTTTGTGATTACTTCCGGTGAAAAAACACATTTTATGATGACTTTGTTTCAGGACAGTTTTGAGAAAGCGGAGGATGAACTTCATCAGATGTTTCGAAACGCACCGGAAGATGTATCTCCGGTGAAATTTGCAGCAATGGATTTACTTTTGGGATGTATGAAATTTCCATATATCTGTGCAGTTGACAGTGAAATTCATAATAAAAACTGGAATCTTTCTGTGCTTCAGGATGGAATAAAAAGAATCTGTCAGTGCGAGAACACAGAAGAGGTGTTGAATTGTCTGCTGAATCTGTTTGGAACGCTGATTAAACAGAATACAGAAGGAACTGATGAACGGAACCGGAAACTGGTTCAGAGTGTTCTTTCTTACATTGAGAAGAATTATTCAGGAGATTTATCTATGGATGATCTGACTGAGAAATTCCATGTAAGCAGAACCTATATCAGCCGCCTTCTTAAGAAATATGCCGGAAAGAGTTTTCTGGAATATCTGACAGATGTCCGGTTCCAACAGGTGGAGAAACTGATTGCAGATAATAAATATAAACAATATGAAATCGCAGAAATGGTAGGATACAAAGACTTTGGATACTACATAAAAGTATTCAAAAAGCGTTACGGCATTACGCCCAATGAATTCAGGAAACATATATAAACAACGAGGTTAACTGTATCAGGTAAGTCATTTAACCGAATCAGGCAAGCAGCGAGGCGGATGATTTTATCTGCCTGACGATAGAACAGGAGATTTGTGCACAGTATAAAATTTGTGCACAAATCTCCTATTTTTACTTTTATTTCCAATTGTTTATAAAAGGCAAAAAGACTAAAATAAAATCATCAAGAACGAGGAAACACAAATTAAAAGGAGGAAACAAGTAAATGAGGAAAATGAAAAAAGTGTTATCACTTGCCATGACGGCAGCTATGACAGCCAGTCTTCTGACAGGCATGGGAGCAGTTACAGCTTCTGCGAAGAAATCGGATGATGGAAAAAGAACGAAGATTACTGCTTTATTAAACTCAACAGAATCGACAGAACAGTATCAGGTTTATGACTATTTGTTGAAAAATTTCTGTGATGAGAAAGGCATTGACTATGAAATAGAAATGGTTAATGATAAACAAGATTATTTTACGAAATTACAGATGTATATCAATAGTGATACATTACCAGATATCTTCGGATGCCCCAATGGAACACTTTCTAAAGCATGTAAAGACATTGATGCATTAGTGGATTTAGGTGCTGAGTTAGATCGAAATGGATATGCGGATAAGATGAATGGTGCGGTACGAGATTTCCTTACAGATGCAGATGATGGTAATTTGTATCTTTTCCCACAGGGATTATATTGTGAATTCTTTATGTATAGGAAGGATCTCTTTGAAAAAGCCGGTATTAAAGAAACTCCGACAACATGGAAAGAATTTGAAGAAGACTGTCAGAAACTTGCGGATATAGGAGAAATTCCGGTTATTATCGGTGGTTCAGATGTATGGCAGATTATGAGATATCTTTCATTCTCTCCATGGAGAGTAACAGGTCCGGAATTTATCACTGGATATCAGGCTGGAACAGACTCTTTTGCCAAAAATGAAGCTGCCAAATATGGTGTAAATCTGGTTTATGATCTTGGAACAAAAGGATATTTTGAACCAGGATTTGCAAGTGTAGATTACACTTCAGCCACAAACTTATTCTATGGTGGCACTGGTGGAATTTTCTACAGTGGTTCAGGTCAGATCAATCTTGCTGAGGATATGTATGATGCAGGTCAGATAGGATTTTTCCCTGTGCCTGACACAGAAGAAATGGATAATATGGAGACAAATATTCCAATTCACGCAGGATTTGGTATTGGATATAATAAGGCTACATATGACGACACTATGCAGGAATTCTTTGATTATGCATGTGAACATTATTCAGAGGCTTGTTACAACAAAGGAAATATTTTCTCACCGTTTAACGATGATATTCCAGAAGGACTTCCACAGCTTTTCTATGATCTTCAGCCGTTATTTGAAAATGCTGAAACAGCATGGACCTCATGGGATGATAAGCTTGATTCAGAAAATCTGACCCAAATTGCAGATGAACAGCAGAAACTGGCTCAGGGAATTACCACTCCGGATGAATTTATCGAAACCTGTGATTCTTTTGTAAAAAGTAAGTGATTTTTCAATAATAATAAACAGAGACTGACAGCTGCCTTGTCAGTCTCTTTCAGAGAAAGAGAGGAGGAAGAACTGTGCAGAAAGCATTTGGAAAAAAGTCAGTCATCCTTTTATTCATCTTTCCAGCATTTCTTATTTATACAGCATTTGTAATTGTTTCCATCATATGGGCTGGTTATTATAGCTTTTTTGACTGGGGTGGTGTTGGAGAGAAAGTATTTGTAGGATTAAAAAAACTATATAGAACTTGTTACGCAGGATGAAGTTTTCAGAGCTACAATAGGGCATACTCTTGTTTATACTGTAATTAATGTGGCAATTCAGGTATTTGGAGGTTTATTATTTGCGATTCTCCTCAGTCGTATTAAAAAAGGAAGAGTTGCTTTACAGACTCTGTATTATATTCCGGTAGTTATCTCTTCTGTAGCGATTTGCCAGATTTTTACAAAGTTATTATCAGTAACTCCAACCGGTATTGTGAATCAGGTATTATCATTCATCGATCCATCTCTGAAACTGATGGAGTGGATTTCCAATCCTCAGATTTCACTGTATGTAACAGCTTTTGTAGAAGCATATAAATACCTGGGACTGTATATGGTTATCTTTTATGCAGCACTGATCGGTGTTCCGGATGAACTGGGAGAAGCAGCACTGATCGATGGAGCATCAACATGGCAGGAATATCTTTATGTAAGAATTCCTTATATTAAACCGGTTATCATTGCAAACTGTCTGCTGGTACTGAATGGTTCCCTGAGATCTTTCGAGTTCTCTTATCTGTTAACACATGGAGGACCGGGAAATGCTTCTGAACTTATGACAACTTATATGTATAAACAGGCGTTCAGCAGTATGAAATATGGTTACGGAAGTTCTGTAGCGATCATGATCGTAATCATCTGTATGGTAGTTGGAATGTTATTCCGTAAATTCACAGGAGGAGGGGATGACGAATGAAAAAGAAAAAAACAACCATTCCGAGCATCATTAAATGGGTTATCGCATTAATCCTTGTTGTGATGCAGGTTTATCCTTTCTTCTATGTATTTACTTCAAGCTTTAAGTCACTGGATGATTTCAGACAGTTACCGGCATATGCACTCCCGTCAAAATGGGTGCTGACAAACTTTATCAATGTTTTTACAAAAAGCCATATGCTGACTTATTTTAAAAACAGTATTATTGTTTTGATCGGTGTACTGATTCCTCTGCTTTTATTTGCACTGATGGCTGGATTTGCATTAAGCAAAATCAAATTCAAAGGCAGAAAATTTGTCCTTAATTATTTCCTTCTTGGATTGATGCTTCCTATGCAGGTTGCACTGATTCCATTGTTTACTATTTTTAATAAGATGGGACTGATCAATACATACCCGGCAATTATTTTGCCACAGATTGCTTTTTCACTGTCTTATTCCATTCAGCTGTTTTATTCATTCAGCAAATTCTTCCCTGAAGAAATGCTGGAAGCAGCGATCATTGATGGATGTTCACCGATAGGATGTTTCTTTAAGATGGTGGTTCCGATGTCACTGAACTCTATTATTACAGTAGCAACCATGCAGGCAGTATTCTGCTGGAATGAGTATATTAATGCTTATACATTTACCAGATCTACAGATATGAAAACCATTACACTTGGTTTAAATGACTTCGTAGGAAGCATGGGACTGACAGACTGGGGTGGTACATTTGCAGCCATCACTGTAACAGTACTTCCGGTATTTATTTTCTACTTCTTCAGCAGCAAGAAGATGCTGGCAGGTATGACAGCAGGTGCAGTAAAAGGTTGATAATATGCAAGAATTACCTGATAACAGTAGTTTGATTTATGAGTAAATAACAGGCTTGCCGGAAAAGTACAAGCAGGCCTGTAAAGTGAAATAAAGTATAAAAAAGGAGATTAAGACTATGCAGAAATTATACTATCAGTTCCCGGGAACATGGTTTGGCGATTGCATGCCATTTGGACATGGAGATAAATTCTATTTATATCATCAGAGAGATACCAGAAAACCGGGACCATTTGGAGAACCATTTGGCTGGGATCTGGCAACAACTTCTGATTTTGTACATTACGAAGATAAAGGTGTGGCAATTCCGAGAGGAACAGATGAAGAGCAGGATCAGTTTATCTTTGCAGGAAGTGTTTTCGAGGCAGAAGGACAGTATCATATTTTCTATACAGGTTATAACCGTGATTATCCGGCACTTGGAAAACCATCTCAGGTTCTGATGCATGCATACAGCGATGATCTTGTAACATGGCACAAAACTCAGGATGCACTTACCTTCACTCCACAGGAAGGCTATGACCCGGATGACTGGAGAGATCCATGGGTGATCCGCGATGAGGAAAATGATCAGTATCTGCTGATCCTTGGTGCAAGATTACAGGGACCAAAGACAAGACAGACAGGAAGAACTGTTAAATTCACATCTAAAGACCTGAAAAACTGGAAGTTTGAAGGAGATTTCTGGGCACCGGATCTCTATACTATGCATGAGATGCCAGACTTATTTAAGATTGGTGACTGGTGGTATCATATTGTGACAGAATACAGTGACAGAAGTAAAATGGTATACCGTATGAGCAAGAGTCTAGAAGGTCCATGGATCGCACCGAAAGATGATGCATTTGACGGCAGATCTTATTATGCAGGACGTACTTTTGAACTGAACGGACAGAGAATCCTCTTTGGCTGGGTTGCTACCAAGGATCAGGATGATGATGACAATAACTTCATCTGGGCAGGAACATTTATGGCACATGAGGTTTACCAGAGAGAAGATGGAACTCTTGGTGTAAGAATTCCGGAAACTGTATGGAATGCATTTGATAAAGAAGAAAAGACAGAAGATTTTGTAATTGATACTCCAACTAAGAGTACAGAAAAAGTAGTTGCAAAAGATACAGGAGATATCTTCAAATTCGAAGCAGATGTGGAATTCACAGAAGGAACTAGAACTTTCGGTGTGAGATTCTATGAAGATGAGGATAAAGCTGAGTCTTACCAGTTCGTATTTAATGTAACAGAAGACAGATATGTATTTGAGAAAAAACCAAACTGGCCATGGCCTGCAAACCAGAATATCGGACTGGAGAGACCGCTGGAACTGGTACCTGGTAAGAAATACAATATCAAAATGATCGTAGATGATACAATTGCTACAATCTATGTAGACGGTGTTGCATTAAATGCAAGAGCATATAAACGTCCGGGAGAAAGTCTGTCACTCTTTGCTTCTGAAGGAAGCCTGAAAGTAACTAACTGCAAGGTTACAACCGGATTAAAGAAATAGAGACAGACAGCAATTTAATCGATAAACCGCGGAGCAGTGATTCGGTGTAGAGTAACGTGACGAAGAAATTGCTGTAAATAAAAAAGTTGCTGTGCGTTTCAGTTATAGAAATGCACAGCAACTTTTTTGCGTTAAGTCGATTGGAAACAACAGATTTAGGGGTTGCTTAATCTTCTAATTTAATCTTCTCCTTAAGAACCACACATCCTGCCATGTCTCCGATAACATTAACGCAGGTTGCGCCCATGTCGCAGAGTGTATTGATGCTGATGTAAACGCCCATAACTCCTGCAGGCAGACCTGCCATGGTTGCCAGGGCTGCGAAGGATGCGATGGCACCGCCAGGGATTCCCGGGGTTCCTACTGACAGGAGTACGTTTGCCAGAAGGATTATGATCATCATGGAAATGCTTACGTTAATTCCGCATGCATTGGCGAAGAACATGATCATGAATGACATCAGGATGGATACGGCATCCATGTTTACAGTAGCACCAAGAGGAATGGCGATACTTGTGATCTTGTTGGATACGCCCATTTCATCTTCCATACGCTGTTTGCTGATGGGAATGGTCGCTGAACTGGAACAGGTTCCGAATGCGTTCAGAGCGGCAGGAAGCATTGCTTTGAAGAATTTCACAGGGCTTTCTTTGCCGATGAATTTCACGGAGCCGCCGTAAATGACCAGGGCAAATCCGAAGAATGCTACATACAGGATGATCAGCTGAGTTGCCAGTGAAATGATGGTTTCTGTACCGTTGGCTTCTACAACAGGAACGATAGTACAGAATACACCGATAGGTGTGAAGTACATAACTGTGCTGATGACTTTCAGACAGACTTCGTTACAGGAATCGATGACTTTCAGAAGTGCAGTACCCTTTTCGCCGATGGCGATAAGTGTGAAGCCTACGATGACTGCGAATACAAGTACCTGAAGCATATTTCCGTTTGCGAAAGCTGCAACCGGATTGGATGGGATCAGGTTTTTGATGGTGTCCAGAATACTGGTCATCTCAGTTGCCTGAATGTCGGAAGTTGCCATCTCGAATTTAACACCCTCACCGAGATGAATCAGCCGCGGGATGATCAGTCCTGCCAGGCTGGCAAGTGCTGTGGTGCACAGGAAAAAGATCATGGCACCGGCTGTAATCTTGCCGGTTGTGCGGGCATTTCCGATACTGGAGATACCCATGATAATGGAACAGAAGACCAGTGGAAAGATCATCATGTTCAGGGCATTCATGTAAATGCTTCCTATGAGACTTGTGACGGTAAGAACCGGTTCGAAACGGTTTGCCAGAAACAGTCCGGTAATGATACCCAGGATCAGTCCGGTAAAGATTGCTGCGGTAATATGTTTTTTATACCACGAATAGAATTTTTTCATTTGTTCCCTCCTCTTTATTTTCATTTCCTGATACCCGAAGGACTATATTGGCAGACGGATTGAGTGATGCGCAAATCTGGTAAAATTTCTGAGTCCTATAACTGTGATAAGATACCGGGTTCAGGAAAAATAGCACGACACTACTTTACCACAATAATGTGTGAATTACAATATTTCCCGCTGTTTTCTTATTTGAGTGGGAGTGTTTCCGAAGTGCTCAAGGAACATCCTGCGAAATAGTTTGTAATTGGTAAAGCCATGCCGCTCCAGAATGACATGAACAGGATCTCTGGTTGTGATCAGATCACGATAAATAAAGGAAAGGCGGTATTCATTCTGATATTCGAGAAATGTAATTCCCATTTTTTTCTTGAAGAAGCGGCAGAAGTATCCTGTCTGGAGACAGGCGACTTCTGCGATTTCATTCAGGGAGATGGGCTCTCTGTAATGTTCGGAGATATAGTCCAGTACAGGTTCCAGACGGGCTATATCCTTTTTTTTCTGACTGATGTTGCTTTGTAGGATTTTGACGGCAAAAATTGTGATACAGTTGGAACAGAAGTTCAAAAATCAGGCTGTTGAAACGGAGGAGATATCCATCCGGGCGCACATTGTTAATGATCTGAAGCTGTTCCAGAATGGTTTTTAAACATAGCCTGTTTGGTCTGCTGTCTCTGATCTTTTGTACGAAAATCAAAGAGAAAAATAAGCTGTCCAAGATCAGGAATATATTTTTCCATAAAATCCAGAGGAATTTGAAGGAGGATTGCTGTGTTTGGCGAAGTGCATTTCGTAGAATGTAGAACATTTCCATTGATCACAATGCAGTCCCCTTTTTGGATAGTGAAGCTTTCGGATTCCACTGTTACGTCCAGAGAACCTTCCTGCATATAAATAATTTCAACTGCACGATGCCAGTGCATGGGAATATAGCTTCCTGGATCAGTGGAAGTACGGAATTTGACATTGGTATCAACAGGTACATCTATAATTTCATGTGAAATTTCTTTACTCTTCATTTTTTATCATTCTCCCTGTTTATATGGATACGTATTCTATTCTGATTTATCAGAGCGTGGAATTGCTATAGATCTAACCGAATCAAGTAAGTCCCCTGTGGAGGTTGCAAAAAGCAATAAGCAGTGGATGGGGACTATAAAAAGAGAATATCGACCTATATATTAGCTCTTTTTATACCTTATACATTTGTATGAGGTATGCTATTATAATACTATAAAATGAGGTTGAGGCAAACGGTGTTTTGCCTTTAATCTTGGCTGGATTGTGATGGAGTGATACAAGGAGGAAAATATAATGATAAAAAATCCAATACTTCCGGGATTTAATCCGGATCCATGCATCTGCCGTAAAGGCGATGATTATTACATGGCAGTTTCTACCTTTGAATGGTTCCCTGGAATCCCCATTTATCATTCCAGAGATCTGAAAAACTGGGAGTTATATACACATGTGCTGACAGATGATGAAGAAGTAGATCTGAAGAAGCTTCCCAGTGCCAAGGGAATCTGGGCGCCATGTCTGACTTACTGTGAAGCAGAGGATATGTTTTATGTAGTTTATGGTGTAATGAATTCCATGAATGCCAGATATTTTGATGTGGACAATTTCCTGATCTGTTCCAGAGATATTAAAGGCCCATGGAGCAAACCTGTTTATCTGCATTCTTCCGGATTTGATGCATCTTTATTTCATGATACCAACGGAAAGAAGTATATTGTTTCGCTGGAATGGGAAACAAGAGAAGGATATGAAAAACCAGGCGCAATCTGTATGGTGGAATATTCCCCGGAAAATCAGGAAATCGTAGGATATCCCAAAAGAATCTGGAGAGGCGGTACAGACAGGGGCTGCATCGAAGCTCCTCATCTGACAAAGCGCGGAGAATATTATTATATTATGTGTGCGGAAGGCGGTACAGGATATAACCACTGTGTTACCACGGGGCGTTCCAAAAATGTCTGGGGACCATATGAAAAAGATCCGAAGAATCCTATTGTGACCAGTGTACCCGGAGAATCTTATGAAAGACAGGATCCGGATCATCTGAAGCCGAAGTATTATAATCCGGATTCTGTTCTTCAGAAATCCGGACATGGAAGCTATGTTGAGCTTCCTACCGGTGAGGTGTATCTGGTACATCTTTGCGCCAGACCTTTTGTACCGGAACTGCGCTGTACTCTGGGAAGAGAAACTGCAATCCAGAAAATGATGTGGACAGAGGATAACTGGCTGCGTATGGCAGATGGCAGTAATCTGGCAAAGCTGGAAGTACCTGAGAGTTCTTTGCCGGAATATCCAGTGGAGAAAACACCGGATTTTGATGATTTTGACGGGGACGAGCTTGGCAATTTCTATTATTCACCCCGCATTATGCCGCAGAGATTTGCTGATGTAAAAGCAAGAAAAGGTTATGTCCGTATTCGGGGGCAGGAGTCAAGGACTTCTCTGAATAAAGTCAGCATTCTTGCAAGAAAGCTTACCAGTGTTTATGCAAGAATCACCACAAAGATGGAATTTGTGCCGGAAGTTCACCAGCACAGTGCGGGACTGATCCTGTATTATGACAATATGAACTATATCAATCTTCGCAAATATTACAGCGAAACTCTGGGACAGAGTGCGTTGTCCATTATCCATCTGGAAAATGGTGTGAAAACAGAATTTCTGAATACCAGAATCCCTGTAGAGGATAAGCCTATTTATCTGCGCCTTTACATAGAAGGAAGAAGATCCTGGTTTGAGTGGAGCTATGATGGGGAAAGTTATGAGAAGATTGGACGTATTTTTGATACTACAAGATTTTCGGATGAGTACTGTAAATACGGTGAATTCACAGGAACTATGGTAGGCATTACCTGCGCAGACCGTGTGCTTCATAAGAAATGCGCTGACTTTGATTTCTTTGAGTATAAAGCGGATGAAAGCCGTATGGTGGAATAATGTAAAAATAATTGTAACACAGAAAAAACAGGCATCGATGAAACAGATATCGAAGCCTGTTTTTCTGCGTTGCGGGAAGATTACAGAAGTTGTTAGAGTGTGTTTGAAAAATGCTTTTCGCACCCCCCGCAGGCAATCTGGAATGAATTTTGGCTACGTTACTATGAACGGAGTGAACAGTAACGATTTACTTGATTCGGTTAAAACACAGAGTATGTGTTATTGTCAGGTTCAGGGGAAGAGAGTATAATAGCTGTAATTATTCAGAATAGCAGGAGGAGTGTCCATATGAAACCAACTATTTTATTAATAAATTTTCAGAATCAGCAGAAGCTTCGCAAGTTAAAGATGGCGTTGCTGCCTTTCAAGATACGTTTAAAAACTGTAGAACCCCAGGACTATGGTCAGCCAATCGGATATCTGGCAGGAGTGAAAGAGGTTTCCCAGGTACAGATTCCGTCAGCACTGATTCCTCAGGAGCAGATGGAGAAGGAAATGCTGATCCTTGCAGGAATCACGGGGAATCTGTTTGACCAGGTGCTCTATACTTTGCGGAAAGCAGGTACACCTGTGGATTACAAGGCAGTTCTGACGGAGCATAATCAGAACTGGAACTGTATGCAGCTTTATAAAGAACTGGAGAAAGAACATAATATGTATCATCCGTTTTAAATGAATGAAACAGAAAGCCCAACTGCTGTGTATCCTGCGGTGTCTACGTGACTAAGTGTCTTACCAGAAGCGAGAAGAAATATTGCTGCCTTACTTCATAAAAATTACTCCATGATGTTCCTGTAATACGTCTGATTACCACATAATTGTAAATGGTATGTATAACAATAAAACACATAGAATGTATATAAATATGTTACATGTAATATATTAATCTAATCTCTAAACCGCTATACTAAATGTATGCTGAAATTGTATAAAAATGAATACAAAAGAAGCAAAAATGCAAAGGAAGAAAAATGAAAGCAGTAATCGCAATTGATTCTCTAAAAGGAAGTCTGAGTTCCATGGAAGCAGGATATGCTGCTGCTGACGGAATCCGCAGAGTTCATGGTCAGGATGCAGAAATTATAGTAAGACCACTGGCTGATGGCGGGGAAGGCACAGTGGAAGCACTGGTGAGTGGTATGAATGGTATCATACAGAATGTGATGGTTACAGGTCCGCTAGGAACGCCGGTGAATTGTGAATATGGAATCATTGAAAGCAGTCATACCGCTGTGATTGAAATGTCAGGTGCGGCAGGTATCACACTTGTTCCTGATGAAAAACGAAATCCACTTTACACTACAACTTATGGTGTGGGAGAAGTGATTAAAGATGCTATTTCCAAAGGCTGCCGCCGGTTTATTGTAGGAATTGGAGGAAGTGCTACCAATGATGGTGGAATTGGAATGCTTCAGGCATTGGGATATGGTTTTCTTGATAAAGAAGGAAAACAGGTTCCTTTTGGTGCCAGAGGACTGGAGGTACTGGAGGAGATTACCGATACATATGTACTGCCTGAACTGGCAGAATGTGAATTTCGTGTTGCCTGTGATGTAACAAATATTCTCTGTGGAGAGGAAGGATGCAGTGCAGTATTCGGACCGCAGAAAGGGGCAACCCCCTCTATGATTATGCAGATGGATAAATGGCTGGAAAAATATGCCGCACTTGCAGAGAAAAAATGCACAAAGATCAATGCCAACCAGGCAGGTACGGGTGCAGCAGGAGGCCTGGGATTTGCATTTTTGAGTTTTACCAATGCAGTTCTGGAGTCTGGGATTAAGATTGTGCTGGAAGAAACTTCTCTGGAAAAATATATGGAAAATGCTGACATTGTGATTACAGGAGAAGGCAGACTGGATGGTCAGACTGCCATGGGAAAAGCACCTGTAGGTGTGGCACGTCTGGCAAAGAAGCATAACATTCCTGTGACTGCTTTTGCAGGAAGTGTTACAAAAGAGGCCATTGCCTGCAATCAGAACGGAATTGATGCATTTTTCCCGATTTTAAGAGGAGTAACTACTCTGGAAGATGCTATGAAACCGGAAAATGCAAAGGCTAACATGGCGGATACGGTAGAACAGGTATTTCGTCTGCTGAACATAAGGAGGAAATAAAGAATGGATTATAGTTTTACAACCATAGGTGCTCTGATTGGAATGGCAGTTGCGATTATTCTGATCATAAAAAAACGTTCAGCCCGCTTATAGCCTGATTTTTGGTGCTCTTATTGGCGGAGTAATCGGAAGTGGAAATCTGATATTGACTGTCGATACTATGGTAAGTGGAGCGCAGAGTATGATTTCTTCTGTACTGAGAATTATGACTTCCGGTATTCTGGCGGGAACTCTTATTAAAACCGGAGCTGCGGAAAAAATTGCAGAAGTAATTGTACAGAAATTGGGAGAGAAACGAGCCCTTATTGCTGTTGCGGCTGCAACAATGGTAATATGTGCAGTAGGTGTTTTTGTGGATATTTCAGTTATTACAGTAGCACCTATTGCACTGGCGATTGGAAAAAAAGCAGGATATAATAAAGCTTCTCTTCTTTTGGCAATGATTGGTGGAGGAAAAGCAGGAAATATTATTTCTCCAAACCCAAATACAATTGCTGTTTCTGAAGCGTTCCAGGTTGATCTTACATCTCTGATGATAAAAAATATTATTCCGGCAGTTTGTGCATTAATTGTAACTGTAATTATTGCAACAATACTGTCAAAAAAAGCAGGAACGATGGTTAGTGATCAGGATTTGGGAAAAACATGCAGACAATAAAAAACTTCCAACTTTTATTCAGGCATTTGCAGGTCCGCTGACAGTTATTATACTTTTGGCACTGCGTCCGATATTTTCTATTGTAATTGATCCATTGATCGCCCTTCCACTTGGCGGTCTGGTGTGTGCAATTGCATGTGGAAGCCTGGTACAATTCCGTGAGTTTGCAGAATTTGGTCTTAGTAAGGTGGCAGGAGTATCTATTCTTCTTATTGGAACAGGAACTATTGCAGGAATCATTAAAGCATCTGCTTTACAGTATGATGTGATTTCTCTATTGGAAATGATGAAGATGCCGGCATTTATTCTTGCGCCGATTGCAGGTATTCTGATGGCAGGAGCTACTGCATCTACTACAGCCGGTGCGACCATTGCGTCTCAGACTTTTGCACAAACACTGTTAAATGCAGGAATTCCGGCTATTTCTGCAGGAGCTATGATTCATGCCGGTGCAACAGTAATCGATTCTCTGCCGCATGGTTCTTTTTTCCACGCGACAGGTGGTTCTGTAGGAATGAATATTAAGGAAAGAATGAAATTGATTCCGTTTGAGGCATGTATTGGTCTTACGAGTACAATTGTGGCGGTAATTGTGTATCTGATATAAAGATATCAAATCCTGATACTACAGTTTCCCAGCCAGGTACAGAAGAACGGCATCTTTAAATCTACGTGGATTCAGCCCGGTTTTTCTGTAGATATGATTGAGTTTGTATTGAAGTGTGTTTTTGTGTAAAAAAAGCTTTTCACAGGTATTATGCAGAGACATATCCTGATCAAAATAGGTGGTTATAATTTTGAGTTCTTCTCCGGTAAGATTTGTAATAGTCCGGGAGAGGAACTCTTCTTTTTCTTGTTTCCCTGATCCGGAGAGAAGGAGTTCCAGCGTGAGGTTATCATACATTACAAAATTTTTATCAGGATTAGTTATGCTTTTCAAAGCCGTCACAGCGGAAGAATAAGATTCTGCCAGCTGATAGATGGAAGTGCTCTTTCCAACTGCGATTTTCAGAAGCTTCTGCTGTTCTGCGGAAAACTGCTTTAGTATAAAGGATTTTCTGTCAAAAAGTTCAGAATCTGCAACTGCCAGATACTCATCTGGATAATGAAAGGCATATAAATTCAGAGGAAAAATGGAAAACATCTGAGTTACTTTCTGTTCCAGAAGTGAAAAATTAGCCATATTATATCTTGCATTTATCTGTAGCAATATGAGTCGTTTGGAAGTTTGAACATCTACAGAAAACTCTGCCAGGAGACTCTGGATATATTCCATATTGAGATTCTGATTACGAATCAGAGAATCGATGATATACTGACGTTTATCATTTTGATTACGGCTGATCATATTCAGCTCCTGTTCGCGGATTAGAAGATTGGTGATGCGTTCTGCCAGATGGGCATACTTTCTCACGGTATCTGGTTCACCGGTAATACCGATCACAGCCAGTAAAGACTGGTTATGGTAAACTGGCATATTAATCCCTTTCTGACTGCCGTAGAAGCTATTGTCAGAAGATACTTCGATAGTATTTCCTGTGGTTGCAGCTTTCTGCCCGATTTCGTGGAAAGTTCCAACTCTTTCCGGATTAGTGCTGGCAAAAATAATCCCGGACTGATCAATAAAATTAACATCCTGGCCGCATACGTCTTTTACAGTATTGACAATCTGTGTAGCAAGGGAGTGATCTATTTTTATCTGCATGATAATTTCTCCATTATATGAATTCTTCAGGGAATTGTGCTATCTATTGATATTGTATCCTATATGTGTTTAGGATACAATTGTTAGTTTTATCATTGCCGTTTTCTTACAGACTGATAAAAACAAAAAACTTGAGGTACATAGTAAACTGTAATTTTATGTTTCCCTTTTGTAGAAATTGCAATGTTGAGAAACCTGAGAAGATATAGTAAAATTATTGCAGTAACTATTTATGCCACTGGTAGTGTCACAAATAGGAAAATAATTATATGGGTAAAATGAAATCAATTTTAGGATAATTGTCTCATATGAATTATTTATGAGGATTGCTATAGCAAAAAAATTAATGGTATATAAGGGAGAAACCATATGACATTAACACAGATGAATTACATCATCACAATTTCCGAAACTGGTTCATTAAATAAAGCTGCGGAGGCGTTGTATATTTCCCAGCCTTCTCTGACCAATGCTGTGAAGGAGCTGGAGAAGGAGCTTGGAATCATTATATTCAACCGTAGCGGCCGTGGTGTGACGCTGACCAATGACGGGACAGAATTTCTGATGTATGCCCGTCAGATATATGGACAGTATGAGAGTGTGGTTGAGAAATACAGTGAGGGTGGTTCCTATAAGAAGAAGTTCGGCGTTTCCACCCAGCATTATTCTTTTGCAGTGAAAGCATTCGTGGATATGGTGCAGAAGTTTGATGTGTCGGAATATGAATTTGCCATCAGGGAGACAAAGACTGCAGATGTGATCAGTGACGTCAGCACCATGAAAAGCGAGGTGGGAGTACTTTATCTCAGTGATTTCAACAGAAAGGCGCTGTTAAAGCTTCTCCACTCTGCGAATCTGGAGTTTCATCATTTGATTGACTGTCAGGCATATGTATATTTGTGGAAAAATCATCCACTGGCAAATGAGAAATCTATCAGCTACAGCCAGTTGGCAAAATACCCCTGTCTGTCCTTCGAACAGGGAGATAAGAGCAGTTTTTATCTGTCAGAGGAGATTCTGTCTACCAATGAATATTCCAGAACAGTTAAGGCTTCAGACCGGGCGACTATGCTGAATCTGATGGTAGGACTTAATGGCTATACCCTGTGTTCCGGAATTATCTGTGAGGAGTTGAATGGCAGTGACTATCTGGCAATTCCCTTTGAAGGAGATGAGCAGAACCAGAACAGCGACATGGAGATCGGCTATATTACCAGAAAGAATTCGATTCTCAGCAAGGTGGGGAATCTGTATGTCTCTTCACTGAAGAAATATCTGGAGCAGAATACAATTTCGGAGTAATCAGTAACTGAGAGTCTGGATTATCTGATTACGATTCTGTTGCATATTGTAGGACAGATATTGTAAGGGAGAAAAACATGAATCTTGAATATATTTGTGAACAGATGGTACGCATTCTGCATGGAAATATTACCTGTATCAGCGAATCTGGTGCAATAGAAGCCTGTTATGAGGACATGGCGGCGCAGTGTAATCCTTTATTTACGGATCCGGAATTTCTGTCTGCTGTTCATGAGCGTGAGAGAAAAGATTATCCGGATCTTTTTTATGAGAAAGATACGATTCTTTATGCGGTCGTTTCATTAGAAAATGCAAAAATTGTGGCAGGTCCTGTCAGCACTGAAAAGCATACAAAAGATTCAGAACATTATCTGATGCAGCACCACCATATCAGTGATGAGACGGGCTTTCGTCTGTCGTTTTGTGAGCTTAAAGTGTTTGTCTCAGGAATTCTGATGCTCTATCATATGATAACAGGAAAAGAACTGACGATTAATGATCTCTGGCAGAAGAATGGAATTCGGGAAACAGATATTATAGAAGTGAAAGGACAGATTTCCAGCGTTATTTTTGAGCATCAGGAGCAGGAACTTCCACATAATCCTTATGATCAGGAAGTGCGTGAATTGGATAGTATCCGTCATGGAGATGTGGAAATGCTTAACCGCAGTTTAGCTGAAACTTATCGTGGAGAAGTAGGACAGCTTGCCAAAAATCAAGTCCGCCAGGCGAAGAATATTGCCATCTGTGTTATCGCACTTGCATCCCGTGCAGCCATCAGCGGGGGAATGATTCCGGAAGAGGCTTTTTCCATGGTGGATGGTTACATTATGAAGATTGAGGATATGAATAATGCAGTAAAAATCGATTCCATGATGCGCCAGGCAGAATACGAATTTGCAGAATGTGTGGCAGAAATTCATAAGAATCAGCAGAAAAATGAGCTGGTTGAGTGGACAAAGAATTATATTTATCAGAATCTCCACAGTGATATCGTTATAGGAGAGATTGGGCAGAAAATAGGGGTAAATACAAGCTATTTATCGGATCTTTTTCATAAGGTTGAGGGGACTACTATACAGCAGTATATCCGTAAAGAGAAAATACGCCTTGCGGAAAATATGCTTCGTTATTCTGATTATGAAGTAAAAGAAATTGCCAGTTATCTGTCATTTTTGTTCTCAAAGTTACTTTGGAAATATTTTCCGGCAGCAGACGGGGATGACACCTGCCAGATACAGAAAGAAATATGGAAAATGGAAAGAACCAAAATAAATGATAGTTTGCAAAAATAAATGATATAATATTCGAAAAATCTCTGTTAGTATACATGCATAAGCAAAACAAAACAGGGAGGAAAGATGATGCTTTTTAAAAAATTTACAAATGAAAATGCATCCGAAAAAGTTACGGTTAAAGAACGTCTGGCTTATGGATGTGGAGATTTTTCAAGTAACATTATGTATTCTGCAATGGCAGCATTTCTGTTATTTTATTACACAGATGTAGTCGGGGTAAGTGCTGCTGCAGTAGGTGTGATCATGATGTGCTCCAGACTTTTTGACGGAGTCAGTGATTTGATTATGGGTGTTATCATCGATCGTACCAAGTCACTGTTTGGTAAAGCAAGGATATGGATTCTCAGGTTGGTAATTCCATATGCAATTGGTACGGTTTTGTTGTTCTCAATTCCGACAGGATGGAGTCAGACTGCGAAACTGATTTATATTTTCTTCAGTTATAACCTTGCATTTACAGTATTATTTACGGGAATCAATCTTCCATATGCGACATTGACAGCTCTGATGACACAGGATCAGTATGAACGTTCTGTATTAAGTATTTTCAGAATGATTCTTGCAACCTGCGGTACTCTGTTTATCAAAACATGTACTCTTCCGGTAGTGAAATTCTTCGGAGATGATGCAAGAGCATGGACAATGACTTTTGTAGTATTTGGATTTCTGGAGATTGTGACCTTTATGATCACTTTCCTGTTCACAAGAGAACGTGTAAATACCACAGAAGATGAAAATCGTCTGAAGATACCGGTTTCTCTGGGATTTAAGGCATTAGTAAAAAATAAATACTGGTTTATGGCAACACTTAACCTGATTCTGATCTTTATTGCACAGGGAATTAACGGATCAGCAGAAGTTTATTATACAAAGATTGTACTTGGAAATAGCAGTCTGGTAGGAACTTTCTCCGTAGCTTTACAGGCAACACAGATTATTTGTATGTTCTTTATCGCAGGATTTGTAAAGAAATTTGGAAAAAAGAAATGTCCTGATGACAGGTGCTGCTGTTATGATTGTTGGTTACGGAATTATGGGACTTGCATCTGAGAATCTGACACTTCTGATTGCAGGATGTATCCTCAGAGGTGTGGGAAATGCCGGAATTTCTGCATGTATGTTTGCTATGGTTACAGACACGATCGAATATGGAGAATGGAAAACAGGAATCAGAACAGAAGGTCTTATCAACAGTGCGGCAAGCTTTGGACAGAAAATTGGAAATGGACTTAGTTCTGTACTTCTCGGCGCAATCCTTTCTATTGGTGGCTATGTAGGAACAGCTGCTTCACAGTCTGCAAGTGCTATCACAGCAATCCGCACAAGTTATATTTATGTGCCGATCATTCTGACTGTGATTCAGATTATTGTATTATTCTTCTATCACCTTGATGAAGAATATGATTCTATTTTAAATGATCTGAAAAGCAGACGTATTTCAAAAGTAGGAGGACGAACGGATATGAGGTGTCAGATAAACTGAACAGTATTACAGATGTAAAAGAGTTTGTAAATATCACATTTAAAGCAGAGAATGATGTGGATCTTATCTGCGGTAAATAATCATATTGACGGAAAATCCATCATGGGAATCTTCAGTCTGGAATTAGACAGACCT
>ENA-OQBL01000220-OQBL01000220.1-human-gut-metagenome-genome-assembly--contig:-NODE-220-length-33051-cov-3.958450_pt1 | contig 33051 bp, 44 predicted proteins | sample MGYA00242747_ERZ504553 | MGnify/ENA primary metagenome ERZ504553 (study PRJEB26092, sample SAMD00036240) | human gut metagenome | host: Homo sapiens | study: EMG produced TPA metagenomics assembly of...
ATGGTGATCGCAATTCCATGTGCGGTTGGTTTTATCACGCTGGCAAAACCGATCCTGAATATGTTATATTTTACTCAGGATAATACAACGGCTGCACTGATGCTTCAGATGGGAGCTCTTTCGGTTGTATTTTTCTGTCTGTCAACTGTTACCAACTCTGTATTACAGGGCCTTGATGACATGATGACTCCGGTAAAGAATGCTGCAATTTCCCTGGTGATCCATATTGTGACATTGTTCCTGATGCTGGTAGTATTGAAATGGAATATCTATGCCGTAGTATTAAGTAAGATTATTTTCTCCGGAGCAATCTGTGTATTGAACGCAAAAGCACTGCGTGACAGGATTGGATATGTGCAGGAAAAGAAGAAGACTTTTGTAATCCCTGCACTGGCTTCACTGATCATGGGTGTGATCGCTGTTTTGGTCCACCTGAATTTTCGAATTGTTCGCAGGGCCCATATATTTGCGACGATCATCGCACTTCTTGCAGCAGTGGTAACTTATGGTGTGGCTATTGTTGTACTTGGAGGAATTACAGAAGAAGAATTACTTGGCATGCCAAAAGGAGCTACCCTTGTGACATTATGCCGTAGATTACATTTGATAAAAGGGGAATACAGGTAAGTTATGAGACCAGTAAAAAAGATTGCACTGTTACACGATATATGCGGTGTAGGAAAAGCAGCCATGATGAATATGACACCTATCTTAAGTATGATGGGAATTGAAGCGTGTCCCATCCCGACTGTGTTGTTATCGACACATACCGGAGGTTATGGAACACCTGCCATATATCATGTACCCGGAGAATATATACGTACGTGTGCGGATCACTATAAGAAAGAAAACATTACATTTGACGCGATTTTTGTAGGATACCTTGGTAATGTTGACGTGATTGATTCTGTTATTTATTTTATCAGTCAATTTCCGGATACCAAAGTAATCCTTGACCCAATCATGGGTGATCACGGGAAATATTATTCTAATTTTGATGAATCTTACGGTACATCGATAAGAAGGCTTTTGCCTTATTCGGATGTAATTCTGCCAAATCTGACAGAAATGTATCTGCTCGCCGGAAAAGAGTATCAGATCACAGGGAATCACCGAAATGTCCTGCATCTGTGCGAAGAACTGCGCAAAATGGGTGCCAAAGATATGATCATCACCAGTGTTCCGAAAGATGATTGCAAAAAAGGTATCGTATTATATGAAGACGATGCATTTCTCTATATAGGGAACGGTGAAGTATTAAAAGAATTTCACGGAGCCGGTGACGCATTTGACGGAATGTTTCTTGCCAGACTCCTGCAGGGTAACACACTTCTGGAAAGTGTCCAGGCTTCTCATGCATTCGTATGTGCATGTATCAGAGAAAGTGAAAAGTATGATTATCCGGAGCGGGAGGGGCTTCTTATCGAAAAAACATTGAGAAAAATCGTATAAATACAATGTTATAAGCTAATACTGTACTCAAAAAGGAGTAATCACTATGAAAAATAAGTATGGTATTGGCTTTTTACTGTTTCTGATCCTTGTAGTATTTGGAATTACCTGTGCTTATCAGCTGAGTTTGAATAAAGGAAAGCGTGAAATCCAGGCCGAAATAAATGCGAAGGAACAGAGAGAAATGAACGACACTTCTGTGGCAGCAGACGGACAGGCTCTTAAAGACGACTGTTATTATCTGAAGGAATTAAATGGATATGTGGTTGTATATCTTAGTGATAAAAAGACGGTATATGAATATACAGATATTTCACTGGAGTACCTTCCGGAAAATCTTCAAAAAGAAATTCAGAATGGAAAATATATAGAAACATCAGAAAGCTTATATGGTTTTCTGGAAAATTATTCCAGTTAAACTGAAACTTACAGAAAGGATAAAGATAATGGATGATAAAAAAGTAGCAAGAATCAATGAATTATATCACAAATCAAAATCAGAAGGTCTGACACCGGAAGAACTAAAAGAACAGCAGATCTTGAGAAAAGAATATATAGATTCTTTTAAAAGGAACCTGCGTGGGCAGTTGAACAACATTTCTATAAAGGAAAAAGACGGAAGTATTACGAATTTAGGTGAGAAATTTGGAAACAAAAAAGGAAATTAGACATAAGATCATCCGTCTCAGAAAAGAGATGGATCCACTTGTGTGGCAACAGGCAACCAACGACATTACCGAAAGAGTTATCAATCATCCGCGATTTTTAGAAGAGACCGATATATACTGTTATGCAAATTATAACGGAGAAGTGGGAACCTCTTCCATCATGGAGGAGGCCTGGAAGCTCGGAAAAAGTGTGTGGTTTCCGAGAATTGAGGGAAGCAAAATGAATTTTTACCTGGTAGAAAGTAAAGATGACTTACAGCCGGGCGCATACGGGATTCTGGAACCAACCGGCAATCATATAGCAGACGGAGAAGACGGACTTTTGATCATGCCTGGAGTCGCTTTTGATGAAGAATGCCACAGGATTGGATATGGCGGCGGCTTTTATGACAAATATCTGGAAAAACATCCGAATCTGCATGCAATTGCAATTGCATTCGAATTGCAGATGTACAGAGAACTTCCTTTTGAGGAACATGATATAAAGCCAGAGAAAGTTGTGACAGAAAAGCAGAGTTATCCGCTTGATACAGAAGAGAAAAGTCTTATATAACCAAAAAGGAGTGAACAAAAGATGGCAAATGGGTTACCGAAAGATCCTATGCTGTTACTTAGTGTAGTCAATACAAAACTCAGAGATTATTATCACAATCTGGATGCTTTATGTGATGATATGAATGTAGAAAAAGAAGAAATTGTGAATACTTTAAAAACCATTGATTATGAATATGACGAAAACAGACATCAGTTTGTCTAAATCCATGATTACTAATTGATTCTAAAATTAATACAAAGGAGCAAAAAGAATGCTTAATAATGTTAATTACGATATAGATATTACAAAAGAGCCGCCGGCGGATGATACTGCCCGTCAGTATTATTTCATCGAAAAGGCAAAGGCATATGTACAGCGTGAATCCGAAGAACTTGGTCGTCCGCTGACGTTCTGCGTTACAACCTTTGGTTGTCAGATGAACGCGAGAGACTCTGAAAAGCTTTGCGGAATCCTGGAAAAAATCGGTTACGTAGAAGCTACGGAAGATGAGGCTGATTTTATCATCTTTAATACCTGTACAGTAAGAGAAAATGCCAATATGCGTGTCTACGGACGACTTGGCCAGTTAAAACCAAGAAAAAAGAAAAATCCTCATATGATGATCGGTCTTTGCGGATGCATGATGCAGGAACCGGAAGTCGTAGAAAAGTTAAAGACGAGTTATCGCTATGTAGATATTATTTTTGGAACGCATAATATTTTTAAATTTGCCGAACTCATCGTCACACGTTTTCGAATCGCAGCGTATGGTGATCGATATCTGGAAAGATACCGATAAAATTGTTGAAAACCTTCCGAATGACCGTAAATTCTCCTTCAAATCCGGAGTAAATATCATGTTTGGATGTAATAACTTCTGCAGTTACTGTATCGTACCATATGTACGTGGAAGAGGAAAGAAGCCGTGATCCTGAGGCGATCATATCCGAAATCCGCCAGCTTGTTGCAGATGGTGTTGTTGAGGTTATGCTGCTCGGCCAAAATGTCAATTCTTATGGTAAGAATCTGGAACATCCGATTACATTTGCCCAGCTTCTTGAAAGAATTGAACAGATCGAAGGACTGGAACGCATTCGCTTTATGACGTCTCATCCAAAGGATCTATCCGATGAACTGATCGAAGTCATGGGCAAATCCAAAAAGGATCTGCAAACATCTGCATTTACCGGTACAATCCGGAAGCAGCAAGATTCTGAAGAAGATGAATCGTCATTATACAAAAGAACAGTATCTGGAACTGGTAGAAAAGATCAGAAGATCAGTACCGGATATTTCTCTTACTACCGATATCATTGTTGGTTTCCCTGGTGAGACAGAAGAAGATTTTGAAGAGACAATGGATATCGTAAGAAAAGTCCGCTATGACAGTGCATTTACTTTTATCTATTCAAAACGTACCGGAACACCGGCTGCAGTTATGGAAGATCAGGTGCCTGAAGATGTGGTCAAAAATCGTTTTGACAGATTATTAAAAGAAGTTCATTCCATCGCATCAGAAGTATGCTCTGTTCATGAAGGAACTGTTCAGACAGCATTGATCGAATCAGTCAGTGAACACGATCCATCCATGGTGACCGGACGTTTAAGCAACAATCTACTGGTACATATCAAGGGAGATAAAGGAATGATCGGACGTCTGGCAGATGTCAGACTGACTGAATGCAAAGGTTTCTATTATCTGGGAGAACTGGCAGAATAAATGTATTATAATTAACCATAAAAGCGCTCAAACTATGTAGTATCAACAAGATAGTGAGGGCGTTTTTTATATGTAAAAAAATCAGTGAGTATTTAATTTTTATGGGGTATCGGAGGATGGATCTACTATTCGCTGGAATCATCTTCCGTGGATTTTCACATGGTCCATGTTTGTACTGGGCGGAATCTGTATGATGTTTTTTCACGTACCAGGGAGGAACTGGTACACTGGCAGGATGATTTTCTAAGACAGGTGCTGCGGTGCAGTATCTTTGTAACAGCAATGGAATTTATCACAGGTATCATTGTAAATAAATGGTTTGCACTTCATGTATGGGATTACAGCTGTCTGCCATTTCAGTTATTCGGGCAGATTTGTCTGCCGTTTATGATATTGTTTGCCTGTCTTTGTGCTGTTGGGATCTATCTGAGTGCCAATATTCTGCATTTGTTATATGGAGAAGACAAACCACAGTTTGTGAGAAAAACTATCCTTTTAAATTCAAAATATAAATGCTATAATGAAATGTAAAAATAAAATGACAAGAGGAGAAGAAAAGTGGCAGAATTAACACCAATGATGCAGCAGTATATGCAGACGAAAAAAGAATATCCGGACTGCATCCTCTTTTATAGATTGGGAGACTTTTATGAGATGTTCTTTGATGATGCACTGACCGCATCCAAAGAACTGGAGATTACATTAACCGGAAAAAACTGTGGGCTCGAAGAACGCGCACCGATGTGTGGTGTGCCATATCATGCAGTAGACGGATACCTGAACCGACTGGTATCCAAAGGTTATAAAGTAGCAATCTGCGAACAAATGGAAGATCCGGCAACTGCAAAGGGACTGGTTAAAAGAGATGTTGTAAGAATCGTAACACCCGGAACCAACCTGGATACTCAGGCATTAGATGAGACAAAGAATAATTATATTATGTGTATCGCCTATGCATCAGATCATTACGGCGTATCAGTTGCCGATGTATCAACCGGCGAATACATGGTAACCGAGATCGAAAATTCAGAAAAATTATTTGATGAGATCTACAAATTCATGCCTTCAGAACTGATCTGCAATGAAGCGTTCTATATGAGCGGAATGGATTTTGAATTATTGAAAGAAAAACTTGGAATTACCGTATATTCCCTGGATTCCTGGTATTTTGATGATGCAATCTGTGAACGGATATTAAAGGAGCATTTCCATGCAGGGACAATTGAAGGATTGGGACTTGCCGACTATGACTGTGGCGTGATCGCAGCCGGCGCACTCATGCAGTATCTGGTAGAGACACAGAAAAGAGATTTATCACACATTTCTCATCTGACAATCTACGCAGCCGGAAAATATATGCTTCTGGATAGCTCGACGAGACGTAATCTGGAGTTGTGTGAAACACTGCGCGACAAGCAAAAACGTGGTTCCCTTCTCTGGGTACTGGATAAGACAAAGACCGCAATGGGCGCAAGAACATTACGCAAATACATTGAACAGCCGTTAATTGACAAAAATGCAATTGAAAAACGACTGGATGCCGTAGATGAACTGATGAAAAATGCGATTTCCAGAGAGGAGATCAGAGAATATCTTTCACCGGTTTACGATCTTGAACGACTGGTATGCAAAATCACATATCAATCTGCCAATCCAAGAGATCTGATCGCATTCCAGACTTCACTTGCCATGCTTCCACATATTAAGTGTATCTTAAGTGACATGCAGACACCGCTTTTAAAGGAACTGTATGAAGAGCTGGATACATTGGAAGATCTGTGCAAGCTGGTTAGTGATTCTATCAGGGAGGATCCACCGATCGCCATGAAAGAAGGCGGTATCATAAAAGATGGATACAATGCAGAAGTCGACAAACTCCGCAATGCCAAATCCGACGGGAAGGACTGGCTTGCCAAACTGGAAACAGATGAGCGGGAAAAGACAGGAATCAAGAATCTGCGTATCAAATACAACAAAGTATTTGGCTATTATCTGGAAGTTACCAATTCTTTTAAAGATCTGGTACCGGATTATTATACAAGAAAGCAGACTCTTGCCAATGCAGAGCGTTATATCATTCCGGAATTAAAAGAACTGGAAGACACGATTCTTGGTGCGGAAGATAAACTGTACGCACTGGAATACCAGCTTTATTCTGAAGTCAGAGATACGATTGGAAAAGAGGTCGTACGTATTCAGAAGACAGCCAAAGCTATTGCAAAATTAGATGCATTTGCCTCACTTGCACTGGTTGCGGAGCAGAATAATTACGTCAGACCGAAGATGAACGATAAAGGACTGATCGACATCAAAGACGGAAGACATCCGGTAGTAGAAAAGATGATTTCCAATGACATGTTTATTTGTAACGATACATATCTGAATGATAAAAAGGATCGTATTTCTATTATCACAGGGCCAAATATGGCCGGTAAATCAACCTACATGAGACAGACTGCGCTGATCGTCCTGATGGCGCAGATTGGTTCATTTGTTCCGGCTTCATCCGCTAACATCGGTGTGGTTGACCGCATCTTTACACGAGTGGGTGCATCAGATGACCTTGCAAGCGGCCAGAGTACTTTCATGGTCGAGATGACGGAAGTTGCTAATATTCTCCGTAATGCGACAAGTAAGAGTCTTCTGATCCTTGATGAGATCGGTCGCGGAACCAGTACTTTTGACGGTTTAAGCATTGCCTGGGCAGTGATCGAGTATATCAGCAACAGCAAATTGCTTGGGGCAAAGACGTTATTTGCAACACATTATCATGAACTGACTGAGCTTGAAGGAAAAATTGAAAATGTCAATAATTACTGCATTGCCGTAAAAGAAAAAGGTGATGATATCATTTTCCTGCGTAAAATAGTAAAAGGTGGTGCTGATAAGAGCTACGGAATTCAGGTCGCAAGACTTGCCGGAGTTCCGCAGTCAGTTACGGACAGGGCGAAAGAAATCGTAGAAGAACTGGTGCAGGCAGATGTAACCGGACGTATCAAGGACATTGAAGTGCAGGGACAGGAATCTTCCAAACAAAAAACAAAGCATTTTGATGAGGTAGATCTTGCCCAGATGTCATTATTTGATACCGTAAAAGACGACGACGTAATTAAGGAGATTAAGGATCTGGATCTAGCCAATCTGACTCCGATCGACGCATTAAATACATTATATCAGCTTCAGAACAAGCTGAAAAACAGGTGGTAAACGATGAGTAAAATTCAGGTGTTAGACCCGATTACAATTGATAAGATAGCAGCAGGAGAGGTCATTGAAAGACCTGCTTCTGTTGTAAAAGAACTGGTAGAAAATGCCATCGACGCAGGTGCTACGGCAATTGTGGTAGAGATAAAAGAGGGCGGGATTTCCTTTATGCGCATTACAGATAACGGATGCGGGATTGAACGGGATGACGTCCGTTCTGCATTCTTACGGCATTCAACGAGTAAAATCCGTTCTGTAGATGATCTGGTCCATATCGGTTCACTGGGCTTTCGCGGTGAAGCGTTATCCAGCATCTCTGCAGTTGCACAGGTAGAACTGATTACCAAGACCAGGGACCAGACCTTCGGAACTTTATATCGTATCGCAGGCGGCAAAGAGGAAGACCTTGAAGATACCGGAGCACCGGACGGAACGACATTTATTATAAGGCAGTTGTTCTATAATACTCCGGCCAGAAGAAAATTTTTAAAGACACCTATGACTGAAGCAAGTCATGTAGGAGATCTGATGACAAGACTTGCACTTTCGCATCCACACATTTCTTTTCAGTTTATCAACAACGGACAGTCGAAATTGCATACATCCGGCAACGGCAAACTCAAAGATGTGATCTACCATATCTATGGACGTGATATCGCAGCAAATCTTCTAAAAGCAGAATACGATGCGAAAGGCCTGAAAGTCACAGGATTTCTCGGGAAACCAATCATTTCCAGAGGAAACCGTAATTTTGAAAATTATTATGTCAATGGAAGATATGCCAAGAATAATATCATTTCCAGAGCCATTGAAGACGCATATAAAGATTTTACCATGCAGCACAAGTATCCGTTCGTAGTACTGCATATCGAGATTGACGGTGAACATGTAGACGTCAATGTACATCCAACTAAAATGGAACTGCGTTTTAATAACCAGCAGGAAGTATATAATGCCATCTACTCAGCGGTTGATCAGGGTCTTCACGAGAAAGAACTGATCCCGCATGTGGAGATGCCGGAACCAAAGCCGGTTGTTTCCAATACACCGGCATATGCGCCGAAACCAAAGACTGGATCTGTTTCTCAGACTCCGGCGGCGGTCCAGACAGGAGCAACATCAGGAATGACTGGTGGTGTAACATCCGCATCGATGCCGCAACGGAAAAAAGCAATTGTGCCGCCTCCGCAGGAGCGTGATCTGGAATACTTCATGTCCAGGATGAAAGAACGGGTTCTGGCAGAGCATGAAGAGAAGAAGAGAAAAGAAAAGATTGCAACAAAGCAAGCAGTACATACGACAGAAAATATAGCAGAAAATATTTCGGTAAAAGAAAGCCCGTCGTTTTCTTCTGCTTCAACACCTTCAAACGTAGCAGAAGAAAAAACACCTTACATGCAGAATGCATCCAGCAAATCAAAAATAACAATGTCGACGAATACAGACGAAACAACTAAACCAGAACCGTCTCTTACGGAAACACCGAAACAGATGGAACTTTTTGAAGATCATCTGCTTACAAGAGAGGCCATGCAGAAATATAAAGTCGTTGGTCAGGTATTTGAAACCTACTGGCTGGTAGAATATGATAACAGCCTGTACATCATCGACCAGCATGCGGCGCACGAACGTGTTCTGTATGAAAAGACTTTAAAATCCATGAAAACCCGGGAATTCACCTCACAGATGATCAGCCCTCCGATCGTACTGAACTTAAGCATGCAGGAAGCAGAGCTTCTGAACACCTACATGGATCAATTTACAAGGATTGGATTCGAGATTGAGGAGTTTGGTCAGGATTCTTATGCCGTCCGCGCCGTACCAGATAATCTGTTCAGTATTGCAAAGAAAGAACTGCTGATCCAGATGTTGGACAGTCTTTCGGATGAAATTACCAGAAATCAGTCTCCGGATCTCATCGACGAAAAGATTGCTTCGATGTCATGCAAAGCTGCCGTAAAGGGCAACATGAAACTGTCGGTGCAGGAAGTAGATGCGCTGATCGGTGAACTGCTATCACTGGACAACCCGTATCACTGCCCACACGGAAGACCTACCATTATCGCAATGACAAAACGAGAACTGGAAAAGAAATTCAAGAGGATTGTGTAAAATGAAGAAGAAACCATTAGTAGTACTAACAGGGCCTACGGCCGTTGGCAAAACAAAAGCCTCCATTGGACTTGCAAAAGCCATCGGAGGAGAAATCATTTCTGCTGACTCCATGCAGGTGTATGAATATATGGATATCGGTTCCGCGAAGATACGTCCAGAAGAGATGCAGGGGATTCCTCATTATCTGGTAGACGAATTAAAGCCATGGGACGAATTCCATGTAGTCCGTTTCCAGCAGATGGCAAAAAAAAGCTATGGAACAAATCTACGCTAACGGTCACATTCCAATCATTGTAGGAGGGACCGGATTCTATATCCAGGCATTACTATATGACATTGATTTTACCAGCACTTCACAGGATGACAATTATCGTCAAGACCTGGAAAATCTGGCAAAAGAAAAAGGGGCGGAATATCTGCACAATATGTTACGCGAAAATTGATCCAAAGTCCGCTGAAGATATTCATGCCAATAATATAAAACGTGTGATCCGTGCGCTTGAATATTATCATCAGACCGGTCAGAAAATGTCCAGACACAATGAAGAAGAGCGTCAGAAAGAGTCTCCGTATGAATTTGTTTATTTTGTTCTCAACGCACCAAGGGAACAGCTTTATCAGAGAATTGACCGACGTGTGGATCAGATGATGAGCGAAGGGCTTGTTGAAGAAGTAAAACGGCTGAAAGAGATGGGCTGTACCAAAGAAATGGTTTCAATGCAGGGATTAGGATACAAAGAAATACTGGCATATCTGGACGGAGAGTATGCTCTTGACGAAGCAGTATATACAATCAAACGCGATACCCGGCATTTCGCCAAGAGACAGCTTACCTGGTTCCGGCGTGAGCGGCAGGTCACATGGATCCAAAAAGAAAAATATGATTATGACGAAGAAAAAATCTTAGAAGCAATGATTTCACATCTGGAGGGGAAAAATATGCTAAAGAAAAAACTGAGAGGTAAATCAAAGTTTTTGCGAAAAATGAATGAATTAATGGAAATTTATTCACGCAATCAGGATACAGCATTTGCATATCGCGAACTTCTCGGACTGGAACCGCTGATCAAGTACGAGGGAGAGAGGGCCATGTTCGATCTTAACAGAGCTTCGCTCTTATATGATATGGAAAGATACCGAGAAGCGGAAAATGTGCTTCGCCGCATTCCGTCCATCAATCCGACGTTTGATGCGATGTGCGAATCCCTGCGGTTTAAAATTTTAGATGCAAAATAAACAGATGATAAATTTTTCAGAAAGAAGGATAACAGACAATTATGATACCAATGAACACAATTTATAATGAAATGGGCATCCGTGAAACAGTCCTTTCATTTGGGAAAAAATATAGAAAAAAAATTCTGAAAGACAGATTCGAAAAGATAGATGAGATTGCAGAATACAATCAGTTGAAAGTAATAAAAGCCATGCAGGACAACCGTGTCAGTGCCGGATGTTTTAATTATGCCAGCGGATATGGTTATGATGATCAGGGCAGAGATACACTTGAAAAAGTATATGCGTCTATTTTTCACACAGAAAGCGCACTTGTGCGTCCGCAGATCACTTGCGGAACACATGCTCTGTCACTCGCACTTGCGGCAAATCTAAGACCCGGAGATGAACTTCTGGCACCTGCCGGAAAACCGTATGATACTTTGGAAGAAGTGATCGGTATCCGGCCGTCAAACGGTTCGCTTGCTGAATATGGCATCTCATATTCCCAGGTAGACCTTCTGGCAGATGGCACTTTTGATTATGAAAACATCAAAAAAGCAATCAATGATAAGACAAAAATGGTAGCAATCCAACGTTCCAAAGGTTACCAGACCAGGCCAAGTTTCTCCGTAAAGCAGATTGGAGAACTGATCACATTTGTAAAAGGGATCAAACCGGATCTTGTCTGTATGGTTGATAACTGTTATGGCGAATTCGTTGAAACAATTGAGCCAAGTGATGTCGGAGCAGATATGACCGTTGGATCTCTGATCAAAAATCCGGGCGGCGGTCTTGCTCCGATCGGTGGATATATTGCAGGACGTGAAGATTTAATTGATGCCTGCGGATATCGCCTGACTTCTCCTGGACTCGGAAGAGAAGTAGGCGCATCGCTTGGTGTGATGAAGGATTTCTATCAGGGATTATTCCTTGCGCCGACAGTATCTGCATCCGCATTAAAGGGCGCAATTTTTGCAGCAAATATTTATGAAAAACTTGGTTTCCCTGTAATTCCAAACGGGACAGAAAGCCGGCATGATATTATTCAGGCAGTAGAATTCGGAATTCCCGAAGGTGTAATTGAATTCTGCAAAGGAATTCAGGCGGCCGCTCCGGTGGATTCTTATGTTACACCTGAACCGTGGCCGATGCCTGGATATGATTCGGATGTTATTATGGCCGCCGGTGCATTTGTCCAGGGATCGTCTATTGAATTGAGTGCAGATGGTCCGATCAAGCCTCCATATGCGGTATATTTCCAGGGCGGACTTACCTGGCCACATGCAAAACTGGGAATTCTGATGTCTTTAGAATATCTGGTCCGCGCAGGAATCGTAACCTTATAAATTTATAAAAATCTATGCAGAAAAAGAGGATTTGCAGATGAAGAAAATAGCAGTCATTGGCGGCGGTGCTTCCGGTCTTGCAGCTGCGATTGCAGCCGCAAGATCAAACCCAAAAGTTCAGATTACGATATATGAGCAAAAAGATTCTGTCGGGAAAAAGATTCTCGCAACAGGAAACGGAAGGTGTAATCTGACGAACAAAGATATGAAATCTTCTTATTACCGCAGTGAAAATATTCCATTTGTTGAAGAAGTGTTAGAGCAGTTTGGGTATGAAGATACCATACGCTTTTTCTCATCTCTCGGACTTATGGTCAAAGAAAGAGGAAATTATGTCTATCCACATTCAGATCAGGCATCTACCGTTCTGGAATTATTAAAACTGGAACTTCACCGGCTTGGCATCAAAATTCTTACCGGTGTTCAGGTAACGGATATTACCCCGATATCGTCCGGCTTTATGATAAAGCTAAATACAGGAAAGCAGAAAACGGATGCTGTAATTCTGGCCTGTGGTGGAAAGGCCAGTTCAAAACTGGGATCTGATGGCAGCGGATACACACTGGCAAAGGGCCTGGGACATACAATGGTTCCCGTGGTTCCGGCGCTGGTACAGCTTAAGGTCAGGAAAAATCCATTTGCCAAAGCAGCCGGTGTCCGAACCGATGCTTCCGTAACCGCAATCTGTGACGGGAAAGCCATTGCTTCTGACCGCGGAGAATTACAGCTTACAGCGTATGGAATTTCCGGAATTCCTGTATTTCAAATCAGCCGCTATGTTGCGAAAGCTTTATATCTCAAGCAAAATGCAAAGGTTAAAATTGACTTTCTGCCTGAGATGTCAGAAAACGAATTTTTATCCTTTCTTTTAGGAAGAAAAGAAGGGCGGGAGCAAATGACCTGTGCGGATTATCTTCTTGGGATCTTCCACCAGAAACTAATACCGAGATTTTTAGAGCAGGCCCGCATCCGTATGCACACGCTGGTTCAAGAGTTGTCCGAAACGCAGTTCAAAAGCCTTGTGCAAGCGGTCAAGCAAAACGTAGTACTAATTGATACTACTAACGGTTTTGACAATGCACAAGTGTGTGCAGGAGGGATTTCCACTATAGAGCTTAGTGCCAGGACAATGGAATCCAGATATATAAAAGGCCTGTATCTTACAGGCGAACTTCTGGATGCAGATGGAATCTGCGGTGGTTATAATCTTCAATGGGCATGGGCAACCGGCTATCTGGCCGGCAAGGCAGCTGCGGATACGCAGTGATTTTTACAAAGATAACAAAAAGGAGTAAAACATGATACGGATCAATCAGTTAAAATTAAACATTGCACATACACAATCAGATCTGGAACGAAAGATTTTGAAAACGCTTCATATGAAAAAAGAATATCTTCAGGGATACAAGATCAGACGCCAGTCCATTGACGCACGTAAAAAGCCAGATCTTTATTATGTTTATTCCGTGGATGTCCTGGTAAAAGATGAGGCAAAAATCGAAAAAAAGCATCAAGAGTAATCAGATTCAATTTCAGGCGAAAGAAGATGCTTATAACTTTCCTGCAAACGGAACCAGAGAGTTCAAGCACCGTCCTGTTATCATCGGAACCGGACCTGCGGGACTATTCTGCGGATATATGCTTGCAATCCACGGATACCGGCCAATCCTTCTGGAAAGAGGGGCCGATGTCGATCAACGCACTAAAGACGTAGAAACCTTCTGGAAGACCGGAACATTAGATCCTTCATCGAATGTTCAATTCGGTGAAGGCGGTGCTGGAACATTCTCTGACGGAAAACTTAACACTCTTGTGAAAGACAAATCAGGGCGGAACCACGAAGTTCTCCGCATCTTTGCCAGACATGGTGCTCCGGAAGCGATCACATATCAAAGCAAGCCGCATATAGGAACAGATATTTTGTCCCGGGTTGTAAAAGAAATGCGTGAATGTATCTGTGCGCATGGCGGAGAAGTACGGTTTCATTCACAGGTCACTGATATCCAGACCGTTACAACAGGGAACACAAAAGTGCTCCGCAAATTAGAAGTATACGATCTCAAAAAGCAGGAAAAATATGTTCTCGATACAGAGCTTGCTGTTTTTTGCAATCGGTCATAGTGCCCGTGATACATTTGCCATGCTGCACCAACACGAAGTACCTATGCAGCCAAAAGCATTTGCAGTAGGAGTCCGCATGGAGCATCCTCAGGAAATGATTAATAAAGATCAATATGGAGAGCATTATCCGGACTTTCTGCCCGCAGCACCGTATAAACTTACGGCAAATCTGAAAAACGGAAGAGGTGTATATACATTTTGTATGTGTCCCGGTGGATATGTAGTAAATGCCTCTTCCGAACCTCATCGCCTTGCTGTTAACGGAATGAGTTATAGCAAGCGAAACGGACAGAATGCCAATACCGCCGTTATCGTTACCGTAACCCCGGAAGATTTTGGAAGCAGCCATCCACTTGCCGGCGTTGAATTCCAAAGAAAATTAGAAGAAAATGCATATCGGGAAGGAAACGGCAAGGTTCCGGTACAGTTATTCGGTGATTTTTGTAAAAATATACCTTCGCAAAAATTAGGTGATATTATTCCACAGATAAAAGGTATGTATCGGCTTGCTAATGTCAGACGCATTTTTCCTGAGATCATTGCGGATTCATTACAGGAAGGGGTATGCATATTTGATCAGAAGCTTCCTGGATATGCAAGAAAGGATGCTGTCATTTCAGGAGTTGAAAGCAGAACATCTTCGCCGGTCAGAATCATAAGAGATGATTCTCTGCAAAGCGAGATCCGCGGAATCTATCCTTGTGGAGAAGGCGCGGGTTATGCCGGCGGCATTACATCTGCAGCCATGGATGGAATAAAAATTGCCGAAATGATTGCCGGCACATATCGCCCGTTAGAGACAAAAAAATGAAAAATTTTTTATGAAATATGCTCACTTTATGTAGAAAATCGAAAAGAAGTTTAAGAATTTTTTAATATCATAAACCTATACACTTTTTCTGAAATGTGATAAAATGTATTGAGTTTTTTAGATAGGAAAAACGAGGAGGAGTACATATGAAAGGTGCAGGGAGTAAGAACGCCTGGGCTTTATTTCTGCTTATTCTGGCAGGAGTAGTTCTTGGTGGCTTTATCGGGACGCTGGCAAAAGGGGTGCCGGCCTTATCCTGGCTGAGTTATGGACAATCCTTTGGAATAGACGAGCCGATCGTCCTGGACCTGGGAGTGTTAGTCATAACATTTGGTCTGTCGATAAAGATAACCATGGCAAGTATCATTGGCGTGATTCTTTCCATTATCATATATCGTTTCTTATAGTTTACAGAAAGGTAGGTCCCTGACTTTACTTCTGTGAACGTCGTGCGAATCTAAAGAAAATATGAATCAATCTAATACCATGAGAGAAATGCCGAAAGACGAGCGGCCATATGAAAAATGTGCACGTCTGGGAGCGGACAGTTTAAGTGACGTTGAATTATTGGCGGTATTATTAAGAACAGGAACTCAGGGTGAAAATGCAGTAGACCTTGCAAGAAGGGTCCTGTATCATGCCGGCGAAAACGGAATCCTCGGGATTCACCAGTTTAATGTTGAACGTTTGAAAAGATCAAGGGAATCGGTCAGGTAAAAGCAATTCAGATATCCTGTATATCGGAACTTGCAAAAAGGCTTTCCAAAGCTTCATATGAAGAAACCGTATGTTTTACCGAACCGAAAACGATTGCACAATATTATATGGAAGATTTAAGACACGAGAAACAGGAACATATGAAATTATTGATGTTAAACTCGAAGGCAAAGCTTCTCGGCGAAACCAATATTTCAAAAGGGACAGTAAATGCATCCCTTATTACACCGAGAGAGCTTTTTATAGAAGCATTGCAGAAGAATGCGGTATCAATTATAATTTTACATAATCATCCAAGTGGTGATCCGACTCCAAGCCGTGAAGATATGTTGACAACAAAAAGAATTCTGGATGCGGGTGCGCTTATAGGAATTGATTTGTTAGATCATATTATTATTGGCAATAATTGCTATATGAGTTTTCGTGAGGAGGGCATGCTGTAAATTCTGCAAACAAGATAGAAGAAAGGATTCTGTCAGATGGCAAGAAATGTATACGGGCTGGACCTTGGTTCTTATGATATAAAGGTCTACGATAAGAAAAAAGATACGATCTGGAAAGAGAAAAATGTAATTGCATTTAAAGATAACCGGGATCGCGATATTTTTTGCAGTTGGAGATGATGCATTCAGTATGTATGGAAAAGCACCATCCAATATAGAAATCACATTTCCTATGGAGGCAGGTGTCATTTCCAGATTTAATGACATGCAGTTCCTGCTTCAGAACCTGTTAAAAAGGGGACGTCAGTTTTCGCGTGGTTCTGAATATGTGATTGCTGTTCCAACGGATGTAACAGAAGTAGAAAAGAAAGCATTCTTTGATCTGGTAATCCATTCAACGGCAAAAGCAAAAGAAGTAAACATTGTAGAGCGGTCTATTGCTGATGCAGTAGGTCTGAATCTTGATATTCAGAATACAAAAGGTATCATGATTGCGAATTTTGGAGGCGAAACAACCGAGTTATCTGTACTGGCCGGTGGAGGTATGGTTTTAAACCGCCTTGTAAAGGTCGGCGGTCTGACGTTTGACCAGGGGATCATCAATCTTGTAAAACACAGTCACGACTTTTTGATCGGACGGCAGACGGCAGAAGTACTTCGAAGAAATTTCAATGTATTTACGGGTGATTCCGATTCTATATTATCGGTGGCCGGAAGAGATCTGATCACAGGTGTACCGATGCGAAAGCCTATTTCTATTATGCTTGTCCGTGCGGCAATGAAGGATCCTCTGCTTGAATGTGTAAAAGCAATACATTCTCTTTTAGACAGGACACCTCCTGAGGTTCGCAAAGCAATTTATGAAAACGGGATTTTCCTCACAGGTGGACTTGCAAAATATGCCAGGCCTCGAAATATATATCGAGCAGATGGTTGGAATCAAATCAAGGACAGCTCTGGAACCGGATACCTGTGCGGTAAATGGGCTGAAGCGTATTATTATGTCAAAAGATTTAAGAAAACTTACATTTTCAATGATAGAAGATAATTATAGGTGGATGAGATAATGAAGACAAAAAATCAATCTTCCCTTCCAAGTAAATACTGGCTGATCATCGTAATCGTCATCTGTGTTATTCTGATGGGGGTAGAACGTATTACCGGAGGGAACGGACCAATCAGTTTCATTGCAAATTATACAGTAATTCCTATGCAAAAAGGTATCGGATATGTAGGACGTTATATGAGCGATCTTTCCGATAATTTTGAGACACTGCAGGATATGAAAAAGGAAAACGAAAAAATTACAATCCAAAGTAGATGATCTTACAATAGACAACACCAGACTCCGTCAGGATCAGTATGAACTGGAAAGACTCCGTGAATTATATAAACTCGATGAAAATTATTCGGATTATTAAAAAAATCGGCGCACATGTAATTTCCAACAGCGGTTCTAACTGGTTCAGCGACTTTACGATCGACAAAGGGAGCAAAGACGGAATCAAGAAAAACTGTAATGTTCTTGCAGGCAGCGGCCTTGTGGGAATTGTAACAGAAGTCGGACCTCATTACGCCCGGGTACGTTCTATTATAGATGATGAAAGTAATATCAGTGCAATGCTTCTTTCTACTTCAGATACCTGTGTGGTAAGAGGTGATTTAAAACAGATGGGAAAATGGAAGAATCCGTTTTGAAAAGCTTGCTAATAATGATAATAAGATTGAAGTTGGAGAACAAGTCGTTACTTCGCATGTCAGCGACAGATTTCTTCAGGGACTCTTTATCGGATATGTCAGTGATGTAAAAGTAGATTCCAATAACCTGACACGTTCCGGATACATTACACCTGCTGTTGATTTCAGCAAACTTCAGGAGGTTCTTGTTATTACAACGACCAAAAGCGAACTCATCAAACAGGAATCCGGAAGCACCAAGGGAGAGTAGCATATGAAAAGAAAACTTATCACATTTTTCATTATCATTATCTGCTTTTTATTAGAATGTACCGTTTTTCACAGATTGGCATTCGCAACGATCAAACCCAATCTGTTGATTATCGTTACTTCTTCGTTCGGATTTATGAGAGGGAAAAAAGAGGGCCTTGCCGTTGGATTTCTGTCCGGTTTCCTGACAGATGTATTCTGGGGAAACACTCTCGGTTTTTACACCCTGCATTTTTTCGGTAATTGGTTACATGAACGGGTCATTTCGAAGACTCTTTTACGATGATGATATCAAACTTCCTATCGCACTTATTGCGATCAGTGAATTGATATACGGTTTAGTTACATACTTCTGTATGTATCTTTTGCAGGGGGATTTTGCTTTTGAAGCATACCTGAGACAGATCATTATGCCAGAACTTGTGTATACCATTCTGGTTACTCTGATTCTGTATCAGATCATATTACACATTAACAAGAAACTGGAAGCAGAAGAGCAAAGGAGTGCAAGTAAATTTGTATAGTTTATGGGAACGGATCAAATCCGGCATTGCAGAATTCGTACAATCTCGAATATTTGTATTAATTATTGTCTTTTGTATTACATCGGCAATCCTGGTACAGAGAATATTCTATCTTCAGATTGTCAAAGGGCAGGAATATCTTGATGATTATAAACTGCAGATTCAGAAAACAAAAGAAATACAGGGTACCCGTGGTAATATCTATGACCGGAACGGTAATCTGCTGGCATATAATGAATTGGCATATTCCGTTACAATCGAAGATAACGGATCTTATGACAGCATAGCACAACAGAATAAAGTTTTGAACAAGACGATTTCTTCTGTTATTAAAATGGTCGAATCGAACGGAGATACCGTTATCAATAACTTCGGAATCATTTTGGACAGTAATAACAATTATCAGTTTGTTGCGCAAAATGAGACTCAGAAATTACGTTTTATTGCCGATGTATATGGAAAATCAACCATCGACCAGCTTTCTAAAAAACAGAAAGCAACAACGGCAGATGAACTTATTCATTATCTCTGTACGGATAAACAAAAATTCGGAATTAATGAAAAGGAGATGGACAAGTCCACTGTACTAAAACTGATCAATATTCGTTATCAGATCTGGCTGAACAGTTATCAGAAATATATCTCAACCACAATCGCTGAAGATGTCAGCGATGCCACAGTTGCAGATATTATGGAAAATCTGGACAAATTATCAGGGATCAATGTAGAAGAAGAATCACTTCGTAAGTATGCTGACAGTAAATGTTTTGCAAATATTATCGGATATACCGGTCAGATCTCGCAGGAAGAGTATGATGCTTTAAGCGATGCCGATCAGGAACGATACAGCAAAACTGATACTGTAGGTAAGGCAGGACTTGAAAAGGCGATGGATTCTCAGCTTCAGGGTAAAAAAAGGAAGCGAGAAACTCTATGTTAACAACGTAGGTAAAGTTATCAAAACCGTAAAAGGAACAAATCCGAAAGCCGGGAATGATCTTTATCTGACGATTGATGCCAATCTGCAGAAAGCTGCCTACAATATTCTCGAGCAGGAACTTGCAGGAGTTCTTCTCGCCAAAATTTCAGAACTCTCTTGATTTTGACCGCAATAAGGTAGAAGATGGAAGTGACGTTATCATCCCGATCGGTGATGTATATAACGCAATGATCAATAATGATGTGCTTGACATGACACACTTTACGGATCCCGATGCCGGAGAAGCTGAAAAAAGAAGTTGCCTCTGCATTTTCTATAAGAAAAGAAGAGTTAAAAATACACTGACAAAAGTGCTGAATGATTCAAAAGCTGCCGCATACAAAGATCAGCCAAAAGAAGTCCAGGCGTATCTGACATACCTGGTATCTGATGTACTGACTAACGGTACAGGCGTCTTGATGTCAAAATCCATTGATACCAAAGATGCTACGTATAAAGCCTGGAAAGATGAAGAATCTATTAATGTTTATACGTATTTGAATTATGCAATTTCAAAGAACTGGATAGATACTTCTTTATTAAAAGACTATATAAAATCCAACGAACAATATTCCGATTCCGGAGAAGTATATCAGGGAATCATAAATTATATTCTGGATTATATAAATACCGATAACAATTTTGACAAACTGATCTACCGTTACATGATAAAATCAGGAACTATTACCGGCAGACAGATATGTATGATGTTATATGAGCAGAATATTCTGGATAAAAAAGATAATCAGTACGACAGCTTAAAAGCCGGAAGCATCGGTGCTTATGATTTTATCCGCAGCAAGATCCAATCACTGGAAATTACCCCGGGACAGCTTGGACTTGAACCATGTACCGGATCTTTAGTTGCAACAGATCCGAATACTGGTGAAGTACTGGCCTGTGTATCATATCCGGGATATGACAACAACCGTCTTGCAAATACTATGGACTCCGATTATTATAGTAAACTGCTTACAAATCAGTCTCGTCCATTTTATAATAATGCAACTCAGGAAAAAACAGCACCAGGTTCTACCTATAAGCCGTTATCTGCTATCACCGGTCTGACAGAAGGTGTTATTGATGTAAATACTTACCTTCCGTGCGCAGGTGTATATAAAAAGTTACACCAAATCCAAAGTGCTGGATTTATCCGTCTGCTCATGGCAACCTGAATGTATCGCAGGGAATTCAACATTCTTGTAATGATTTCTTCTATGAAGTCGGATACAGACTTGGCCTTAACAGTACAGGCGATTCAAAATTAGATAATGATACTTCTGACGGAAAGAGTACTCAGAATTACTATTCAAGTGAAAGAGGAATTGCAAAACTGCAGAAATATGCAGAAGAATTCGGACTTGGAGATACTTCCGGTATGGAAATTCCGGAATCAGATCCGCAGATTTCCGATGACAACTCTGTATTATCCGCTATCGGACAGGGAACCAACAACTATACAACCAGTCAGCTGGCAAGATATATTACAGCTGTTGCAAATAAGGGTACTGTATATAATTTAAGTCTTTTAGACAAAGTGACTAATCCGAAGGGAAAGACAGTAAAAGATTATACACCGGAAGTAAAAAATAAAGTAACCGATGTATCATCTACTACATGGCAGGCAGTTCACGAAGGTATGAGAGCAGTGGTAACATCCGAACACAAAGATATTTTCACAAAATTAAATGCCAGCGGTGTACAATTATCCGGTAAAACAGGAACAGCTCAGCAAAGTCAGACTCACCCGGATCATGGTCTTTTTGTAGGATTTGCTCCTAGTGACAGTCCACAGATTGCATTTGCAATACGTATCGCCAATGGTTACAGTTCAACTTTTGCAGCTGAAGTTGGTAATAATGTCATGGAGTATTATTATAAAGTTACTCCGGAAAATGAACTGATCACCGGAGAGGCTTCCAATATTGGAACTGGATCAAACGGTGGAGATTAAAGAAAGGATGATTCTATGTGAAAGATGATGTTCTCATCAAGAGCAACAAATACGGCATTACGATTTATTTTAATTCCGACAATTCATTTGAAGAATTGCTTGATGACGTAAAAAACAAATTTCAATCTGCCGCCAAATTTTTTAATCATGCAAAAATGGCGGTAGAATATGAAGGCCGTTCTTTCACAGAAGAAGAAGAGCGGCAGCTGACAAGAGCGATTGAATCAGCTGCCGGTATTGAAATACTATGCATTATTGAAAAGAATACTGCTACAGAACAAGTCCATAAAAAATTACTGGACGAAAGCCTTGAAGCTATCCATGAAAGGGACGGACAGTTCTATAAAGGTACATTAAGAGGAAGACAGGTTCTGGAGTCGGAACAGAGCATCGTGATCATCGGAGATGTTGAAGAGGGTGCAACGGTTGCATCAAAAGGAAATGTAATCGTGACAGGTACTATATACGGAACCGTGATTGCAGGTGCCGCCGGCAGGACAGATGCTGTCATAGCAGCACTCCATATGCAGCCTAAAAAACTGCGGATCGGAGGGATTAAAGTAAAACCAGTTATAGGAGGAAGTTATTCATGGGCGAAGTTATTGTAATTACATCAGGAAAAGGCGGTGTTGGAAAGACAACAACAACGGCAAATATAGGTGCAGGATTATCTAAGCTTGGCAAAAAGGTAGTGATTATTGATACTGATCTCGGTCTTCGCAACCTTGATGTTGTTATGGGCATGGAAAATCTGGTTGTATATAATCTTGTTGATGTTGTTGAGGGAAGCTGCCGGCTTAAACAGGCACTGATCAGAGACAGCCGATATGAGAATCTTTATTTACTGCCATCCGCACAGACAAAAGATAAATCCGCAGTTTCTCCGGGGCAGATGAAGAAACTCACCGCAGAATTAAAAGAAGAATTCGATTACATACTTCTGGATTGTCCTGCAGGAATTGAGCAGGGCTTCCAAAATGCAATTGCCGGTGCTGACCGTGCACTTGTAGTTACAACTCCGGAAGTATCATCCATCCGTGATGCCGACCGTATCATCGGACTTCTGGAACAGAACCAGATCCGTACAATCGATCTTATCATTAATCGTATCCGGATGGATATGGTGAAAAGAGGAGATATGATGTCGGTTGACGATGTCACAGAGATTCTTGCCGTTCCGCTGATTGGGATTCTTCCTGATGACGAACAGGTTGTAATAGGAACGAACCAGGGGGAACCGGTAATCGGATTGGATTCAAAAGCCGGAAAGGGATATCTTAACATTTGCAAACGAATCACGGGCACGGAAGTCTCTTTTATGAATCTTGACACAGGCAAAGGGTTATTTTCCAGAATTTCCCATGCTTTCAGGAAGAATTAGGAGGATTTATTATGCTGAAAAACTCTTCCGTATCCATTGCAAAGAATCGTCTGCGCACGTTGGTCATATCAGATCGTGTACAATGTACTCCTTCGGCTTATGAACATATTTGCAAAGATTTATACGAAACACTTTCCAAATATATGGAACTTACAGAAGATAATTTTCAGGTAGAAATTAACCGTTCACAGATAGTGATAAAAATAGCAGGAGAAGAAACGTGAGATCACATAGATTTACTAAACCATACAATTTAAAAAATTACAAATTTGGAATCGTAACACTTGTCGGGATTTTGTCTGTTCTGGGTATTTTAGTTGTCGGCAGTGCAAAGGAATCACTTCAGAGCAAACAGATTCTTGGTGTTATCATAGGCTTTACTGCAATGATTGTTGTTTCCTTAATTGATTACATGTGGATTATGAATTTTTACTGGGTTTTGTATGCATTGTCTATCATTATGCTTGCAGCTGTAAAATTATTCGGAGAAAATGTAAATGGGGCAACCCGTTGGATTAAAGTAGGATTTATTCAGTTCCAGCCATCTGAACTGGCAAAAATATTGCTTATTATTTTCTTTGCCAAATTCCTGATGGAACATGAAGAGGATATTAATGATAAGTTTACATTAATTAAATATGCCGTTCTGGCAGGAATTCCTCTTGCTTTAATTTTAATTGAGCCAAACTTATCTACTACGATATGTACGGCACTTATGATCTGCCTTATGATCTATATTGCCGGACTCAGTTATAAGTTTATCGGTACGGTATTGATTATACTAGTCCCGATCGCAGTAATATTTTTGAGTATTGTTGTTCAGCCGAATCAGAAAATCCTCAAAGATTATCAGCAGAAACGTATCCTTGCTTTCATCGAACCGGAAAAATATGAAAGTGATGAAGCATATCAGCAGAAAAATTCTGTAATGGCTATAGGATCCGGACAGTTAACGGGAAAAGGACTGGATAACAATACAACTACTTCCGTAAAAAACGGTAATTTCATTCTGGAACCTCAGACAGACTTTATTTTCGCGATCATCGGAGAAGAATTAGGTTTTGTCGGAGGGTGTATAATTATTGCGTTATTACTATTGATTGTGATACAATGTATCTTAGTTGGGATACGATCGCAAGACCTTGCAGGAAGAATCATATGCTGCGGTGTTGGCGGCCTGATCGGCATACAAAGTTTTATCAACATTGGTGTTGCCACCAAAATTTTGCCAAATACCGGAGTTCCATTACCTTTTGTAAGTTATGGTCTGACTTCTCTTGTAAGTTTATATATTGGAATTGGATTAGTCTTGAACGTAGGATTACAACCGAAAAAATACCAGTAAGGAGTGAATGATATGAATATAGGTCTGATAGCACATGATTCAAAAAAAGCATTGATGCAAAATTTCTGTATCGCTTATAGAGGAATTTTAAGCAAACACAGTCTTTATGCTACAGGAACGACCGGAAGATTAATTGAAGAAGTTACGAACCTGAAAGTTCATAAATATCTTGCCGGTCCTTTAGGTGGCAAACAGCAGCTGGGAGCTCAGATTGCGCAAAATGACATTGATGCGCTTATCTTTTTAAGAGAACCCTCTAATCCAAAGCCACATGATCCAGATTTAAATGACGTGATTCGGATGTGTGATACTTATAATATCCCGTTAGCTACGAACCTTGCAACAGCAGAGATTATTATTTTGGCAATTGACAGAGGAGATTTGGACTGGCGTGAAATGTATCGGTAAATATTCAAAATTAATTTCTGTACTGTTATTAACGGTTGTCATGGCAACCGGATGTGGAATTACAGATCTGCTTGGAACGAAGAATGTAGTCGCTGAATACGAGGCAGGAAATTATAACAAAGACCTTTACACCGGAAAATTATTTGCTTCAGATTTATGTGTAGCTTCCGGTGATATCAGTCTCAGTGGCATATCTTCGGATGAGACTAATACATTACATTCTGCTGCGCTGTTTGATGTGGACAGAAAGAAAGTAGATTTTTCTTATCAAATGTTTGACAAAATATATCCTGCAAGTACAACAAAGATCATGACGGCACTTGTAGCCTTAGAAAATGCGGATCTTTCCGATGTTGTAACCGTTTCCCAGAATGCGGATATGAACAGTTTTGCTGCGGATGAAGCAACTTGTGGAATAAAAGCTGGAGATAAAATTACTTTATCCGATTTATTATATGGTCTGTTATTACATTCAGGTAATGATAATGCTACTGCTATAGCAGAATATGTCGGCGGAAGTATGGATGGATTTGCTGAAATGATGAATAAAGAAGCAGCTAAATTAATGGCAACCGGCACACATTTTGTAAATTCCAACGGACTTCACAATGATAACCACTATACAACGGCATATGATTTATATTTAATATTTAATGAATGTATCAAACATGATGATTTTGTAAAAATTATCATGGAAAAATCTCACACCGCAAAGATTACCGGAAACGATGGAACGGTAAGGAGCATCACATGGGAACCAACAAACTTTTATGCAACGGGAGATGCCAAGAAGCCTGATAATGTAACTGTAATCGGCGGAAAGACCGGTACAACTCAATTGGCAGGAAACTGTTTAATTCTGCTTACAAAAGATAAAAATGACCATCCGTATATATCAATCGTAATGAAGGCTGATACCAAACCTTTACTTTACAAAGATATGACAGCAATTGTAGAAGCAATTCCTGAAAATAATTGATGCATAAGAATATGTCGCAGACACTTTTCATACCAAAGTATACAAGAGAAGTTGCCGGTGGCAAGTTCTCTTGTATACCCAAACAAAAGGGGCATCCAAATTACGGATACCCCTTTTTTAGGATGAACTTCCAATTCTTCCATAAAGGCTGATGAGATATAAACCGCACAGTCCGATAATTGTATAAATAATTCTGGACAGCCATGTAAGATTTCCGAATATCACGGCTACAATATCCAGTTTAAAAATACCGACCAGCAACCAGTTAAGTGCGCCTATGATCACCAGCGTTAAAGCAGTGTTATCAAACCATTTCATGTAAGAATCCTCCTTTTATCGAATGATAATAGTATTACCATAAAAGGAAAGATTATACACATATCAGAGAAAGGATTTATATAATGGATATCGATGAAAGATATTATCCATATTCAAAATATTTAAAGAAAAGATATGGAGAAAAAGTATATAAATTACCGGTAAATCTTCCTGTCACGTGCCCAAATCGTATTTCAGGCGCAGGATGTTCATTCTGTGCAGAAACCGGAACCGGATTTGAAGCAATGGATTCAGCTGTTTCTGTTACCGAACAGCTGATGAGCACAAGGAAATATATAGAGAAAAGATATCATGCCCATAAATTTATTGCTTATTTTCAAAATTATACCAACACATTTATGCCTCTAGATATTTTTCAAAAATATATGCTCGAAGCATCGAAGGTTCCTGATATCGTAGAAATTGCGATTTCCACACGTCCGGACTGCATCCGTGAAGATTATCTTGATGTTTTAAATAGGATTCGCGAAACAACGGGAATTCAGATTACAATAGAACTTGGACTTCAGACAGTAAATTATCATACTCTGAAAAGAATATCGCGCGGTCATACTCTTGCAGAATATATTGACGCCGTTCTTCGTATCAGCAGATATGGTTATGATATCTGTACTCATGTGATTTTAAATCTGCCAGGAGATGAGATGGATGATTCGATTGAAACCGCCAAGATATTATCGGCTCTTCCCGTTCAGATTGTAAAAGCACATTCTCTCTATATAGCCAAAGACACACGGTTGTGCGATGACTATGAAAATGGTACAATATCTCTATGCGAAAAAGAAGAATATCTGAACAGACTGATTGCTTTTCTTGAACATCTAAATCCGGATATTGCCGTAGAGCGTCTGTTTAGCCGTATTCCTGAAAAAGATGCCGTATTCTGCAACTGGAACACAAGTTGGTGGAAATTACGTGATGAACTTCTTTTAAGAATGGAAGAGCAGAATAGTTTTCAAGGAAAAAAACTGAACTATCTGGATGGAGCGGCATTGCGTTTATTGGACAACAAAGAATAGGAGGCCCGTATTTTGGCTGCAAATATTACTTCTTCAAATATAAAAGTTTATCAAAAGAAAAAACATTTAAATATCGGAATCGTCATTTTTGGGGTTATATTTATTTATCTTCTTGTGACGGTTCTGATGTATCTGACCGCAAAGCACATTTCTGTTTATGAAGTACGTGAGGGTTCGATCGTAAAAGATACTTCTTACACCGGTCTAGCCATTCGTAACGAAACGGTCGTACATTCCAAAGGGAAGGGTTATGTTAATTACTTTATTTCAGAAGGAAACAAAGTCGGTGCCAAAACACAGGTGTATTCCCTGTCTGACCAGAAACTTCAATTTGAAACCAATACAAACAACACACAAAAATTAACCTCCAGTGAACGGTCGGCAATCAGTCAGAAGACACAGACTTTCTGCGAAAATTATACCGACGGAACCTTTGGGGATGTATATACTTTAAAGAACAATATTTCCGGAGTTCTTGAAGGCAAGTCTAATCAGAATCGTCAGACGCAGATCGCGGCTTTGACGGAATCAGATCTTGATGGTTTGAAAGTATATACCGCTGAGTCCGACGGAATTATCAGCTATTCTGTAGATGGTTTTGAAAATACAAAAGCAGAAGATATAACCCCTGATATGCTTAACAAAGAAAACTACAATAAAAAAGAGCAGAAGAATAATACGAAAATCAAATCCGGTGATTCAGTATATAAATTGATCAAAGATGATGACTGGACACTTGTGATTGCTCTAAGTAAACAATCAGTAAAAGATTTAACTGATGCTTCCAGCGTTCAGGTCCGTTTTCCGAAAGATAACGAAACTATGACAGCAGCTTTTTCCATGAAAAAAGTAAAAGGCACCTGGCTTGGATATCTGGCATTTGATAATTCTATGGTTCGTTATGCCCAGGATCGTTTTGTAGATGTAGAGCTTATTATGGCAGATCATACCGGACTTAAAATACCAAAATCTGCAGTCACCAAAAAGAATTTTTATGTGATCTCAGAAGACTATCTTACACAGGGTGGTAACAGCAACAGCACAGGAGTATTGATCGATACCGGGAAGGAAAATGCACAGTTCCAATCAGTCGATATCTATTACCGAGATACATCAACCGGTTCTGTTTATATAGATCCTGATGATTTTGAAGAAAATACAACACTTAGAAAACCTGATTCATCGGATACCTGCCAGTTAAACAAAACCTGGAAGTTAAAAGGTGTATATAATATTAACCGTGGTTATGCCGTATTCCGACAGGTACAGATTCTGTGCGAAAGCGATGAATATTATATTGTTCAAAGTGGTGATGACTACGGACTTTCCAATTATGATCACATTGCTCTGACGGGTAAGGACGTACATGAGGGCGATGTAATATCCTGACACACACAATAACAGATTATACAAGGAGTGGACAATTATGTTAAAAGAAAATCTGGAAAAAGTAGAAGAAAATATACAGGCTGCATGTGACCGTGCCGGACGTAAAAGAGATGAAGTTACTCTGATCGCCGTAAGCAAAACAAAACCTGTAGAAATGCTGCAGGAGGCCTATGACCTTGGAGTCCGTATAAACGGAGAAAACAAAGCACAGGAACTGGCTTCTAAATATGAAGTCCTTCCAAAGGATATTCACTGGCATATGATTGGGCATATGCAGCGTAATAAAGTAAAATACATTATCGATAAAGTTGATCTGATTCATTCTGTAGATTCTGTCCGACTCGCAGAAACAATTGATAAAGAAGCAGAAAAGCACGGTGTTATTGCCAATATATTGATTGAAGTAAATGTCGCAAAAGAAGAAAGTAAATTTGGTCTCATGCCGGAAGAGGTTCCTGAATTTGTAGAAAAGATTGCCGGATTTCCTCATATCCGCGTAAAGGGATTAATGACAATTGCTCCATTTGTAGAAAATCCAGAAGAAAACAGACCGATTTTTGCACATTTAAGAAAATTATCTGTTGACATCGCAAAGAAAAACATTGATAATATTACTATGAGTATTCTTTCTATGGGTATGACAAATGACTATCAGGTAGCCATAGAAGAAGGAGCTACCATGGTCCGTGTGGGAACCGGAATTTTTTGGAGCACGTGATTATACTCATCAAGTATAAACGGAAGATAGGAGATTTATTAAAAATGGGAGTATTAGATAAGTTCTTAAGTATCATGAAGTTAGACGACGGAGATGATGAATACGATGAGGATGAATTCTTCGACGATGACGAATATGATGATGATTATGAAGAAAAGCCCAAGAGAAGCCTCTTTCATAAAAACACCAAAGACAATGATAAAGATTTCGATGAAGACGATGAAGACGATTACACAGCACCTGTGAAGTCCAAATCTGCATTCTCTAATAATAAAGTAACTCCGATGCGTCAGCCTTCAAGAAGAAGCAGTGTTAAATATGGAGGTTTGCGTGATCAAGCCAACTTCTGTAGAAGATTCAAGAGAGATTACAGAGACCTTTATTAAGTGGACGTACCGTTATTTTGAATCTTGAGGGACTGGATCTTGAGATTGCTCAGCGTATTATTGATTTTACTTCAGGAGCTACATTTGCAATCAGTGGTAACCTGCAGAAAATTTCTAATTACATATTCCTGGTAACACCTACAAATGTTGATATATCTGGAGATCTTCAGGATTTGCTTAACACTTCTCTGGATTCTTCATCTATGAGGTCAAGATTTTAATTATGAATAAAGAAGAAAGTATGTTACAGAAACGTCTGGTGGAACTCTCCAGACTGGCATATAACAGAGGGATTGTTATATTTTCCGACTTTCTTAATTTGAATGAATTAAATATTCTTCATACCACACCAAAAGACATGTTTTTATCTCAGTATAAAACTTATGGTGGATATGACTTATCAGAGCGTCAGATGGCTGTTTTTCTACCTGATGCTCTTTATTATGATTATGAATATCCCATTCAGATTATAGAAGTCACTCCGTCAAGCAAAAGATTTGCCGAAGATCTTACACACAGGGATTATCTTGGAGCACTTATGAATCTTGGCATCGAGCGCTCCAAAGTTGGAGATATTATTGTTGAAGATCAGAAAGGATTGATTTTTGTCAAAGAAGAACTCGCTAAATATATTGCAGATAATCTGACTGTGGTTCGTCATACGAACGTAAATACATCCATAGGAAAAGGGGTTAAAGTAGATTATGAACCAAGATTTGAGGAGCTGAAAGGAACCGTATCTTCCATTCGTCTGGACAGTGTACTTGCTCTTGCCTATCCACTTTCCAGAAGTAAGATTACTGCACAGATTGAAGCCGGAAAAGTCTTTGTAAATGGAAAACTTATCACGAGTAACGGTTATCGTTTAAAAGACAATGATATTATCTCTGTAAGGAAAATGGGACGTATTGCATATGATGGTATTCTCTCAGAAACAAAAAAGGGACGCTACCTGATCTCTGTACGCAAATACATTTAGGACAATAATTTAAATAATTTATACAGTTAATTTATAGAAGGAGTATCATGAAGACAAATACAAAACGAATCACACATTATATAATGGCATTGGTAAGTATCGTTGTACTGGTATTATTGGATCAGATTACAAAACATCTGGTTGTATTACATCTTAAAGATCGGTCTGCCTATGTACTGATTAAAGATGTATTTCAATTAGAATATCTGGAAAACAGGGGTGCAGCCTTCGGTGTGCTGCAAAATCAACGTATATTCTTTTATATCAGTGTACTTTTGATTACAATTGCTGTTATCTGGTTTTACCACAAAGTACCTATAGAACATAAATATCTGCCGCTTCGTATCTGTGCAGTGTTAATTCTTTCCGGTGCTTTCGGCAATTGTATAGACCGGATCCGTCTGAATTATGTAGTCGATTTTTATACTTCAAGCTGATCAACTTCCCGATTTTTAACGTTGCTGATATCTATGTAACCGTTGCAGCATTTCTGCTGGTTATATTAATACTCATTTACTATAAGGAGGACGACCTTGAAAGAATTTTCCATTGATCGCAATACAGAAGGCCAGCGGATAGACCGCTATCTTTCAGATGAATTAGAAGACAGATCAAGATCTTATATACAGAAAATTATGAAAGAAGGATATGTAAAAGTCAACCAGAAGCCTGTAAAATCCAATTACAGGCTTTCTTTTGGCGACAGCGTGGAAGTTACCCTTCCGGAGGCAAAAGAGCCTGATATCGTACCAGAGAACATTCCTTTGGATATCCTTTATGAAGACCAGGATATCATCATGATCAACAAACCAAAACAAATGGTCGTACATCCGGCTCCCGGACATTATAGCGGGACACTGGTAAATGCTTTGATGTATCATTGCGGTGATGAGCTGTCCGGTATTAACGGCTGTATGAGGCCTGGAATTGTCCACAGGATTGATATGGATACGACAGGATCATTAGTTGTATGTAAGAACGATAAAGCTCATCAAAGCCTTTCGGAACAGTTAAAAGTACACTCTATACGGCGTATCTATGTTGCTATCGTACATGGAAATATCAAAGAAGATTCCGGTACGGTCAATGCTCCGATCGGACGCCATCCAACAGACCGAAAGAAAATGAGCACCCATTGTAAAAACGGACGGGATGCAGTCACACATTATAAAGTTCTGGAGCGATTCGGCGATTACACATATATTCAGTGCGAACTTGAAACCGGGCGTACACATCAGATTCGCGTCCATATGGCAAGTATCGGACATCCTCTGGTTGGTGATGAGGTCTATGGTCCGAAAAAATGCCCATTCAAAGGATTACAGGGGCAGACCCTGCACGCACGCACACTTGGAATTATTCATCCAACCACAGGAAAATATCTGGAAGTAAATGCACCTCTCCCAGAATATTTCATTGAACTATTAGACAGACTAAGGAATATTTATAACTAAATTATGAGAAAATTCTATACATTTGTCTAAGTTTGCTGTATAATATGTTTATATTAATTCTTGTTTAGGAGCGTGATTTATATGGCAAAGACAAATACAATCATTACAATCGGTCGTGAATATGGTAGTGCCGGACGCCAGATCGGATATAAAGTTGCGGAAGATCTTGGAATCAAATTATACGACAGAGAACTGCTGGAACGCGCAGCAAAAGAAAAGATGGTATCTGTGAAGAACTTTTTGAGACACATGATGAGAAACCTACCAACAGTTTTCTGTATTCTTTGGTTATGGATTCTTATTCTTTCGGGTATCCTTCATCCAGTTACACAGATATGCCAATTAATCATAAGATTTTTCTTGCCCAGTTCGATACAATCCGTAAGATAGCGTCTGAGGGACCATGTATTCTGGTCGGACGTTGTGCTGATTATGCATTGGAAGAATTCGATAATGTTTTAAGCGTATTCATTCATGCCGATATGGATGCCAGAATCCGCAGAATTGCACGTATCTATGATCTGACAGATGCAAAGGCGAAAGACTTGATCAAAAAAAAGCGGACAAGAGACGTTCCAGCTATTATAATTATTACAGCAATAAAAAAGTGGGGGGCTGCCGAAAGCTATAATATCTGCCTTGACAGTTCACTTCTGGGAATTGATGGTACTGCAAAGGCCATTGAGCAGCTGGTTGAATTAAAAGAGAACATTACAGATAAAAAACTTATAATCTAATTAAGCTAATAAATAAAAGGATCTCCGACATATTGATATGCTACCCTCATATAGGACAATGAAATATAAAAGTCCTATATGGGGGTATTTTCATGTTCAGAAAGAGTAAGATAGAACCAGTAGAAAAAGTAAAAATAGTCGAACGCTACCTTGCAGGAGAAAT
>ENA-OQBL01000221-OQBL01000221.1-human-gut-metagenome-genome-assembly--contig:-NODE-221-length-32894-cov-5.993805_pt1 | contig 32894 bp, 32 predicted proteins | sample MGYA00242747_ERZ504553 | MGnify/ENA primary metagenome ERZ504553 (study PRJEB26092, sample SAMD00036240) | human gut metagenome | host: Homo sapiens | study: EMG produced TPA metagenomics assembly of...
GCTGGAAAAGGAACTGCCTGGACGCCCATCAAATGCCACAGGCTTTGGCCCGCAGGGCTTTTGGCGGGTGCCACGACCTGCCTGGGGGTTGCCATTGAGCAAAAGCCTACCCTGTGGCCTGCCTGCCCGTGGCCGTCAACATCAGCTGCCACGTCACCCGCCGCGCCAGCCGCACGCTGTAAGGAGGCGCAACGATGCAATATGTACTGAAAACGCCCCTCTCCAAGCAGGACCTTGCACCGCTGAAAGCAGGGGATACCGTGCTGCTGTCGGGCGTGGTCTACCACCGCCCGTGACGCCGCCCACGCCCGCATGATGGAGCTGCTGGACAAGGGCGAGCCGCTGCCGTTCCCCATTGAGGGCGCGGCTATTTACTACGTCGGCCCCACGCCGGAGCGCCCGGGCTGTGCCATCGGCGCGGCAGGCCCCACGACCTCGGGCCGTATGGACGCCTACACGCCGCGGCTGCTGGATCTGGGACTGGCCTGCATGATCGGCAAGGGCAAGCGCACCGATGCCGTCAAGCAGTCCGTCGTCAAAAACGGCGCGGTCTATCTGGCCGCCATCGGCGGGGCCGGCGCCCTGATGGCCGGCAGTGTGCAGAGCTGCGAGATTATCGCGTGGCCGGACCTCGGCTGTGAGGCGGTGCGTAAGTTGGTGGTTAAGGACTTCCCGCTGACGGTCCTGCTGGACACCCACGGCGGCGACCTGTACCAGAGCGGCCCCGCTGCTTACCTCGCCAGCCGGGAGCACAACGCATGAGCCGCAAACGGATGGCAAAGTGCCTGGCCCTCTGCGCATTGGCGCTGGCCGTCTGCGTCGGCATAGCGGCGGCGCTGGTCATTTCCAAAAACCGGCAGAGAGCTGCCGAAGCTGCCGCTGCGGCCAGTGCCGCTGCTGCCAGCGAGGCCGCCAAAGCCGCCGAGGAGGAGGCTGCCCGCGCCGCCAGTGAAGCCGCCGAGGCAGCCCGTCAGGAGGAAGAACGCCGGGCCGCCGAAGAAGCCGCCGCGAAGCGTGCCGAGCAGGTCACTGCTGCGCAGGCCGAGCACGACAGCGTGCAGTACGGCGATAAGCTGGGCCGCATCTGGGTCGAAGGCACAAACGTGGACTGCGCCCTCTATTGGGGCGACAGCGAGGGTCAGTTTGGCCGCGGCGCTGGCTGCCGCGCCGAGAGTGACTGCGTCCTGCCCGGCGAGAACGGCACAGTCTTTATCGGCGGGCATACGGGCACGTACTTCTCGGACCTTGGCTCGACGCAGCTCGGTGCCATCATTCATCTGGAGACCGACTGGGGCGACTTTACCTATAAAGTCACCGACATGCAGGTCATTCAGGAGACCGACGTCGACAAGGTGCGCTGGGGTGCCGAGGAACCCAGCTGCATCCTGTACACCTGCTACCCCTTCGGCATCCTGACCCACACCCCCCAGCGCTACGCCGTCTATGCAGACCCCGTCAGCGCCGACGAGTACGGTGTGGTACCGGCAGAGACAACCGAAAAAATAAAAAATGACCGAGGTACATCCCCCCGCAGGGGATATACCTCGGTCATTTCCTTTGGTGCGGCTAACAGGACTTGAACCTGCACGTCGTGGACACTGGACCCTAAAACCAGCGCGTCTGCCAATTCCGCCATAGCCGCATAACAAAAGTTAGTATACGCTTTTTTGTGCGGTTTGTCAATGGCAAAACCGTATTGACACGGGCATCCGTTTTAATATAGGGCAATACCGCATAATTCTAAGTGCCGATACGGCGAGCGAGGTGCGGCAGATGCTAAGCCAAAAGCGCAGATAATACTGGATGTCTTATCGAGCATTTTGGCAACGCAGATGCCGTGCCGCACACCGAGCCGCAGCGAGGCGCTTCGGAGCGCAACCGCCGCTTGCGGCGGCTCTTGGCGCGGAGATCCGCCGGAGCGGTGCTTAAGCCGTAAGGCGGGAATTATGCGGTGTTGCCATAGGAAGGCTTGCACACAATTTACGTTTTATCTATGGACGTGTGCCCCTGCTGTACGGTATACTATAGTCAAACCGCCTGCCAGCCTGTGACCACGGAGGTAGACTTTGAAAAAGAACATCCTAGCCAAGCTCTCGCCCTTCCATTTTTTGATGCTGCTGATTGCGGGCATCATCAATGCTATCGGTGTAACGCTGTTTATTGCGCCGGTACAGCTGTACGACAGCGGCATCTCCGGCACATCCATCCTGCTCTCCCAGCTGACGCCGGACTATCTTTCGCTGTCCTTCTTCCTGATCCTGCTCAACATCCCGCTGCTGCTGTTTGGCTTCAAGCGGCAGGGGGCGGTGTTCTCGATTTACGCCATCTTCACGGTCTGCGTCTACTCGGTGGCGGCCTGGCTTATCACCGATGTGCTGCCCATCGACGTCAGCATTGCCTCGCCGCTGGCGGGCACGGATTTGTTTTTGTGTGCGCTGTTCGGCGGCATCATCTCGGGCGTCGGCAGCGGCCTGGCCATCCGCTACGGCGGCGCGATGGACGGCATTGAGGTCGTCGCCGTCATCTTTGCAAAGCCGCTCGGGCTGTCCGTCGGTACATTTGTGCTGATTTACAACGTGCTGCTGTACATGATCTGCGGCATCGTCATGGGCAGTTGGATACTGCCGCTCTACTCCATCGTCACCTACGCGGCGGGCTCCAAGACCGTGGACTTCATCGTGGACGGCCTTGACAGCGCCAAGGCAGCCATGATCATCACGACCCACCCGGACGAGATCGCCCGCGCCGTGTCGGAGGAATTCGGCACGGGCCTGACCATCATAGACGCCCACGGCTTCTACTCGGACACGCCCAAGACGGTGCTGTACGTTGTGGTCAACCGCTTCCAGACCGTCAAGCTCAAGACGCTGGTCAAGGGTGTCGACGCAAACGCCTATATGGCCATCAGCCCGGTGGCCGACCTGCTGCACGGCAGCAAGGAAGAAGAAACCGCCTGACCCAAGCCCCCTGCATCCCCGCGATGCAGGGGGCTTTTTGTGACATAATCCGCGGACTGCCTGCACATTCTAATCTCAAAGCGAGGGATGAATATGCACCGACACAAATTTTTACGGCATGCGGCGGCCCTGCTGGCGGCAGCGGCCCTGCTGGCGGCCGTGGTACTGGCGGGCCTGGCGGCGGCTCTGCCGGATACACTTTACACCGACGGCCCGGCGGCGGAGCTGGAAATTGCCTCGATGCCCTACCTGACCGTAAAAAAGCGGCAGGGGAGCGTGGCCGCGGACAGCACGACGCCTGACACAAGCGCCAACGTCACGCTGACGCTGTTCGGCACGCTGCCGGTCAAGACCGTGCGTGCCGTCAGCACCGAGCGGCGCATCGTACAGGTCTGCGGGACACCGTTCGGCGTCAAGCTGTTCTCCGACGGGGCGCTTGTCGTGGCGTTCTCGGATCGCTACACGGCGCTGGGCAGCGAGAACCCTGCCAAGGCAGCCGGGCTGCGGCTGGGCGATTTGATCGTCTCCGCCAACGGCAGGCCGGTACGCAGCAACGAGGACCTGACCGCGGCCATTCAGGCGGCGGGCGGCGCACCCCTGACCGTGGTGTACCGGCGCAGCGGTGCCCGGCACACGGCGACGCTGACCCCGACGGCGGACGAAAACGGTCACTACAAGGCGGGCGTCTGGGTGCGGGACTCGGGCGCAGGCATCGGCACAATGAGCTTTGTGGACCCGCACCGCGGCACATTCGCGGGGCTGGGGCATTCCATCAGCGATGCCGACACAGGTGCGGATCTGACGCTGCTCTCCGGGGAAATCGTCCCGGTGACGATCACCGGCTGCATCCGCGGCGCAGCGGGCAGCCCGGGCGAGCTGCGCGGGGAGTTTGCCGCCGCGCCCGCCGGAACCGTGTTGGCCAACGATGCCGCCGGGGTCTACGGCAGCTACACCGGCAGCTGCACCGCCCCGGCACTGCCCGTGGCAAATTTGCAGGAGGTCACGCCCGGCGAGGCCGAGCTGTGGACCACTGTGCTGGGCACGACGGCGCAGCCCTATACGATTCAGGTCGAGCGTGTGACGATGACCGGCAGCGACCCGAACCGAAACCTGCTGATCCGCGTGACGGACAAGCGCCTGCTTGACGCCACCGGCGGCGTAGTGCAGGGCATGAGCGGTTCGCCCATCGTGCAGAATGGCCGTCTGGCGGCAGTGCTTACACATGTGCTGGTGAACGATCCGAGCAGAGGCTATGCAATCTTTGCGACAACCATGCTGGAAAAAGCAGATGCTGTCGCCAGCAGCAAATGAGCGCCGAAAGTGGGACGCAGCGGACGAAAAAGCGGGACTGCTGACCGACAACAAAAACGACGAAAAGAATAAAATGATGTTGATACGTGTACTATTTTGACGATGACTGACGAATTATTGAAAAACTTGTCGAACGAAAATTTTGGGAAATAACGATAAACAGCGGGAAATCTATTGATAAATGTGGGAAAATATGGTAGAATTCCCAATGTAAACAGAAACCGAGCGAAGTTTACGCGCGGGGTACGCGCAGCTCAAAATGTATGGAGGATATGTGACGATGGAAAAGATCAAATTTGTAATGACCGACACGGACACGCAGGTGTCCGCTGTGTGCAGCCGTGCGCTGGAAGCCAAAGGCATTGCCGTGACCGTCTGTGAGAAGAACGGCACCAAGGCCTTGGAAACCCTTCTGGCCGTTCATCCGCAGGCCGTTCTGCTGGATGCGTTCATGCCGGACCTGGACGCGATCACGGTCAAGCAGCGCTACGAGGCCCAGAACACCAGCAGCACCCACACGACGTTCTTCGTCACGGGGGCATTCCAGAGCGAGGAGATGGAGCAGGAACTTCTTGACAGCGGGTTCTCGTTCTTCTTCGTCAAGCCGTTTGACGAGTCGGTCCTCGTCAGCCGTGTGCTGAAGGCGGCGGGCAACACGATGCGCCCGCAGGTCGTCTCGCAGGACAGCGATGAGCTGACCGTGACGGAAATTCTGCACCAGATCGGCGTACCCGCGCACATCAAGGGTTACCAGTTCCTGCGCGACGCCATTCTGCTGACGATCTCCGACCACGGGTACATCAACGCTGTGACCAAGCGGCTTTATCCCGAAATCGCCAAGCGCAACATGACCACGGCCAGCCGCGTCGAGCGCGCGATCCGCCACGCCATCGAGGTCGCCTGGGACCGCGGCGACGTGGACACGCTGAACAGCTACTTTGGTTATACGATCCACAACCTGCGCGGCAAGCCGACGAACAGTGAATTTATTGCCATGATAAGCGATAAAATTCGTCTGGACAAAAAGCGGCATGCGTAAACTGCCCGCCGCCCGGTTGCCACACTCCCAACTTCGTGTTATAATACATTTATTATAGGCAATACCAAACAAAGCACCGCAGGATGCACACTGCGTCCGCCGGTGCCGCCAAATAACACGGAGAAGGAATCGGCTATGGACAAAATGCTTAAAATTGCGGTTGCGGGAACGGGCTATGTGGGACTTTCCATTGCAACGCTGCTGGCGCAGCACCACGAGGTCTGCGCGATTGACGTGATCCCGGCCAAGATCGATCTCATCAACCGGCGCAAATCTCCGATCCGGGACGAATACATTGAAAAATACCTGGCCGAAAAGGAACTGAAGCTGACCGCCACGCTTGACCCGGCACAGGCGTACAGCGGCGCGGACTTTGTCGTCATCGCCGCGCCCACAAACTACGACAGCCGCACCCAGCACTTTGACACCTCGGCTGTCGAGGCGGTCATTCAGCTTGTCATGCGGTACAACCCCAATGCCGTCATGGTCATCAAGTCGACGATTCCCGTGGGCTACACGGTGTCGGTGCGCGAAAAATTCGGCAGCAGCAACATCATCTTCAGCCCCGAGTTCCTGCGCGAGTCGAAGGCACTCTACGACAACCTTTACCCGAGCCGCATCATTGTCGGCACTGACCTGAACGACCCGCGCCTGGTGGAGGCCGCGCACACCTTTGCGGCGCTGCTGCAGGAGGGAGCTATCAAGGAGAACATCGACACGCTGTTCATGGGCTTCACCGAGGCCGAGGCTGTCAAGCTGTTTGCCAACACCTATCTGGCGCTGCGCGTGGCGTACTTCAATGAGCTGGACACCTACGCCGAGAGCAAGGGTCTGAATACCCGGCAGATCATCGACGGTGTCTGCCTTGACCCGCGTATCGGCAGCCACTACAATAATCCCAGCTTCGGCTACGGCGGTTACTGCCTGCCCAAGGATACCAAGCAGCTGCTGGCCAACTATGCCGATGTGCCCGAAAAGCTGATCGAGGCCATTGTTGACAGCAACCGCACCCGCAAGGACTTTATCGCGGACCGTGTGCTGAAGCTGGCCGGGTACTACGGCTACGCCGACGAGAATGAGTATGACGCCGGCAGGGAAAAGCCCGTGACCATCGGCGTCTACCGCCTGACGATGAAGAGCAACAGCGATAACTTCCGCCAGAGCTCGATTCAGGGTGTCATGAAGCGCATCAAGGCTAAGGGGGCGACGGTCATCATCTATGAGCCGACGCTGCAGGATGGCGAGACCTTCTTTGGCAGCGTTGTCGTCAACGATTTGGACAGGTTCAAGGCACAGTCGCAGGCCATTCTGGCAAACCGCTATGACAAATGCCTGGACGACGTAAAGGAAAAGGTCTACACGCGCGACATTTTCCGCCGCGATTGACCGCGTTTGCCATGCTGTTTATGCAGCTGCGCCGCGCCCCGGTGACCCGGGGCACGGCAGCAGCTGCATTGTTTTTGAAATTCAGGCAAATCCGGCAGAAAATTGTAAAAACGCGCTTGACAGATGTCCCTCCTTCGTGTATAATCATACCTGTTGTTTGCCTCTGTAGCTCAGTCGGTAGAGCAGGGGGACTGAAAAATCCCCGTGTCATTGGTTCGATTCCGATCGGAGGCACCATTTTATGCGGCCGTAGCTCATCTGGTAGAGCGCCACCTTGCCAAGGTGGAGGTAGCGAGTTCGAGCCTCGTCGGCCGCTCCACTTTTAACCACCCTTCGGGGTGGCTTTTTTTGTGCCGAAATCTCACCAAAATAGTGCATACCTCGCCTTTTGCCCATTGACAGCGGCACTTTTATAACAGTATACTTAAACTGTTCTTTTGCGAAAGCGGCGGAACGATTTGCGGTATAGTATTAAAAGGAGTGCGGAATCATGAAAAACTCGAATAGCAAAACCTTCGTTGCCGTCGGCATCGGCGCAGCCCTGTTCTTTGTTCTGGGGCGCTTTGTCGCTATCCCCAGCCCGGTGCCCAACACCAACATCAGCCTGCAGTACGCGGTGCTCGGTCTGCTGGCCGCCATGTACGGCCCTGTGGCCGGCGCCCTGATCGGCTTCATCGGCCATGCCCTCATCGACCTGTCCTGGGGCGGCATCCCGTGGTGGAGCTGGGTCATCGCCTCCGCCTTCACCGGCGTGGTCGTCGGCCTGTTTGCCAAGAAGCTGAATGTGCAGGAGGGCGACTTCAACAAGCGTAAGGTCGCCACCTTCGCCATCGCCAATGTCGCGGCCCATGCCATTGCCTGGATCGTCGTTGCGCCTGTGCTGGACATCCTGATCTATGCCGAGCCCGCCAAAAAGGTCTTTGCACAGGGCGCGTTTGCCGCTGTGTCCAACATCATCACGGCTGTCGTCGTCGGCGGCCTGCTGATTCTGGCCTACACCAAGACCATCGCCAAGAAGGGTTCTCTGGACAAAGAGTGATCCGCTGTTAAACCCGTATGCCTTCCCACAAACGCGGGAAGGCATTTTGCTGTTCCACCACAATTTCCCCTGCGAGGTGCCGTATGGCTGAAACGAGAACCCCGATCATATCCTTCAAAAATTTTTCCTTCCAATATCGCGCCCAGAAGCAGCCCACGCTGCATGACATCAATCTGGACATCTACCCCGGGGAGCGCGTGCTGATCGCCGGGCCGTCCGGCAGCGGCAAGTCCACGCTGGCGGCCTGCATCAACGGCCTGAACCCGTTCTCCTACCCCGGCAAGTGCACGGGCACGCTGACTGTGGACGGCGTGGACGCGCCCCACAGCAGTATTTTTGAGCTGGCGGGCCACGTCGGCACGGTGCTGCAGGATCCGGACGGCCAGTTCATCGGCTTGACGGTGGGGGAGGACATCGCCTTTGCGCTGGAAAACAGCTGCACTCCGCAGGACGAAATGCACGAGATCACCCGCCGCGCCGCCGAGCTGGTCGGCATCGAGAACCACCTCGACTACGCTCCGCACGAGCTTTCCGGCGGCCAGAAGCAGCGCGTCAGCCTCGCGGGCGTCATGGTCGACGAGGTGAAGATTTTACTGTTTGATGAGCCGCTGGCAAACCTTGACCCGGCCACGGGCAAGCAGGCCATTGAGCTGATCGACGCGATCCAGCAAAAGACCGACACGACGGTCCTCATCATTGAGCACCGCCTTGAGGACGTGCTCTGGCGTAGCGTGGATCGCATTGTGCTGGTCAACGAGGGCCGCATCTTGGCCGACCTGCGCCCCGACGAGCTGCTGTCCGGCGCACTGCTGGCGGAAAACGGCATCCGCGAGCCGCTTTACGTCACGGCTATGCGGTATGCGGGCATTGACATCACGCCCGCCAAGCACCCCGCCCACGTTGACTCCGTCGTGCTGGATGACGCCGATACCGAGAAACTGCGCGCCTGGTTCCGCGCCGAGCCGCTGCCCGCGGCCAAGCCTGCCCCGACCCCGCTGCTGGAGGTCAAGGGCCTGTCCTTCGGCTACAGCAAAGACCGGCACACCCTGTCCGACGTGAGCTTCACGATTGGAAAAGGGGAGATGGTCAGCATCGTGGGCCGCAACGGCGCGGGCAAGTCAACGCTCTCCAAGCTGATCTGCGGCTTTGAGACGCCCGACAGCGGTGAAATTTTCTTTGACGGAAAAGACCTGAAAGACGAAAACATCCGCCGCCGCGCCAGGCATATCGGCTATGTCATGCAGAACCCGAACCAGATGATCTCCAAGACGATGATCTTTGACGAGGTCGCGCTGGGCCTGCAGGGCAGCGGCCTGACCGATGCTGAGATTCGCGCCAGGGTCGAGGACACGCTGAAGGTCTGCGGCTTGTACCCGTTCCGCAACTGGCCCATCTCGGCGCTGAGCTTCGGCCAGAAAAAGCGTGTGACCATCGCCAGCGTGCTGGTGCAGGACCCCGAGCTTATCATTCTGGACGAGCCGACGGCGGGCCAGGATTTCCGACATTACACCGACATTATGGAGTTCCTGCGCGGGCTGAACGCCAAGGGTGTGACCGTGGTCATGATCACCCACGACATGCACCTGATGCTGGAATACACGCCGCGGGCGCTGGCCTTTTGCGACGGGTGGCTCATTGCGGACCGCAGCGCGGCGGCCATCCTCTGTGACCCGGCGCTGATCGAGCAGGCGGCCTTGAAGGAGACGAGCCTTTACACGCTGGCTAACCGCTGCGGCATCACGCCCGCCGAGAAATTTGTGGAGCGCTTTATCGCGGCAGACAGGGAGGTGCGCGCCGATGGCTGCTAATACCGTTTTGAACTATATGCCGCGCAAAAGCGTGGTACACGACCTGACCGGCACGACAAAGCTGGCGTTCTTTCTGCTGTTTACCTTCGCCAGCATGATCACCTACAACACCTGGGTGCTGCTGGGGCTGATGGCCGTCAGCTTTGCGGTGTTCAGGCTCAGCCACATCAAGCTGCGCGAGGTTCGTTTCATGCTGGTCTTTATGCTGGTGTTCCTCGCGCTGAACGACCTGTTCATCTTCCTGTTCGACCCGAACCAGGGCACGGCGCTCTACGGCACCCGCACGGTGCTTTGTCACCTGTTCTGGCGGTACGACCTGACCGCCGAGCAGCTGTTCTATATGTTCAACATCTCGCTGAAATATTTTGTCGCGCTGCCGGTGGCCATTCTGTTCATCTCGGCCACGAACCCCAGCGAGTTCGCCGCCAGCCTGAATAGCATCGGCATCTCATACAAGGTCGGCTATTCCGTCGCCATTGCGCTGCGGTACATTCCGGATATTCAGCGCGATTACCACAGCATCAGCCAGGCACAGCAGGCCCGCGGCGTCGAGCTGGGCCGCAGCGAGCCGTTCTTCAAGCGCCTGAAGAACTCGGTCAGCATCCTGCTGCCGCTGATTCTGACGAGCTTGAACCGCATCGACACGATCTCCAACGCCATGGAGCTGCGCGGCTTCGGCAAGCATGACAAGCGCACCTGGTATACCCGCCGCCCCTTTGCCCGCCGCGATTTTATTGCGCTGGCAGTCGGCGTCGTGCTGCTGCTCATCAGCCTGACCGTGACGATCAGGTTTGGACGGTTTTATAATCCGTTTGTGTAAAAACGAAAATTGCGCCCCTGCGGAAAACAGATTCCGCAGGGGCGCATTCTATATGAGCCCGTGCCCGTTTGCGGTGGCGGAAGCTTTCCCGGGCGGATATGGAATCCGCCCCTACACATAGGGAAGGTGCCTGCATCGACTCGGAAAGTCCGTGTTGCCGTGGTCGAACAATGCCCGCCCCTGCAACCCCATCAAAAAAAACAGCCGCCCGCTCAGGCATCGTACCTGGGCGGGCGGCTGTTATTCTGATTTTTACTGCATCAGCCCACACACCAGCTGTACATAGGCAACGGGGTCCTCAATGGGCAGACCGGCAATCAGCAGGGCCTGGTCATAGAGCAGCTCGGCGTACTTGGCGACCTTTGTCGGTGTCGCCCGCGGCGTGGGCAGCCTTCAGGGCGGCAAAGACCGTGTGGTTCGGGTTCAGCTCCAGCACCTTCGTGCTCTCGACGCCCTCTGCGTTGGGCATGCGGCGCAGTACCTTCTCCATCTCCATCGAGATACCGCCCTCGGCAGACAGGGTGACGGGGTGTTCCTGCAGGGTCGGATTGACCTTGACCTCCTTGACCTTGCCGTTCAGATCCTTCTTGATTTCCTCAAACAGGTCCTTGTTCTCGGTCTCGGCAGCCTCGGCGGCCTTCTTCTCGTCCTCGGTCTCCAGACCCAGGTCACCGGAGTTGATGTTCTTAAACTCCTTCTCCTTGTAGTCGCGCATCATCTGCAGGCAGAACTCATCAACATCCTCGGTGCAGAGCAGCAGGTCGTAGCCCTTGCTCAACACCAGCTGGGCGTTGGGCAGCTTGCCCAGACGGTCCGTGTCGTCACCGGCGGCAAAGTAGATGCACTTCTGATCCTCGGGCATCTTCTCGACGTACTCGTCCAGCGTGACGAGCTTTTTCTCCTTGGCGGAGTAGAACATCAGCAGGTCGCCCAGCAGATCCTTGTGCATGCCGTAGTCGCCGTAGATGCCGAACTTGATCTGGCGGCCAAAGTTCTTCCAGAAGGTCTCATACTTCTCGCGGTCATTGACGAGCATCGCGTGCAGCTCGTTCTTGATCTTCTTTTCCAGAGAATTGCGCATCAGCTTGAGCTGGTTGTCCTTCTGCAGCGTCTCACGGCTGATGTTCAGACTCAGATCCTCGCTGTCCACAACACCCTTCACAAAGCTGAAATAATCCGGCAGCAGGTCGGCACACTTCTCCATGATCATAACGCCGGAGGCATACAGCGCCAGACCCTTCTCATACTCCTTGGTGTAGTAGTCGTACGGGGTCGAGCCGGGGATGAACAGCAGCGCGGTGTAGGTCGCCGTACCCTCGGTGCGGCTGGTGATGACGCGCAGCGGGTCGGTGTAGTCCATGAACTTGTTCTTGTAGAACTCGTTGTAGTCCTCGTCCTTGACCTCGTTCTTCGGGCGCTTCCAGATGGGCACCATGCTGTTCAGCGTTTCCAGCTCGGTGTAGGTCTCGTACTCGGGCTTGTAGTCGTCGCCCGCGTCCTCCGGCTTCGGCTTCTGGCGGGATTTCTCGCGGTACATCGTGATGGGGAAGCGGATATAGTCGCTGTACTTCTTAACGAGGTTTGCAAGCTCGTAATCCTCGAGGTACTCGCTGTACTTGTCGGTATCGGTGTCGTCCTTCAGCACCAGAATGATCTCGGTGCCGACGTCCTCCTTGTCAGCCTCGGTCAGGGTGTAGCCCTCGACGCCGGTGGACTCCCACTTCCAGGCCGTGTCAGCGCCCTGCACGCGGGAGATGACGGTGACCTTTTTGGCCACCATGAACGCGGAATAGAAGCCGACGCCGAACTGACCGATGATGTCGATGTTATCGCTCTGGTTCTCGGTCTTGAAGTCAAGGGAGCCGGACCTGGCAATCGTGCCGAGGTTCTTCTCCAGCTCCTCCTTCGTCATGCCGATGCCGTTATCGGTGATGGTCAGCGTGCGGCTGTCCTTGTCGGGCTGGATGTGGATTTTTAGGTCGTCCTTCGTAATGCCGACGGATGTGTCGGTCAGGCTCTTGAAGTAGCGCTTGTCGCAGGCGTCCGATGCGTTGGAGATCAGCTCACGCAGGAAGATCTCGCGGTTTGTATAGATAGAATTGATCATCAGGTCAAGCAGCTTTTTGCTCTCGGCCTTAAACTGACGCATAGCCATGGTAGAAAACCTCACTTTATACAAATGAAATTAGCACTCGTTTATTTCAACTGCTAAGGCTAGTTTAGCACTCTTTTTAATAAAGTGCAACCCTTGCGCAGCATTTTAACAAAAAATTTAAATTCAGGGCTTTTCAAACGTAGGAATTTGCGGTATGCTAACAATGTATAAAGTATTGTGTTAAACGGCGCGGCAGGGGCCGGGCATGCCAGGCCCGCGGGCTTGCCCGTGAATGTCTGCCTGCGTACAGCTGCGGGCCGCATATAGGCGGCCCCTACGCTCTGCCGACAAAAAACGATCCCTTACCATAGAAATACCATAGAAAGAAGAATCCATCATGCAAATATACACCCACACTCTCCCCGGCGGCGCACAGCTCATCGGGTATCTGCGCGATAGGACCGTCGAGATGCCTGTCTTCAACACCCGCCCGGCCATTCTCATCCTGCCTGGCGGCGGCTACGCCTGGTGCAGCAGGCGCGAGGCCGACCCCGTTGCCATGCAGTTTCTGCAGGCTGGCTACAACGTCTTTACCCTCTATTACACCTGCCGAAGTGACGAGACCGTGCCCGCGCTGCGTTGGCAGCCGCTGATCGACGCTGCCGGGGCGATCCTGCATATCCGCCGCAATGCAGAGCAGTTCGGCACCGACCCGGCGAAAATCGCCATCTGCGGCTTCTCGGCGGGCGGCCATCTGGCGGCGTCTACGGCCATCCTGTGGGACGCCGAGCCTGTGCAGACCGCCCTTGGCATCCACGGCACCGAGGCCCGCCCCGATGCCGTTGTGCTGGGCTATCCGGTCATCACGGCGGGGGAATACCGCCACGACGGCTCCATTGTCAACCTCTGCGGCGATGACGCCGACCTGCGCGCCACAATGAGCCTGGAAAACCAGGTCCGCGACGGTCTGCCGCCCTTCTTCGTCTGGCATACGGTGGAGGACCCGTCCGTCCCCGTGCAGAACTCTTTGATGCTTGCCGGTGCGCTGACAGCCCATAAGGTCCCGCTGGAGCTGCATCTTTTCGCCCACGACGGCCACGGCACAAGCACCTGCACGCGGGAGGTCAACACCCCCAACAAGCACAACAGCGCCTGGGTGACCCTCTGCACGGACTGGCTGGCCGAAACCTTTGATTTTCACCTGTAACAAGGAGATGACAAAGCATGAAAATCATGTTTTACGCGCTGCGCCCCCTTTGATGAGCAGCAATACTGCGAGCCCTACAAAGCCCGCTACGGCATCGACTACACCGGCACGCCCGATGTGCCGCGCCCGGATAACCTGCATCTGGCCGAGGGCTGCGACGCCGTCAGCACGAACCCCTGCGAGATACGCCCTGAATATTTGCAGACATGGGCTGAAATGGGTGTCAAATATCTGCCCTGCCGCAGCATCGGCTATGATCATATCCCGCTGGACACCGCCAAAAAGCTGGGTCTGCGCATCAGCCACAGCCATTACCCGCCGGACGGCGTGGCCAACTATACGATCATGCTCATGCTGATGTGTACCCGCCGCATGAACGAAATCATGCTGCGCGCCAACGTGCAGGACTACTCGCTGCCCGGCAAGATGGGCCGCGATATTTCCGGCTGCACGGTGGGCGTCATCGGTACGGGCAAGATCGGCCAGACGGTCATCCGCCACCTGAGCGGCTTCGGCTGCAAGATTTTGGCCTACGACCTCTACCCGAGCGACGCGGTCAGGCAGTACGCCGACTACGTCACGCTGGACGAGCTTTACGCGCAAAGTGACATTATCACGCTGCACACGAACGCCACGGCGGAAAACAACCACCTCATCAACGCCGGCGCCCTTGCAAAAATGAAAGACGGCGTGCTGCTCGTCAACACGGCGCGGGGCACGCTCATTGACCCCGACGCGCTGATCGCCGGGCTGGAAAGCGGTAAGATCGGCGGTGCGGGCCTTGACGTCATTGAGGATGAGACCGGTATTTACTATTACAACCGCATGGGGCAGGCCATCCCGAACCGCGAGCTGAACCTGCTGCGCAGCTATCCCAATGTCATCGTCAGCCCGCACACGGCGTTTTACACCGACGTCAATGTCGCCAGCATGGTGCAGAGCCCGTTTGAGGCGCTGGACGCCTACGCCCACGGCCAGCCCTACGCCGGTGAGGTGCAGCTGTGATGCCAGCCGTTGAGCCGGGCCGCTGCGGCGAACACTGGGACGACTGCCCGCGGCTGGCGGCAGGGGACCGCTTTGACTTTGCCTGTGCGGGCTGCGGCGACTGCTGCCGCCAGAGGCGCGATCTGGTGCTGTCGGGGTATGACCTCTACCGCATTGCGCGGCGGCTTAGCTTGCCGCCCCGTATCGTGGCGGCGGCGTTCTGCAAAAGCTACCTTGCGCCTGAAAGCTGCCTGCCTGCCCTGCGCCTGACGCCGGACCCCAAAACCGGCAACTGCCGCCTTTTTTGAGGGCAGCGCCTGCACCATCCACGCCGCGCGCCCGCTGGCCTGTGCGCTCTACCCGCTGGGGCAGAGCATCGACACGGTGACAGCGCAGACGGAATATTACGTCCAGACGCCGCTTTGCGGTGCACGGGCAGGGGAGGCACGGACGCTGCAGGACTATCTGCAGGATTCCGCCGTGCTGGACCGCGCAGGGGTGGATGCCCGCTGGGCCATCGTCTGCACGCAGCTTTCCCACCGGTTACAGGCCGCGGGCGGCGCGGATAACCCCCGCTTCTCCGCCGCTGTCAGGCGTATGGAGCGTGCCCTCTACTACGACTACGAGCTCGGCGACGACTTCTACCGCAGTTTTGTCAAAACATAGAAATCTTAATGCCGTTTTTTGGACAGGATGCTGTAAAAAACAGCTTTGTAGGGAGCGGTCTTGACCGCTCCGTGCAGCTCTGCGGCAGAAACCAACGCCCTGGAGGGGTCAAGACCCCTCCCTACAAAATTTCCCGTAAATTGTCGGATGCGGGTAAACGGACGGTTTGTAGGGGAGACATTCATGTCTCCCGCGTACCTTTCCACCGCCGCCAACGCCCCGGGAGAGATAAATCCCTCCCCTACAAAACAACAACAAAAGCGCTGTGACCTTTTCAAACAGTCACAGCGCTTTTCCTATATTGCTTTGTAGGGGCCGCACATGTGCGGCCCGCAGCCTGAAGATAACCGCCTATCTGCGGGAAAGCCGCGGGCCGGGCATGCCCGGCCCCTACGTGTAAATCAGCAGATAAAGAATCCGCCTCTGCCGCCGCAGCAGCACCAGCTCAAAATATTGCACACCAATAAATACATCCAGAACGACAGACAGAAAGACCCCGGGCTGCCGCTGGGCTGGGCGTAGGGCTGCTGGTAGCTTGTGTAGCTGCGGCCCGGGCTTTGCAGCTGATCCAGCAGGTTTTGATAAGCGTAGTTGTTCGGCTCCATCGAGACCGCCGTCCGGGCCTCCTCCTGCGCGCGGATGTTGTTGCCAAGCCCCTGATTGGCCAGCGCGACGTAGTAGTGCCACTGGGCCGTGCGGTTGGCAGCGGGGATGCCGTTCAGCGTGTTCATGGCCTCCTCATAGAAGCCGCTGCGGATGTAGTTTGCCGCGGCACGCAGCTCTGGGTCACCGGCAGCGCTGCCGTAGCTCTGCCGCCCGGACGAGCCGCTTGTGCTGTAATACCCAAACCCGAACGGTCCAAAGCCGAACCCGGCCCCGCTGAACGGATCCTGATACTGCTGGCTGTAGCCGCTCTGGCTGCTGCCATAGCGCTGCCCGCCAGCACTGTAAGACGCCCCGCCGCCCTGCTTGATGCGCATGATCTCGCTGTAAGCGGCCTGTACCTCTTTAAAGTGCTCCTCCGCCGACGGGTCATCGGGGTGCAGGTCGGGGTGGTACTCCTTGCATTTTTTGCGGTAGGCTTTTTTAATCGTTTCGTCGTCGGCACTGGGGGTGATGCCCAATACACTGTATGGATCAGTCATGGCGCTTTGCCTCCCTGTGCTTGCGTACCAGCGCGTATTTGCTCCACACGCCGGAATAGATCGTGTTGTACAATAGCTTCCCCTCCGGGGTGTCCTTTAAAATCGGCAGCATCTCAAACTGCTGTGCGCAGCGGCCCATCTGCTGGGTCAAAAGCTCGTGGCAGCGCTGCTCATAGGCGGCGGGCGGCAGCTCGTCCGCCAGCTGCTGCAGGGCGTTGAACTGCCCGCGGCGGCTGTCCTTTTCCAGATCGTCGTAGGCGTCCATCAGATAGATGAACGCCCCCAGCCCATTGCCCATGCCGCGCAGCGCCGGGGCCCAGATGTCGTCGCGGCAGGCGAACACCTCGCCCAGCAGTGCACCAAAGGCGTTGCACAGCGCGTCCAAATCGTGGCTGCCGGCGCTTTCCAGCGCGTTCAGCCTGTCCAGCTGTGCGGCCATGGTCTGCAGCTGGCGCGGCCAGCGCTCCCGCAGGGCGGGCAGGCTTGGCTCCAGCTTTTGCGCCTGCGTCAGACTGGCGCGGCGGTGATCGTCCTGCCAGTCATCGAGAAAGTTGTAGTACGCCAGCGCGGCGGTCATGTCGGCGGCGTAGTCCAGCAGTTCGTTGTCCGCGCGGGGACGTTTTTTTCAGTGGGTGGGGCACACAGCGGCCCTCGGAAAAGGCCGTGGGCGCGTCATACAGTGCTGTCAGCAGAATGGCGACAAACGCCATGTCATAGCTTAATGCCATCTGTCCGGTGCGTCCGTAGCGGCAGCCCAGCGTCCGGCACAGCCCGCAGTAGTAAGCCTGGTAGCGGTCCATTTCGGCGTCTGCCAGACCCTTACGGTAAAGCGTAACATATCCGAACATCGCGCGTCAACTCTTTTTGATGAACTGATGGCCGCACTTCGGGCAGGTGATGCTGATCTTGCCGCGCCCACGGGGCACGCGCAGCTGCTGGCCGCACTGGGGGCAGCGGTAATAGTGATAGTCCTTGCGCTGCTTGAACCGCACCTGCTGCTTGCCAAACCACGTGGTAACGCGGTTCTGGTAGGAGAGATATTTGAGGTTTTCGCTGTACCGCTTGCGGGTGTTGCGGCTCAAAATGCGGAAATAGCTGTAGACGATGGCCGCCAGCCCCAGCCAGTACAGCACCGGCGACACCCACGCGCCGATGACAATAAGGATAAGCGACGAAATACACAGGAAACCGCCGAACTGGTCGAACCCATATCGGCCCGCCATAAACCGCTGAAACCAGCCTTTCATGTAAAAACCACCTTTTCGCGGCAAAGCCGCATTGTTTTCATCGTACTATTATGGCACACAAATATGGGCAAATCGTGAACAAGCGGGGAATAGAGTTTGAACAAAACGAGTTTAAAGTGGATCAGAGAAATAATCACTGTCAATGCGCTTGATTTGGTACACCTTCTGCACAGACACGCCCAAGCCGTACTCAATCATCAAGGAAGTGAGCTTTTGCCCGTCGACTAGAATAATATGCTGTGCATCGGCGTACTCCCTAGCGCCCTTGGAAAAATTGGCAGTCGTGATGAAAAGTCCCTTTTCCACACGGGGTGGGCCCATCATGGCACCGAAAAATTTTTGAATCTCCGGCTTGCCTATGGTAACATCGGGGTTCCAACGTTTAGCCTGGATGTAAATCAGATTGAAGCCGAGTTTGTCCTCATGTATAACACCGTCAATGCCGTCGTCACCACTGGATTTTGTCTTGAAGCCATCGCCGTAATCCATGGCTTTCATCAAGTCAACGACCAGTTGCTCAAAAAATACAGGCGTCTGCTGCATGATTTCGGCAAGCAGGTCATCAGCCAGAGTATCATTGATTGTTTTGTGAAGGGCATCCATCTGCTCTTCGGGAGTTTGCGTATCAGATGGTGTGATGCTTGCAGTGTCGTTTGCGGTATCTACATCGTCAGTCCTGTTTACGAACGCAGCGAAAGAAGGATAATTGCTCTCCAAAAATTCATTTGTGATGGCGACGTCACTGTGAAGAAGTGTGCTCCCGGCTGTAGTGATGATGTAGGTGCCTCGTTTGGGTGAATCTACAAGTCCGGCCTTTTTTAGATAGGTCTTTGCCCAATTCAACCGATTGGCAAACGTAGTCTGCCGCTGGCTCGGCAGCTGCTCAGCTAAATCTTCCGGGGAAAGCTGAAGAATATTTGCTACAGTAGAGGCAACTTCTTTAGCAGTATGAATTTTTCCATCGCTGATTGCGGTAAGGAAGGGGTCATATAGTTCGTTGTACTTAGGTATCGCCATTTTACATCTCCACTTCTTTTATTCGCGCACCATCTTCACCACGCACTCAACGGTATTCCCTTTGTCCCACAAAAGCTCCGTAACTTCCCCGCCATCCTTGAACACCGGAAAATTCAGACCAATCCGCTTTAGCGGATATTCAGACTCGTCATTCCTGTAAATTTCAATTTCCTTAATCAAGGCTGTGACCACATTTCTCTTTTCTTCGTCATTTATTATATTATAAACGCAGTCGAAATTCACCATGATTTTGTAAATATTCTCAAGAGTAATTGCCTGCTGCTTAATTGCATCTCGCCGAAGTCTGGCATCTTCGATTTTTTCCTCCAGCTCAACAATGACATCATATAGGGAATCTAACCGCAAGGTCATATCATGGAGCTTTCGTTCCCGGTATTTTGCATCAGCAGGGAGACTGTCAATTTCCCGTTCCAATCTTGTCTTATTCAGATCAACTTCCTTCAGCTTTGCCTGATAGCCCTCCAGTTCTTTATCCACTGCTTTCGTGTCAATCTGAACGCCAATCCGTTTTTTAATGGCTTGGGCATATTCCTCATTTCTTACGATCTCACGAATTGCCTCAATGACCATCGGTTCAATATCGGTCTTTTTCAGCATTGCCTTATATTCACAATGCTTACCCCGGACCATCCTATTCCGACTACATACATAATAGTAAATTTCTTTGTAAGTGCCATCTTTATTTGTCCATGCGTGTTTATTCGTATACATGGGACTTCCACAAACCGGGCATTTCAGCAGACCGGATAACAAATGAACTCGATCCCGCCCAATTTTTGACGGTTGCTTTACTCCGGTTCTAAGGCGCTTGGCATGAGCCTTTTCCCATACCTCCTCACTAACGATTCCTTTATGCTGTCCCTCTGTCAGAATGTAATCGTCATTTCTTTTCATCTGGTAATCGTTTTTTGTGCCTTTGACTTTTTCCTTCGTTCTCCGTCCATAGGCAATTTTACCGCAATAAACCGGGTTATCCAATATCAGTTTAATAAAATGTCCTGTCCAATCCTCTAATGTGCCATTCTGCCTCGGAATTTTCCGTATACCTTGTAAGTTCAACTGATTCGCAATACCACCCAAACCGATTTCCGATGAAGTATATAATTCAAAAATCTTCCGTATTGCCACAGCCTCTGTTTCTTCAATCATCAGCTTATTATCTTCCAGTGTATATCCGTAGGGAGCAAAGCCACCATTCCATCCACCTTGCCGTGCCTTTTCGCGCCGCCCGTTCATCGTCTGCTCGATAATATTCTCACGCTCAATCTCAGCCACAGCAGATAGTACAGAAATCAAAAGTTTTCCGCTTGTCTGAGAGGAATCAATCCCTTCTTCTATGCAAATCAGATTTACACCATAAGATTGAACCAACTCCAAAGAGTTAAGTATATCCGCTGCATTACGGCCAAACCGTGACAGCTTATACACTAAAATATAGTCAATGTCCAAGCCATCCTCAATATCTCTGAGCATTTTTTTGAAAGGCAGGCCGTCCCTCAATGGATTTACCGGATTTACCGGCATCTTCATAAGTATCAACAACGATCATTTCCTCACGATCCGCAAATCGTGTCAGCATAATTTTTTTGACCTTCCAGGCTGTATCCGTCCACTTGCATCTCTGTGCTGACCCTCGGATACAAAACACAGCGTTTTCCATATCGGTTCATAATTCATACCTCCAAAATTTACTTTTGGAAAATATCCTATGTAAAGCTGCGATTCTCACGCAGCTCCGTCAACCTCGCCCAGCACTCTCATACCATATTTCTCGATTATATGTGCCAGCGAAGTGATAAACGCTTCAAATTTTTGTTCCGCCAGAAGTTCTTCTGACCGGATTTCATCTGAAGGAATCAATGCGCTTTTATTCTGGATATTCTCCATTCAGAATCACCTCCGCAATTCCTAACGAAATTATAACTCTACTTGCACAGCCTGAAAATGATACGGCCTTTCGGCACTTTTATGTAATCCCTAGACTGCACAAGAGCGTCTTGTTTATATTTTCCATGTCATCCTTGTTTAGATGACCAATATAGTTTTTTAACCTCGACTTGTCGATTGTTCTGATCTGTTCCAGCATAACAACAGATGGTTTCACCAAACCGCATCTGTCATTTAAGTGGTAATGCGTGGGGAACTTTCTGCTTTTTTTGCTTACACTGGTAATTGCTGCAATAATAATCGTAGGACTGAAACAATTTCCCACATTATTTTGAAGAATGAGTACAGGACGAGAGCCACTTTGTTCAGAGCCGATACCAGGGCTTAAATCAGCCGAATATATGTCACCTCGATGGAATTTTTCAAACATCACTCTCGCCTCCTTAATATCTTAATACTTAAACAGCCGCACCAGTCTGAAAGAAATCTTCGGATAAAAACCTGGTGCGGCTACTGTTATTCTGTTCGGATTACTCGTCATATTTGCCACGCCCCCTGACGATGGGAACACAACAGGTCTCCGCTGGCGCGGCTGTCATAACTCCGCAGCATCGTTCGTATCGTGTGCCACAGGGTTCCCCCCAAGTCTTTGGCGGGCCGTGAGGAAGTATCTTTAAGCCCCCATGCAGTCATCGCGCCGGATCTGCCACAATCCGTTTTATGAAATCGTAGATCGCTCCGAAGCAGTTCTTTCATCACCTCCCTGACTGCTCCATCTTCGCGGCGTTTCACATTCGCTCGTACATGAGTTATGTACCTGTTGTGCTGTCTATTCAGTTTTCAAAGATCTTGAGGTCACGAGGATAGCGTGTCCTTCTAATAACCGTGAGGCTTTGAGCCTTTCTTTCAGGGGCGTTACAGACGATTTTTAAGGAAAGTCTCCATGTTCCGAAGGCCGCGCTGTATAGATTCGCTGACCGATGCAACGCTGACTCCTTCGCTCTTGGCAATCGCTGATTCTGTCAGTCCCAGGAAGTAGTAAGCATAGATGCGCTTGGCCTGCTTGTCCGGCAGAGCGGCAATCGCAGCGTGAAGCTGCTCCATCGTCACTTTGCGCTCATACAGCTCACAAGGGGTCATGGAAACGAAAAGGGCATCATACTCAATTCCGTCTCCGCGATCCAGAGAATAATGCGCCTTGTGGTAATATGTACGGCGGCGGTATGCGGCCTCCAGGCGGTCATGCTCTTTCATAACAGCGGCTACTTCATCAGGAACCTCAATAATGTAATCGGTCTTATAAAAATCGGGATACTGCTCCCGCAGATTGATCTTGGTCATAATTTCCTCCATTTCAGTTGTTAGGGACAAAGGGCAACCGAAATGGCTATGGCGGAGAGCGACACCGGGGATGTTCGGGAAAATTCCCGTAAAATCGACAAAGAAAAACGTCAGACGGCCTTAATAGCTGTCTGACGCATTTTGTATAATATGTTGTACGATTGTGCGGATTATTTACGCTTGATTGCGCGTGTCCGTGTGTATAATTTCTCTTTGGTAGGTCATTGATTTTTTTAGGTAATCACCTACCTGAAAACCATAATTCTGCTGAAATAAATAACCGCCCATCGTAGACTCCTCAAACGGCAGTCACGGGCGGTAATGGAAATATGCCCTGCCGTGAAAGGCCGTTTTTTTATTGGCCTCCCGTCAGGGCTTTTATGTATATTTTATCTTTCAAAAGTGCATGATAAACACATATCAATACGCGTGATTGGGTTATGGTAACTTCCTCTTACGCACGATAGAATGTAATAGAGGTGAGCAATCATGCCGGAAGATGTATTTGTGTATTTGGGACAGTGCCTCAGAGATGCAAGAGAAGAATGTGGACTGACCCAACAGGAGCTTGCGGATCAAACCGGCAGAGGGCTTCGTCATCTCCAGGACATTGAAAAGGGCAGGAAAAATCCGTCTTACGATGTACTGGCATCCTTTATCAAGCGATTAGGCATTTCTGCTAATGAGCTGTTTTATCCTGACGCTTCGGAACAGGAAAAGCAAGTACAGCATTTCATGGGAAAGTTTCTGGCCTGTACCGAGGATGAGCGGCAGATTATCTTGAAAACACTGGATTGTATGGCGGAGCAGTTTATCAGCCGACGTTACAAATCCTCCGATCCGCAAAATTATGAATAAAACCAGCAGGGCAAAATGCAATTTGTTTCTGCTGGTTTTATTTTGCCTCCGGCAGTAGACGTAAATTTTCCTAGCCCAATCAATCGCCACTATTTTGTTTCCGGTATTCAGCCGGTGCAATCTTCATGACATCTCGAAATGCTGTTGCAAATTTACTCTGATTCTCATATCCAACCTGGCTGGCAATTTCTGCTATGGTTGCCTGCGTCTGACGAAGCAGAGCAGCGGCCTGTTTCATGCGGTACACTTTCATATAGGTTCCAATGGGCTGTCCATAAACTCCCTTGAACGTATCCTTTAAGGTTGCCGTATTGATAAGATACTCTTTGGAAAGTTCCTCAATCGTTGGCCGTTCCTGCAAGTTGGAGATAAGCCGCTTGTGAATGTCCCGTACAATCTCCACCTGGGGAGAAGTATATAACTCTCGCTGCTTTTCTTTATTTACATCCACCATACACAAGAATAAGAGAAGCTCCTGCACCTTCAGCATGAAGTATGGCTTTTGCAGGCGATCCGGTACGGAATACAGTTCAGAAAAGATATGCTCAATCTCATCCTTGGCCCGCATGACAAAGCATGCGCCATCGGCACAAAATTTGTTTTTGAAATCTGCAATACCAATACCGCTCTCGGCGAGGATTCCAGGCGGATTTTGAGAAACCAGCTCCAGATCAAGCACTACTGAGATTCCGCGATAATGTCTCAAAGGAAAGGCCATTTCAGAAGCACAGTTATCCATTGTATGAATGGAAAGATCCCCTTCTCCGAGGTACAGGCAGGAACCGCTTTGCAATACGCTCCCTTCACGCCCTTCCCGGCAATGATTGATCTCCAGCACATTCTTATCAATGGTTCCGTCCCAATAACAACTCGTTGCTTCAAAATCATTGTAAATAAGCTGGATACCGGGATAAACCTGATAGACTGTCATAAGCCCCAGGCCATCCTCACAGTCCATTTTATAGACGGTGCAATATCCGTCATTATCTTTTGGAATAATCGCAGATAACCCCGTAGCATTGGTGATAGGGTTTTTGTTCATAGTATTCATTCCGTTATCTCGTATTTGTTCTGCCAGGATTCCCCTGGCGTCTTTTATTATATAGTTTTTTCTCATTTTATACCGCTCCAATCGGCAGGATGTGCAATCCAATCAGAAAGCAAATTCTATTATAGTGCAGCCCTGCCGAATGTGCAAATATACGAAAAAGCCGATGCCCTCCAAAACGGAAAACATCGGCTATATGCGGGATTTTATTTGCTGCAATATTCCTTTCCTACACAACCGGAACAACTGCCGCTACAACAAGAACCATTTTTGCGGTTCTTATGGATTTTTCGCACAGCCCATATTGCATAGAAAACAATCCCGATAAGGATTATACCAGTAACAAGCATCTAAAACTCCTTTCTGACTGGAAACTCACAACTTATTAGCTTTGGGTCTCCGATCCTCTTTTCAAAATCCAAAGTCCAAATGCGACCACTGATAAAATGGCCGCTGAACGAAGCACTTTTCCAAACGTCATATTCATACCTCACAGCAAAAGTCCAACACGATAAACCACAAAAGTAACAGCCCAGGCCACAACCAACTGGAACAGGGCCGAGAACAGCATCCACCTTGTACTGCCGGATTCCTTGCGAATTGTAGCTAGGGCCGCTGCACAGGGAACGTAAAGCAGGCAGAAAATCATCAGGCAAAACGCATTGAGCTGTCCAAAACCGGCTGCACCCAGGATGCCGACCAATGTATCCATTCCCGCGCCGGAGTTGATATTGGGAATCCCAAACAGAACGGCACAACTGGACACCACAACCTCTTTTGCAGAGATGCCAGCAATCAGAGCAACCGCTATCTGCCAGAATCCCAGTCCAATCGGTGCAAAGATCGGTACAAGCCAATGGCCCAGGATAGACCCGAAGCTGTCTGCCATTTCCGTAGTATAGCCATGCGGCCCAAAGTTCAGGATCACCCACATGAGGATAGATGCTACAAAGATGGTAGTACCTGCTTTGGTAAGGTAGTCCTTTACCTTTTCCCATACATAGATTGCCACAGTTCTGGCGCTGGGGGCCTTATATTCCGGCAGCTCAATCAGCAGATAATTTTCCGATTTTCTCCGGTCAATCAAATGGATGATCGCCGCTACCAGGATAGCGACCACCAGGCCGATCAGGTACATGGAATAGGCCACGAGCATGGCGCGTTCCTGAAAGAACATCTCGGCAAACAAGATGTAGATTGGCAGACGGGCGCTGCAACTCATAAAGGGCGTAATCAACATGACCTTAAAACGGTCACGCCGGTTTTCCAAAGACCGTGAAGCCATGATTGCCGGAACAGTGCAGCCAAATCCCAAAATCATGGGGATAAATGCCCGTCCGGAAAGTCCCAGCTTGCTCATAATCCCTTCCATGACATACGCAACACGGGCCATATATCCGCTGTCCTCCAGAAAAGCCAATGCCAGAAACAGAATGAAAATGTTCGGCAGGAAAGTCAGGATACCGCCCACACCGGCGATGATGCCGTCTACCAGCAGGGAGCGCAGCACTTCATTGACCCCGACAGCAATCAGTCCATCGCTTATCAATGCCGACAGGCTTTCAATTCCTAATTCTAGGAATCCTTTCAGCCAATCGCCAATGGTAAAGGTCAGGAAGAACACCGCCGCCATGACAACGAGGAAAATCGGGATGCTCCAAAACTTATGCGTCAATACACGGTCTGCCTTTTCCGTCAAAGCGTCTTGACGATCCTTATTGACCAGAACCTCCCTGATGATTTCCTCGATAAAATCATACTTCTCATTGATAATGTCGGATTCATAGTTCCGGTCGATCACATCCGGCATATTGACCGGATAACGTGCAGAGATTTCCTTATCCTGCTCCAGCAGCTTAATGGCGTGCCAGCGGTAATTGGACAGGTTCAGATATTTCCGCTTCAGCTCTGCCATGATAAGATCAATCTTGTCCTCAATAGCATCACTGTAAACCATTGCGTATTCTGAATGGTGGTCGTGCCGGTGTTTTGGAGTATATTTATGATGATGAATCAGACACTCCGGATCTTTACAGTCTTTATGGTGCGCGGCTGCATGAAGCAGCACATCCAGTCCTGTCCGTTTTCTGGCTGAAACTGGAATGACCGGGATGCCCAGCATTTCCGGCAGTCTGTGTGTGTCAATCTCCATGCCGCGCTTTTCCACAATGTCCATCATGTTCAGCGCCAGCACAACCGGCTTGCCCAGCTCCAAAAGCTGCAAAGTTAAGTATAGGTTTCGCTCCAGAGCGGAAGCGTCCGCAACATCAATAATCACATCGACTTCATCGCTTAGTATAAACTGTCTGGATACCTGTTCTTCCATTGTGTAGGAGGTCAGGCTGTAAGTGCCAGGAAGATCGACCAGTCGAATATTCAGATCATGGTCTTTAATGGCACCCTCTACTTTCTCAACGGTTACACCTGGCCAGTTTGCCACTTTCAGATTTGCACCGGTGTAAGCATTGAAAAGTGTTGTCTTTCCGCAGTTCGGATTTCCGATGAAGCCGATAGTCAAATTTTCTCTCATCGGAATTTACCCCACTAAAATATTCTTTGTGATATTGCGCCCAAGTGCAAAGCGTGTTCCCCTGACTTTCACAATCAGGACACCCCGACTTTTGCTGTTCAGAACAGCGATAGAGGTTCCACGGGTCATCCCAAGGGCCTCCAAACGCTTTTCTATATTGACAGGCAGATCAATATCCTCAACTTTATATTCATTTCCTATTTTTCCATCGCAAAGATACATGAACGCTCCCTCCTCACCGATTTACGGAAGAAGTCTCCGGCAGCTTGCCAAACTCATAAAGCATCATAGAAACGGTAATAACCACCAGAATTGCATCTGTCAGAGCAATCGCCAGCCATACGCCACGAATACCCATGCCGCCGATCATCGGAAGAACCACGCAGAGAGGAATAAACAGAATGATCTGGCGGAACAGCACCAGCCAAGTTGCCTTTTTCGCCTTGCCCAAAGACTGGAACAGGGTTACGGCAATCATAAAGCTGCCTTGCAGGACATAAGTGCTGAACATGATACGGAAGTTGGTTGCACCCGATGCCGCGATACCCGGCGTTGTCAGGAACATGGATAAAATCTTCTCTGGAAACAGCTCGGCAGGAATATAGAACACCAGCGACAGCAGCGTTGCAGCAGTAATAAAAACCCTGGTCAGCGTCTTTACCCGGTCATAGTCCTTTGCACCATAGTTTGTACCGGCGGCAGGCTGGAATCCCTGACTGATCCCCCACAGAGGAACGAAAGAGAAATTCCAGAAGCGGAGCGCCGCACCTAAAAGAAGCTGTGAAGTTTCCCCGCCATAGTTCGATGCCACACGATAGATCACTGTCTGCTGTACCAAGGTCAGAATCTGCATCAACAGAGCAGATACCCCGACAGAAAGAACCTGGGGAAGCAGTTCTCCGTCAATGCGGATGCGCCCAATCTTCACATGAGGACTTTTTTTCTTGAAATACCACAGCGTAATTGCAGCCTGGACAAACTGGGAGAAAATCGTTGCATAAGCAGCCGCCTCAATGCCCATACCGTAGGGATTCAGGATACTGATAAAAATAGGGTCAAGAATGATATTCAAAATAGCGCCGCTGGCAATAATCGTCATTGCCTTTTTAAGCTGGCCTTCTCCGCGAATGACCATGTTTGCACTTTGAAAAAAGTTTACAAACAAGGAACCGGCAAAGATAATCCGTAGATATTTTTCCGCATAATTCAAAATGTTGTCGCTGGCTCCGGTCAGGGACAAAAGCTGGCGGGTGAACACCATGCCTACCACTGTATAGATAACGGACAGCAGAAGAACCATAGCAACCAGGTTGCCCATGATCTTCTTAATTGTGTTTTCATCCTTCTTGCCGATAGCGCGGGACAGTACCGATGCAGAACCCACGCCCAGCATGGCCGCTGAACCGGCATTGATAAGCGTCAAGGGATAGGATACCGATATGGCTCCCATCTGCACGTCACCGACCATCTGGCCGACAAAGATGGAATCCATCATGTTATAAAGCCCAACGACCACCATGCCAAGAACCGCAGGGATGCTAAGTTCAATCATCAGCGGCCAGGGGCTTTTTGTTAAGAGCTTTGTTCTTGTGTCAAGTGCCTGTTTCATCACTCTATTCCTCCTGGTCTATTTTAATTTCGAGGTATCCAGCAAAGCGCGCCAGTGACGTGCCTTGCTGGATTAGCCATATCTAACTAGCCACTTAAAGTATATAAAATCCGGGCTTCTTTGTACGCTCCCAACCGCAGGATTTACAATCCAATCTGAAACGAATTTAGGAGATGAAAGGACATAAGGCCCTTCCCGCTCCCGTTGTCACTGTATCATTTTTTCCAGTAATTTCAGGGCTTCTTCCAGTTTTGGATTTACAGCGTCCGTTTGCAGGGCCTCCCGGACGCAGCTTCGTATATGGGCTTGCAAAATCTGCTGATTGGCGCTTTTTAATAACGCCTGCGTAGCAAGAAGCTGATTGGAAATATCCACGCAATAGCGATTTTCCTCAACCATTTGCAGGATACCGTCTAACTGTCCTCTGGCGATTTTTAGCTTGTGAACAATATCGCCTTTCTTGGCCTTCATAAACGGCCCGTTACTGGATACTGACGAGCTGATAGCCAGCGTCCTCGATAGCAGCTTTCAGCACAGCATCCGGCACATCCTGGTCAAGCTGCACCTGGGCCGACTTACTCTCCAGGGAAACATCCACATCCTTGATGCCCTGGATGTCCCGCAGCGCCTTATCAACGTGTTTTACACACATTCCGCAAACCATTCCTTCGATGTTCAATACTTTTTCCATGTGAATTGCTCCTTTTCGTTCTTGTTTAATCGTTGTTTGTTCATACATAGTGGCTGAATCCCGTTCTGTATTGGCCTGATGCTTTGCTTTGAACCAGCGCAGCCGCAGGGCATTGGACACCACGAATACCGAACTGAAACTCATAGCAAAAGCGCCGATCATGGGGTTCAGCTTCCATGCAAAGGGAAGATAGAATACGCCTGCCGCCACCGGAATACCGATGATGTTGTAGATAAACGCCCAGAACAGATTTTGCTTGATGTTGCGGATAACCGCCTTACTAAGCTGGATTGCCGTGGACACATCCAGCAGATCGCTTTTCATCAAAACAATGTCCGCTGACTCAATCGCCACATCCGTTCCGGCCCCGATAGCGATACCAACATCCGCTCTGGCAAGGGCCGGAGCATCGTTGATACCGTCACCGACCATCGCCACCTTCTTACCGACGCTCTGCAAACGACGGATTTCCTTCTCCTTGTCCTGGGGGAATACCTCTGCCACAACACGATCCACGCCGACCTGACGCCGAATCGCTTCTGCGGTCTTTGCATTGTCGCCGGTCAGCATGACCACCTCAATGCCCATGCCGGTCAATTCCGCTATGGCCTGCTTGCTGGTGGGCTTAACTACATCCGCCACGGCAATGACACCAATAAGCTGACCGCCACGGGCAAAGAACAGAGGTGTTTTCCCGTCAACCGCCATTTCCTCGCCCAACTGAAGGAGTGCGCCGCCATTGATGCCATTTGCCGCCATCAGTCGGCGGTTTCCGGCAAGGCACGTTTCGTTTCCGATCTGACCCACAAGGCCCTGACCGGGAATCTGCTTGAAATCATCCACCGGGAGGAAGGAAAGTTGTGCTTTTTCGGCCTCTGCCACAATCGCGTCCGCCAGCGGATGCTCGGACAGCTTTTCCAGCGAAGCAGCGATTTGCAGCATCTCCTTTTGTGGAACACCCTCTTTGCAGAGCATATTTGTCACCACGGGCGTACCCTGGGTAATCGTGCCGGTCTTATCCAGCACAACCGTATCAATGTTATGGGCCGTTTCCAGGGCCTCCGCCGATTTAATCAGGATACCGTTGCTTGCGCCCTTGCCGGTTCCGACCATAATGGCCGTAGGCGTTGCAAGGCCCAGCGCACAGGGACAGGAAATGACCAGGACAGAAATGCCGATAGATAGGGCAAATTCAAAGCCATATCCCAACAGCAGCCAGACAATGACTGCAATCAGCGCGATGCTGATAACCACCGGAACAAACACGCCGCTGACCTTATCAGCCAGTTTCGCAATAGGGGCCTTGGAGCTGGTCGCTTCATCCACCAGACGGACGATCTGTGCCAGCGTGGTATCATCGCCCACCTTGGTGGCCTGCATCTTGAAATAGCCGGACTTACTTGTGGTCGCGCCGATCACTTTGTCCCCGATATGCTTCTCCACGGGGATGCTCTCGCCGGTCAGGGCAGATTCATCAACGGAGGAAAAGCCCTCGATGACAATACCATCCACCGGCACAGACTCACCGGCCTTGACAATCAGGGTTTCGCCCAACTGCACTTCTTCCACAGGCACCTGAAGCTCTTTTCCATCCCGCTCCACGGTAGCTGTTTTGGGAGCCAGATTCATCAGCTTTGTAATTGCATCCGAAGTCTTACCCTTTGCGCGGGCCTCCAGGGTTTTGCCCAAGGTGATAAGGGTCAGAATCATGCCTGCGGATTCAAAATACAAATCCATCATAAAGCTGTGAACCGTAGCCATATCCCCATGACCGAATCCGATGCCGATTTTGTAAATGGCGTAAATGCCATAAACGATTGCGGCGCTGGAGCCTATCGCAATCAGCGAATCCATGTTAGGCGAGCCGTGGAACAGGGTCTTGAAGCCCATCCGGTAATATTTGAAGTTGATGAACACCACCGGGATCAGCAGCAGGAATTGGGTAAATGCAAAGCTGATTGCATTTTCCATCCCCAGCAAGGAGCTGGGGAGCGGCCACCCCATCATGTGACCCATAGAAATATAAAACAGTGGGATCGTAAAAAGGGCAGAAATCAGCAGCCGCTGTTTCATCTGCTTGTATTCTACCTGCGCCGTACTGACCTCCGGTTTTGCTGCCGGTGTGGTCGTGCGGCTCTTGTTTTGTGCGGAGGCTTTGGGAATCGCGCCATAACCGGCCTTTTCAACGGCCTGGACGATTCCCGCCGTATCCAAAACGGATTCATCATAAGAAGCAACCATGCTGTTTTTTAACAGGTTGACGGACACTTCTTTGATGCCAGGTAGCCTTGCCACGCTCTTTTCCACTCTGGTAGAGCAGGCCGAGCAAGTCATACCCGTAATGTCAAATTGCTCCTTTTGCAAAATCATCCCTTCTTTCTTATAAAGATTTGTGCGAGTACCCCTCCCCCGTAGGGAACTAAATACCGTTATGAAAAAGGGGGCGTTTGGCATCTTGGGGGGAAAGATGCTAAAGCCCCGAACATAAAGTTTACGCACAAGGTCTTTGACCGTTTTTCATTATACTTATCCTGCTTCTCCTTTGTCTGCTCCAAAGTGGAGCTTTTTTTATCCAAAGAGAAATGAGGTTTTTTGCTGGAAATCCAATTGGCAGGTTCTCCAATCCAAAGGGCAGAACCGCTCCCAAATCCATTGACTTTGAGGGTTTTCGTGAATATACTGGCAGCATGAACGATTAAACAATCTTTTAATTGTTCAGCCATATCAAGCCAACCAAATACCAAAATGAAAGGGGGCTTTCTCAATGAAAAAGACCATTAAACTGCTTGACCTGGACTGCGGCCATTGTGCTGACAAAATCCAGAACGCCGTGAAGAAGATTGATGGTGTGACCAGCGTATCCGTCAACTTCCTGGGTCAGAAGATGGTTCTGGAAGCGCCGGACGATCAGTTTGACGCTGTTCTGGCCGAAGCAAAGACGCTGATTAAGCAGATCGAGCCGGATGTGACTGTTAAGGCGTAATGAAAAGCTGGACACCGGCTGCCACACGGTAGCCGGTGTTTTTCATCAATAGACAGAAAAAGCGTGACACGCTTTATGCTGCAACGAAAGGAGAATACACTATGACACGAAAACAAAGGCACTTGCTCACACGCATTATCGTGGCGGCGGTGCTGTTTCTTGCAGGCAGCTTGCTCCATCTCCCTGAATTGGCGGAGATGGCGGTCTTTCTCGTCTGCTATGTGGTTGTCGGCTGGGATATTGTCTGGAAAGCAATCACGAACATCCTGCATGGACAGGTGTTTGACGAAAATTTCCTGATGACGATTGCCACCATCGGCGCACTCATTTTGGGCGAACATTCCGAGGGTGTCGCCGTTATGCTGTTTTACCAGGTGGGCGAATGGTTCCAGTCCTATGCGGTGTCCAAGTCCAGAAAATCTATCGCAAGCCTGATGGACATTCGCCCGGACTATGCTAACATCGAAAGGGACGGAAAACTGGTTCAGGTTGACCCGGACGAGGTTCAGATTGGAGAAACCATTGTTGTGAAACCGGGAGAGCGCATCCCGCTGGACGGTACGATTCTCAAAGGCTTCTCCACCCTGGACACTTCGGCCCTGACCGGAGAATCCATGCCCCGCGAGGTGGAGCCGGGAATGGAGGTCATCAGCGGCTGTATCAACCAGACCGGCATCCTGAACATTCAGACCACAAAAGAATTTGGGGAATCCACCGTAGCCAAAATCCTTGACCTTGTGGAAAACGCAAGCGATAAGAAGGGCCGTATTGAGAATTTCATCACACGCTTTGCCAGGTATTATACCCCAGTAGTGGTATTTGCTGCTCTGGCGCTGGCAATCCTGCCGCCGATGATTACCCAGCAGCCATTCAGCACCTGGATTTACCGGGCCTTGACCTTCCTGGTGATTTCCTGCCCCTGTGCGCTGGTCATCTCCATTCCGCTTAGTTTCTTCGGAGGCATCGGCGGCGCATCCAAGATCGGTGTTCTGGTAAAGGGCAGCAACTATCTGGAGGCCCTGGCAAATACCGAGGTCGTGGTCTTTGATAAGACCGGCACACTGACAAAAGGCTCCTTTGCGGTCAGCGAGATCCACCCTGTCGGCATGGAGGAAGCGCAGCTTTTGGAGCTGGCCGCATACGCTGAGGACTACTCCAACCACCCGATTTCTCTTTCGATCAAGAACGCCTATGGAGAGAAAATC